>Ga0182738_1000445_pt1 | contig 59594 bp, 35 predicted proteins | sample eDN5th30CBELigMG_FD_128876 | JGI IMG/M metagenome (GOLD analysis project Ga0182738, IMG submission 128876) | Enriched Miracle-Growth compost microbial communities from Emeryville, California, USA - eDNA 5th pass 30_C BE-Lig MG (version 2)... ... | reverse complement strand
ATCGAACCCGACGCCACAGTCATCTTGGCGGCGTCAGTCCTGAGGCATTTGAAAGTGCCTCATCGTGAGGCTCGGCGGTGTCTACGATCCTGGGGGAAGTCCACATCGTGCCCAACGTCAAGGAGCATCGTCGCAGCCTCTGTCCATCCCTCAAAGTCGCGTTCCTCGAACTTGAGGCAAATGTCCCGCCACCATCTTGTTAGCTTTCGCTCTGGGCGCACCCTCGTGATTCCGTTTGCCTTCGCGTCGAAGAACTCGTCGACTGAGGCAGACATGCCCGTGATCACTATGCTGGCGTCACTGCCCTCAACATCTCCGAGATCAAATCCATTGGCCAGATAAATTCCCAAGAGATCCATTTCGTCGCCGACGTAGTTCAGCGTTCTCTGGATCGTCTGCCTACGCTGTAAGTAGTGGATTTTTTCCGCTTTTGTCCCCAGGATATCGAACACAGCTCGCAAATCAGCGAGGATCATGGTTGGTGGCAGTTGGTGCCCGTTTGGTACCCATCCGACAGCTTGTGCGAGCCGTATGTTTGTTTGAAGGACTGCAAAGTCTTCGAGCGTTACGGACAGCCGCAGGACCTTCTTAATTGCAGAAATATCGAATGGGAAGCTCGGGAGAGTGCTTGCTATGTCTTGCGGGTCGCTCAACAGTGCTTCGATCTTCTCCTGCAGCCGATGTGACTGAATCGATGGATCGATGATAAGTTCACGAAAATGCCTCTTCGCTCTGTCCGGTGCTCCACGCAGGGCCGGCCAAGAAACCGAACCCGACTTTGCCTCGATGATTATGACGTGCGACCCAATTTGAACCAGTAGGTCGTTCTCGTAGTCAATGCCATCGTGCTTCCACTGGAAGTTCCTAACGGTCAAAGCTTGTGGGAATGCGTTCCGAAAGATGGTTTCGATCTCGTGCTCCAGGAACTCCGCTTTTCTTCGCGTCCAAGCGTTGTGCAGTTTGGAATCGCCTGCGGCGATCTCGTTCAGCGTATGGAAGGAGAACGAGAAGAATCCTTGTGGGAGTGCGCAATAGAAGATGCCGTCACCGAGGGATACTAGTGGCCGCGTCCAGACGGGATTATGCAGAAGCGCGGAGTCATTCCTCAATTCTCGCAAGTCTCCGAAAGCATGAGATAGGCGTCGCAAGCAAACGTCTACCCGTTCAGGCTTTACGTCGTATCGTTGAGCGATTTCCCCAACAGACGAGATAAAGTCAAGATCCATGATTGCGTCGGCATAGTGGAAGGCGGCGACCCGTCTCTGATCGCGAGATAGCGGAGGATGCTTCCTGATGGCATTGACGAAGTCGTTGTAGTGCTCCTGGGGTGTGGGAAACAGGGCGATCAGGCGAGCAAGAAAGTCTTCAATGTTCGTCGCTTTGTCTATTTCACGAAAAAACGCCAGGCGCGCGACGAAGCGGTCCTCCATATCCTTCACACGATCTCGGAAGAATCGAACGAGCCAGCTCGCGGGGAGTCCAAAGGCACTCTCCCAAGCGTCGTCGAGCGGGGCGACCAAGCGTTCTAAAGTGCTGACCACCTCATCGAAGTACCCCCAGTTCCGGACCGCTTGTGTATGCAGCCGCAGGTGATCTTGTAGTTGGGCTATATGCCGTTCTTCGTCCGTCGCGATGTTCGATAGTCGGGCTAGTCGCTTCTCCTGAAATGTCTTTGCGATTTCGGGTAGCAGATCGAATAGTTTCTGAATGGTGTCTGCGCTGGCCGGCGCCGAGCCTCGATTCTCCGCTGCCGTGCGAAGCGCGATCGCGAGACACAACTCGACGTGCGCTTGAGTGAACTTGCTACCCTTATATGTGGTGCCAATCTTCCCGTCTTTGCCAACTGTAGCGGTCAGTCCGTAAGTGGTTAAGCACGCGATGGCCTGCAGTGCGTCGACAGAGTCCAAGATCCCTTGTAGCTGTGCGACCTGCGTGTCGAATTGCTGGACTGCGTTGGTACCGACCCTCAGTAGAGCATCACGAAGTTTCGTGTGATCCGCTCCGTTGAAAGGATGCGGGGCGAAATACACGCCGGCAAATTTGTGGACTTCATGATGCCCTGTTTTGTGACGGCGGCGTTGTCGTTTGCGTTTCCCCATCTTGCATCCGTGATTGCTTCAGCTTTGTCATCATTCGCGCGAACTTGCACGACAACAAAGTAGTAACAGTACGAGGGCTTGGTGCCGAGGGCTAGGGCTCTGGTGCCGGTACCGAAGTCCTCGGGGTCCGGCGACGAACCTATAGCCCTTAACCATTGGGTGGTCAGTCCTACGGTGCGCCGCTTAGTGCGGAGTCGTCCGAAATTGGGGCGCGGGCAGAATCGCCAAAATAGCCATGCGGATACTAAAACGGAATGTCGTCGTCGAATTCGCTTGCAGCGACAGCGGGCTCGGCTCCTGCTCGCGAAGCGTGGATTCCCGCTGCTGGTAGCTTGGGCGGTGGGTAGACTGCACGAAACGCCTCGCGAAAAGCATCCCTGTCATTCAGCTGTATGAGTACTGGATTCTCACAACTGGACGCCTTTCCGAAGAAAACTGCATGGCGCTCTGGAAGTGAGGAAAGCGCATCCGCGTAATCGCGCCCGATGTAGTTCGCCAGGAAGTCCTTCCCAGTCGCATCAAAAGTGCGCATGGCAAAAACGGTGTTGCATTGGTTGAGAATGGTCTTTGTGACGTTGGCTGTTCTTTGTGTGACCAGTAGGCACCCCATACCGTACTTTCGACCCTGCAAGATGGCCCTTGCTGTTCCACTAGTTGCATTCTTGTCCCCATCGTTGACGACGGAGTTCCACTCAGGAACAAGCGAATGCGCTTCTTCATAGACTAGGCATACTTTCGCGGTCGGCGACATTTCTCTTGAAACAATCGTCAAAGCCGACTCGGTGATGATCTGGGTAATCTCTACTGGGGTTACCGAGAATAGCGCAGCTGCTCTGCGCCAAGCCCCACCTTGCATATAGGACTTTGGCTCGTATTGCTGCCGGGAGGCGACGAATATCGACGGATTGTAGATTTTCAGTTTACGAGGATTGTCATTGGCCAGAAAATCAGAGAGGTCTTCGAGTATCGCTGCACTCAAATTCGGAAGCGAACCTCCTTTCTCCGGGTCATTGTCGAATGCATCGCGATCCTTCGCCGAAGCCGCTTGTAGCTTCTGAATGGATTTATCTTCGAATTCAGCATCGTAGAAGTCTTTCAGCTCCTTCTCATATTGATTGGTCAGATCTAAGCAGATGACCTTGATGCCTTCGGCAATCATTCGTTCCAATAATTCGATTGCCAACATAGATTTCCCGATCCCGAGGATGCCAAGAATCGCTGTATTGTGAGTGACGAGATCGCTGACGCTCTTGATGGTGGTTTGAAAATTGGATTCGGGGAAATGACCCACCGAAGCTGCGTTCATTTCGTATTCGCTTTTCCGTTCCAAGTAGACGGGCGTGTTAATTGTGGGAAGCCAATTGCAAGGGCGAAATTTCTTGCGCTCGATATCCCAAATCCCAACCTGCTGTGCCTGTCCTCGAAGATAGCCGTAGGTATTCTTCTGTTGCACGACTTCCTCTCTTGTCAGTCCCGCAACAATTTGATACATCACTTTCGTCGTTCCTACTATCGCAGATACTAGACGGCCTTCTTCAAGCTCGTCGTTGTCAACGATCTCGAAATGCAGGCGCTCGATGGAAGTGTCAGGCGCGACGAGGCCGACAATCGTTGCTTGTGCCTGACGCACGATACCTTCCTGCAGACAAACGCTCTCCAGAACCGTGTCATTTAGGTGATACGCACGTTCATCGAGAGGGTAGGAGCCGATCAATGTTTGACTGGCCGGCGACAGCGTCTTTAGCTCAACGGTGCGCACAAGGATTCCCTCGGAACGACCAACGTACCCCAATGCAACCACTAGCTTCTTGGGGCCGTGCCTGTCGCATACGTACAAAATTGAGTTTCTCGGAATATCGCCTTCGTACTGTTGCCGTATCAGAACTATTCCGGGTTCTTGAAACGCGACGACCTGTCCAGCAACCCCCTTGAGGGTTTTGTCCACGAATGCACGTTTGATTCGGTGATATCCCCCAACAACAAAATCTCCAAGGGACCACCAAACCGTAGTGCCGGTGACAATGCAAATTACTACGGCTTCAATCCATGACTCAGCGTGAAAGAAGAAAATCGCAAACAGAATGAGAGGCGTGTAGACAAAGTTCGGATGGCCAATCAAGTCCAAGGTTACTCGAAGTTGATTTGAAATCCTCTTGGCAGACTCGGATTCGACAGAGTTTGCAACGATGTTGGCAATTCCCAGAGAGATCACAGCTACGCTAAAGCTTGCAGCAAGGGAAAACGTCCATCTTTGGTCAGCGCTCCATTGATGCCATCCATTGATAAGCATTAGTGAGACGAGGGCGGGAATGGCGTAGGAGATCGCATCAATCGGCTTGACGTAAAAGGGTGTGACGAGCTTGGAGCCGACAAGGACAGCAAGGATAGAGGAATAGGCCCAGAAGCCCTTGTCGCCCAATGGTGGGTATGGGATGCGAAACAGAAACCAGCAGGCACACGCGACGACAATCAGGTCGACGAAGAGAGCGACGAGTCGCTGTGGCTGAGTAAGGTTGAATTCTCTTCTCACGATGGTTTCTTCCGTAAAGACACTTCTGGGGCGTAGGCTACATCTTCATGCCTGTAAGGCGAGGTTCCTCCCGAAAGCATCGTCGCCGTCAAATCTTCGGAGTGCGTCCTTTGCGGAGCAATTGATCGTCGCTGGCCACACGTTTCTCGCCTACCGTAAGCGGTCGGAACGTAATCCTGACAGCGAATCTGTCTGAGGGAATTGCCTTGAGTTTTATCGCGTCTTTGAGAGGGAATCGTCCGGACCTGATTTACATAACATCTGCCGGCTTGTGAGCGTGCGCTCTGCCATTGTAAATACGTGACGCTAGGCACACCGTTGCGGGTGTGACCATCCCGACTTGTCGGCAGGAAAACAAGGTATGGTGATCGAGAGACCCTGCGAGCTGCGAAAAATGAAGATCAAACTGTTCCATCGTCAGCCTCTCCCTGGAGCACGAACGATTTTGAAGGAAGGTGCGGAGGAACCGTTCGCTATGCGGCTTGAGGCCGATGGCTTGTTCGATATTGTCGTAGCGCGACTTCCGCCGGCATTGAACCAAGCCATCGCCGGGCTAGCGAACAGCGATTCGGAAGAACTGTTTGAGGAGAGATACGAGGCAGCGGTGACGGCAGCGGTCGCTGTGGCCGGGCCAGGGGAATCCAGCCACGCTCGCGTCATGTGTCCGCTTTGCGGCAACGGACCGGTAGCAACATATGAGGGGTTCGATGGGTTTCTTTATCCGTTCGGGCTGATGAAACATCTCTCAGGACATCAGCGCACGTACGAGTGTCCAGTCATGGCAAGCGCCCGGCGACGAGCCAGCCACAGCGTCGCGTTATCAACCCGCTCTACATCGCCATACTGAAGGCGGACTCCGTTTTGCAACACTATGTGTGGGTCCGGTGCTCTCGCTCGTCGCGCGAATCGCCACGCTCGACCCCACAGTAACTCTGACGGTAACCGCTCGAAACCGAATTCAGATTCTGCCGCCACTTCAATCCCTTACATCTCGAATGCGAGTGACCTCGGCACCAACTTGAACTTCCGAGGATGTCCCAAGAGACATCCGTAATCTCTAAGAAAAACATACTCTTACGGGTATTGCTCCGGCCATCGTCGTTCATTGGGCAGCCCCAGGAATCCGACGGCAGCTTTTGACGGCAACTCAAGCTCGAATGGAGCTACCGTCGGGTTGGACGATTGGATCGTGCTGACGGCAAGTCCCCAGGGAAGCTGTTCAACTAGCTTGGCGTCGTCGGCCGCCTGTATTGCCAGGCTCTACCGCATCGGCTCTTTGGCTCTGCCAGCGAACCCGGAGGATCCGCAAGGTCATCTCGACCAGCGATCTGCCAGGTGCTTGGCTGAGCGGCTGATCGCGCTGGGGCTGAGAGCCGGTGTCGGGATTCTTCGGCATCGGCGGTGACCTCCAGATCGTGCCGGTGCTCATCCTCGCCAAGGGCGCATGGCGACGTTCATGACGATGGGTGCCGATCTCGACCTTTCCTTTCAGGGCTGCGCAATATCTGGCTGCTGCGGCACGACTGCAGGATGGTCCGCGACTCTGACGCGCCGCGATAGTCGGCATGACCAGCACTGAGCAGGGGACTCTGCGGACAAGCCTGCGTATTGCGGATGTGGCAGAATTTCGGCGAAACCGGCGCATTCCCTATGTCGATGGAAAATGCCAAGCGTCAGCAATACGGGCAACTCTCCGAGCGCAAGCTCGAAGAGAAAGCGCTTGAGACCGAGCAGGCCAATCGAGAGCTGACGCGCGAGCTGCGTGAGTACAAGCGGGGCGGGGAGCTGTCGGAGCAGATCGTGAACAGTCTGCCCGGCGTGTTCTACGTGATGAGCCGCGACGGACGCTATCTGCGCTGGAATCGCAATTTCGAGCGCGTCGTCGGCTACTCCGCTGAGGAAATGAGACAGCTCAACCCGCTCGACCTGTTCCGCGGCCGCGATCGCGAGTTGATGGAGCAGCGCATCCGGCAGGCATTCGAAACGGGAGAGGCGGACATCGAGGCGGACCTGTATTCGAGAACGGGTGCATCGTATCCGTACTACTTCACGGGCAAGCTCGTCGTTTTCGACGGCCAGCCCTGTCTCATCGGCATGGGGCTCGACATTTCCGAGCGCCGGCAGGCGCAGCTTGCATTGCAAGCATCGCAACAGCGCTTCACCGACCTGGTGAACGAAGTCGAAGGTGTCGTTTGGGAAGCGGACGCGACCACCTTCAATTTCACGTTCGTGAGCAACTTCGCCGAGACCCTGCTCGGCTATCCGCTGTCGTGCTGGTACGAGCCTGGCTTCTGGCGCGAGCACATCCATCCCGACGATCGGGACAGCGCTGTCAGGTATTGCCTCGAATGCACGGCCCGCGGTGCGGGTCACGATTTCGAGTACCGCATGCTCTCGAACGACGGCCGCGTCGTGTGGCTGCATGACATCGTCACTGTCGAGATGGTGAACGGCCAGCCGCAATCGTTGCGCGGTGTCATGATGGATATCTCGGCCCGCAAACAGGAAGGGGCGGCACGCGCGCTGCTCGAGGCTCAGTTGCGGCAGGCGCAGAAGATGGAAGCGCTGGGCACGCTTGCCGGCGGCATCGCGCATGACTTCAACAATCTTCTGAGTACTATCGCAGGCAACGCCCAGCTGGCCAGCGACGATGCTCACGCCGGTCGCATCGCACATGACAGCATCTCGGAGATTCTGCGTGCCGCGCAGCGAGCGAAGGACCTGGTGCAGCGCATCCTTGCGTTCAGCCGGCCTCAGGAACAGCGTCTGGCTCCGGTGCAACTCGGCCCGGTGCTGGTCGAGGCAGTTCGCCTGCTGCGCTCGACTCTACCTGCCGGTGTGGAGCTGTCGTTCCTGGACACGTCGCAATTGCCAGACGTGCGTGCGGATGGATCGCAGATCCATCAAGTCGTCATGAACTTGGTGACGAACGCCTGGCACGCGCTCGAAGGCCGCGCAGGGCGCATCGCGATCAGTGCAGAGCTAAAAACGCTCGACATGCCTCTGGTCATCGCAACACCGCCCTTGAACGCCGGCGAATATGTGCGGATCTCGGTCATCGACGATGGCAAGGGGATGGATGAGACGACGGCTGCACGCATTTTCGAGCCGTTCTACACGACCAAGGCGCCGGGACAGGGCACGGGTCTCGGTCTTGCGGTCGTGCACGGCATCGTGCGCAGTCATGGCGGCGGCATCGTGGTGACGAGCGAACCGGGCTGCGGATCGCGTTTCGACGTCTACTTGCCGGTGAGCCCGGAGGAGGCGGAGGTCGCGAAGCCGACTGCGAACGTCAGCGCACCGACACAGGCTCAAGGTCACGGCGAGCACATTCTGTATGTCGACGATGATGAGGCGCTCGTGTACCTCGTCGAGCGATTCCTCCAGCGACTCGGCTATCGCGTGAGCGGCTATACGCTCGCAACCGATGCGCTCGCAGCGTTTCGCGCCGATCCGCATACCTTCGATCTCATCATCACGGACTCCAACATGCCCGGCATGTCCGGCCTGGAGCTTGCTCGCGAGTTGCTCAAAGTGCGTGCCGACGCCGCGGTGGTGCTGACGTCGGGCTATCTGCGCACGGAGGAAATCGAGAAAGCGCGGGCACTGGGTGTGATGGACGTCATCTTGAAGCCCAATACGATCGAGGAGCTTGGCCCGACCCTGAAGCGGGTCCTGCAAACCGGACGTTGAGCCGCGCCTGATCGGCGCCGCGGCCCGGTGTCGACAGGTGGGCGCCAGTGAGCGCCGGTCCACATCGATCGCACCATGACGCGGTCCGGTCCGGATCACATGCCTTGTGGGTCCTCTAACGGCTGATGATATTGAGAATGTTGCCGTCCGGATCCTTGAACCATGCGACCTTCGTGTCGCCGAAGACGTGGACGTCGCCTTCCAGTTTCACATCGGGCATGTCCGCGTAGTGTTCGAACTTCACGCTCTTGGCCTTGAGCGCACGAACTTCCGCTTCGATGTCGTCGACGGCCCAGGTCACGGCGGTGGCCTTGTTCGTGCCCGCATATTGCGAGCGATAGACGTTGATGCGGGAACTGCCGCTGCCATAGACGATCACTTCGTCGTCCTCGGCGTCGACCTGAGTAAGGCCGAGCGTGCCTTCGTAGAATTTCCGGGCCGTCGTCAGGTCTTTGACGGCAACATTAGCAACGGCGTCATAGGTGTTCAGCATGGAAGCGCTCCTTTTCGGATCTGCTGCCTACCCAGAACGGCTGCGCCAGCGTTGGGTTCGACCGACTCGAGATATTTTTTCAGTCGTAAGTCGGCGGCGATCAGGCGATTCGGGCTCCTCTCAGCGCGATCGATCATTGAGGCCGCTGATGTGCTTGCGCCCCATCTACACCCGGCGTCGGGGGAGGGCAGGATCTTGCGGCGAGCGTTGTCCGCTGCGTACGCCAACGGAGTGTGGCGTGGTTCACAGTTGCAACATTATGTCGTCAGCGATAGCGATCGTTTCTTTTCCCGCCTGAGGACAGGCAGCTACGATCCTTTGGACTGACTCTTGCCACGTCGCGTGGTGAGCCGCCCGAAATCGAAGACCACGAAGGCAGGCTCATACGTCGAATCCCGGTTCGGGTGCGGTACCTGCGCCGACGCAGCGTAGATGGCGTCATTTTGCAGGTGTTTCTTGTGACGTGCGCATAGGCGTGATGTTCCGATGCGCACTCCAATGTTCATGAAGGTGCTGGCCGTTCCAACCGGCGCTAGGCGCGCTGGTGCGGAATCGTTGGGCGAGGAATCGTTCGGGGGGATCAGGATGAATCGTGTCTTTCGTGTCGTCTGGAGAGCCGGGATCGGCGCCTGGGTCGTCGCCAGTGAAATTGCCCACGCGAATGGCAAAGGGCGGGGCAGGTCCGGACGCAGCGCGAGCGCGTCGGTGCTGTTGGCTGCAGGTGCACTGCTTGCCTCGTCGCAGGGTTCCGCTGCCGATCTGTACTGGGACGTGAATGGCTCGACGGCAGGGTTCGGCGGCACCGGCGTCTGGAACCTGTCGAATCTGTTCTGGGGCCTGAACAGCGACGGCACCACCGGCCCGTACAGCGCCTGGAATAATCTTGCGCTCGACAACGCTATCTTCGGCGGTACCGCGGGGACGGTGACGTTGGCCGCGCCGGTAACGCTCCACAACCTCACGTTTCAAACGAACGGCTACACGATCAGTGGCAGCACGCTGACGTTGGGCGGGCTCAATCCGCAAATCAGCCATGGCGGCGGGGTCCAAGTCACCGTCAACTCGGTGCTCGCGGGCAGCAACGGCCTGACCATCAACGGCGGCTCGACTAATGGATACGTGCAGCTTGGAGCCAGCAATACGCTCACCGGTGGCATCACCCTCAATTCGGGTGGCCGCCTGGTCGCGAGCGGCAGCAATAGCCTCAACGGCGCCAGCAATGTGGTCACCGTCAACAGCGGCGGCGCGCTGCAGATCAACCACTCCAACGCTTTCGGCGGGAACACCAGCGCTGTGAACCTGGTGCTGAACGGCGGCGCCAGCCTCTGGCTCGGCAACCAGAACCTGACCCACAACATCACCGCTCACGGCGGCACCGTCGTCATCGAGGACCGGTTCAGCGGTGGCAACAGCACCTGGACCGGCAACCTGACCCTCACGGCCGATACCACGCTGCTGGTGACCAATACCGGCGCCAACGACAACACGATCTTCGCCGGCAATCTCACCGATAGCGGCGCCAATCGGCTGAGTCTGGTGCTGACCGAGGGAGGTGGTATCGATAGCAGTCTCTACTTGACCGGCACCAATAGCTTCACGGGTGGCATCACGGTGAACGCCGGCCAGTTGATGCTGACCGGCAACGACGCCGCCGCCGCCGCCGCGGGCAACGTGGTCACCATCAACGGCGGTATCGTCCGCGCGTCAGCCAACGCCTTCGGCGGCGATACAGACGCGGCCCAACTCATTGTCAACAGCGGTGGCCGCCTGCGCGTGGAGACCAATCACACGCTCAATCACGATGTGGCCCTCACCGGGGGCACGGCTTTCATCGACGGCCTGGGTACCGCCACCTGGAATGGCACTGCCGTGCTCACAGCGGACACGCTGCTGCAGTTGGGCGTGATCAACCACACCCTCAACGTCACCGGCAACCTGTCGGACAACGGCGCCGTGCTGTCGTTGCAAACCGCAGGCAACAACGTGCGCTTCGGGGGCGACCTCAGCTTCAGCGGCGATTTCACCCTGGGCGGCTTGAACACCTGGTTCGACGGCGGCAACTACACCTACAGCGGCGACACCATCGTTACCACCAACGCGCGGCTGCTGTTGAACAGCACCAGCCTGTCGCCCAACAGCAATATCCGCTTCGAGGGCCTGAACAACGGCAACGTCACTGTCATCTACGGCACCGCTGCGTGGCCCAGCATCGCCCTGGCCAATGGCAGCGGCGGCGGTGAGCTGCGCTGGAACGGCACCGGCGGCTTCTATGCGCTGTCGGGTCAATCGGACGTCACGGTCAACTTGGGTGGCGCTGGCGCGACACTTACCTGGAACGACGGTCTCTTCGTTCCCGACGGCCATGCGCTGATCCTGGGTTCCAATGACGCCAACGCCAACGCGCGCCAGCTGGACTTCCAGAACGGTATCGATCTGAGCGGCGGTCTGCGCGACGTACGTGCGGACAACGGCAACATCAACGACCACGCCGTGATCAGCGGCGTGCTCACGGGCACCGGTGGCCTGCATGTCATCGGCAATGGCCTGCTGGAACTGACCAATGCCGGCAACAACTACAGCGGTGCCACGGTTGTCGGCGACAACGCGGCCGCTGGGGTCGGCAATCTGCTGCTCGGTGCTGGCGGGATGCCTTCGCCCAGCTCGAATCTGCAAATCAATGGTTTCGGGACTGGGAGCCTGGCACAGCACGGCGGTTATGTACTGCTGAACGCGGCTAGTGGACCTTTTACGAGAGCGTTGGGGTCCGGCGCAGGGCAAGTGCAATGGACGGCGTCCGGAGGCTTCGGCGCCATCGGTGGGCCGCAAACCGTCGACATCGGCGGCGCGGGCGCGATGCTTACCTGGGGCACCGGCGGCTTCGTGCCGACCGGGCACGCGCTGCGCTTTGGCGGCAATTACGCGAACTCCACCATCAACTGGCAGAACGGCATCGACCTCGGCGCAACTGATCGCACGATCAACGTCAACGAGGGCCAGGGCGCGGGATACGTCAGCGCATCTGACCTGGAGGTCAGCCTCAATGGCGTGATCCAGGGCGCGGGCGCGCTGAGTCTCGTAGGCGCGGGTGACGTGGCGCTGAACGGGCTCAACACCTACTCCGGGACCACCTACATCGGCGGCGCCGGCACCGGCGGTACCGGCGACAACATGTGGGCCTGGGCCAATACGCTGGCTGATACAGGCGTCGCCAGCTCGCTCGGTACGGGCGCGACCGTGGTGCTGAGCTCTCACGTCGGTGGCTTGATCTACACCGGCGGCGCCACGAGCACGAACCGCACCATGGCGCTGAACCGGACGAACACTGCGATCCACCACCTCCTCAACTATGGCGGCGGCGCGTTGACCTGGGCTGGCGACATCACCACGACCGGTTCAGGTATGAATGACCTGCGCCTCGGCGGAACCTATGCCACCACGATCGACGCCAACGGCGTCGCGGTTGCGCCCAATGTGATTTCCGGAGTGATTTCGGACGGCAGCGGCGTGACTCGTATCAGAGGGTGGAACAGCGGGTCGTATGCGACTGGCGGGATCTGGCGCCTGACGGGAGCCAACACCTTCACCGGTGAGCTGCTCCTGGATGGAAGCACCTTCGAGGTCACGACGCTGGGCAATGCCGGCGAGGCGTCCAGTGTCGGTGCCGGCAATCTGATTGCGGACTTTCGCGGCAGCGCCGGCACGCTGCGTTACATCGGCAGTGGCGAAAGCACGGATCGCCTGCTCTGGTCCTGGGGTGGCAACACCCGGCTTGAGTCTTCCGGTACCGGCCCATTGTCGTTGACCAACACCGGCCTGATCGTGGATCGCAATGGCGCGTTCTCCCAATCGCTGGGGGGTACCAATACCGGGGACAACCTCTTTGCACCAACGCTCGTCAACGGTCTCACGGTGGCCGAGGTCCCCACAGCCAACATCTTCCACCTGCTGAAGGAAGGATCGGGTCTGTGGGCCCTGGTCACCGACAACAACGCCCATGCGAACGCCTATATAGGAAACACACGCATCTTCGGGGGAGCCTTGCGCGCGGACAATGCCGGTGCGATCACCGGAGGCTTCGGTGCTACCAGTAGCCACGGCATCACCGGCTCCAGTCGGCGCAGCAGCCTGATCGCGTTCGAGGGTGTCAACGACGGCACGGCGGGCGTGCTGGGCCTCACTGCCGCCAGTGGCGGATTCTTCCGTGGCACGACGACCCGCGGCCTCAGTTTCATCAACAACAACGGCACGACGGTGGGCGCCGATCCGGATGGCACCACCGGCCCGCTGCCGGCTTACGGCCTCGAAGTGCTCGACGACGACAACTATGAGCAGGGCGTGCGCTGGGTAGGTTCCGGCGGCTTCGCCGCGTGGGACGGCACGCAGGTCGTCAACTTGTTCGGCGACGGCCGCGAGATGAACTGGGGCAGCGGCGGTTTCGTGCCGACCAATCATCAGCTCGTGTTCGGCTACCTTACCGCCGACGGCACGGTCGATTTCCGCAATGGCGTCAACTTCGGCGGCGGCGCCCGCACTGTCCATGTGAATGATGGCCTTGCCGATCGCGACGCCGTCATGAGTGGTGTGCTACGCAGCACCACCGTGCTCGGCGGTCTCACCAAGACCGGCGCGGGCGCACTCACACTGACCGCGAACAACACTTACACCGGCGTGACCAACGTGAGCGCCGGCACGCTGGAGGTGGGCAACGGTGGTACGACCGGCACGCTGGGCAGCGGTGCCCAGGCCGTTGTCGCGGCCGGCGCCACGCTCGTTGCGAACCGCTCCAACGCCTACACGCTGAGCCAGAACGTCATCGGCGACGGTACGCTGATCCAACGCGGCACCGGCACCACGACGATGACGACCAACAGCGACATCAGCCATGTCGTGCTCGAGCGCGGCACGCTGGCGACGCCGGGTACGCTGGTGACCGATGACGTCACGTTCACGGACGACGGCGGCGCGACGCTGCGAGTGACCGGCACGCTCGAAACCGATCTCGGCACGGCAACGCTCGTCACCGGTGGGCTGTCGAACGACGCCTTCGTCGTAGCTGCCGGTGGCACAGTAAAAGCGTCAGGCGGTCTTGGCGACGGCGCCGATACGCTCGACGTGGCCGGCACCTTGGATATCGGTGCAGGCAGCTTCGATCTCGGCGCCGGCAACGACACCTTTACGGTACGAGACAACACGAACCTGGTGGGTACCGTGCTCGGTGGCGCCGGTATCGACACGCTGAATGCGAGCATCGCCGGCTCAGCGACGCTCGGGCGCATTCAGACATTCGAGACACTGGCGAAGAGCGGCGCGGGCGTGCTCAACGTGATCGGTCCGCCCATTTCGGATTTCGCGACGGTGAGCGTGAACGCCGGCACGCTGAACATCGGCGCCGGCGGCGAGATCGCCGCGGCGGCAGGCGGCACGCTGACCACGACGATCGCCACGGGTGCCACGCTGCGCGTGGATGGGGCATTCGGCTGCGGCACGGCGAGCGACAGCATCACCGTTTCCGGCAATGTCGTCGGTGCGGGCACGATAGATCAGTGTGGCGGTGACGATGTCCTGACCCTGAACGATGCGGCGGACGTGAGTGCTTTCACGGGTACCTTCAGCGGCGGCGCGCACACGCTCGGCGACACCGTGAACCTGAATCCGACCGGGGAACTCAATTTCGCCGCCGGCATCGTCAGCGACTACGAGCGGCTCAGCAAGACGAACACCGGCACGGCGACGCTCAACGGCACACATATATATGTAGGCGGTGCGACCATCGCCGGTGGCACGCTCGACGTCAACGGCACGCTTGAGACGCCGACGATCGCCGTTGCAGACGGCACGACGTTGAGCGTCGACGGCCGGGTGCGCGCGACCGGCCCGACACAGACGGTCATCACTGGCAGCGCCGGCGCGAACAGGATCGTAGTTGCCGGCGGTGCCGTGTTGCTCGCGAACGGCGACCTCGGCGACGGGGCGGATGTGCTGGATGTCGGTGGGATGCTCGATACGGGCGCCGGTGCGCTATTGCTCGGTGCGGGCAATGACACGCTGACGATTCACGACAACACCCTCATCAATGGCACCGTGGACGGCGGCGCCGGCATCGATACCCTGAATGCGAATATCGCCGGCGTAGCAGTGCTGAGCCGCATCCAGACGTTCGAGACGTTGGCAAAGAGCGGCGTGGGCCTGCTCAACGTCATTGGGCCGCCGGTGTCGGACTTCGCAAACGTCGCTGTGAACGCGGGCATACTGGAAGTCGGTCCGGGCGGAGAGATCGCGGCGGCGGCGGGCGGCACGTTGACCACGACGATCGCAACGGGCGCCACGCTGCGCGTGCACGGAGCCTTCGGCTGCGGCGCGGCGAGCGACAGCATCACTGTGTCCGGCGATATCACCGGTGCGGGCACGATCTCTCAATGCGGCGGCGACGACACGCTCACGCTGACGGATACGGCCGACCTGAGCGGGTTCGTCGGTGCAATCGACGGTGGCACGAACACAGCCGGTGACACGGTCGCGTTGAACTCAACGAGCGCACTGACGTTCGCGGCCGGCACGGTGACGAACTACGAATCGCTGAGAAAGGAAGGTTCGGGTATCGCCACGCTGGTCGGCACTCATGTGTTCACCGCCGGCACGATCATCGATGGCGGCACGCTGCAGGTCGATGACTCCCTGGAAACGTCCACGGTGGCACTGGGCGACGACACTCGCCTGAGCATTGACGGTATCGTGCAGGCGGCCGGAGCAGGGCAGGTGACGCTGATGGGAAGCAGCGGCAGCAATACCGTCGTCGTCAATGCGGGAGCGACGCTGCTTGCGAGCGGCGATCTCGGCGACGCCAGCGACACACTGGATGTCGCAGGCACTCTCGATACCGCCACCGGTTTCAACCTCGGCGCCGGTGACGACACCTTCATCGTGCACGACGGCACGAACGTCCTTGGCGCCGTGATTGGCGGCGCTGGATTGGACACGCGCGTCTACGACATCACTGGTGTTGTCGACGTGGGAGCGTTGCAGGAATTCGAGGGGCTGATCAAGCGCAACAGCGGCACATTGAACATCAACGGTCCTGCTGCCACCACCGACTTGGAGGTGATCGATGTAGAGGGCGGCATCCTGAACGTCGGCGCGGCGGCCAGCGTTCTCGGCGTGAATACCACGAGCGTGCGCTCTGATGCGACCTTGAATATCGACGGCCTCTATACCGGTACGGCGGGCGCGGACACCTTCAGTGTGGCAGGAGCGGTCAGCGGCGCTGGCAGTATTTCGCTGGATGCCGGCGACGACCTGCTGGTTCTGAGCGATGGCGCGAACCTGGACGGTCTGGCGACGTCGCTGAGTGGCGGTGACGGCAACGATACGGTGACGGTCGACATCACGGGCAGCGCCACACTCGGTGGTGTCAGTGCGTTCGAGACGCTCGTAAAGGAGAACAGCGGCACCCTGCACATCGCCGGCCCGGCGCCCTCGGATCTCACTGCTGTCACTGTGAACGGTGGTGTACTCAGTGTTGGCGCCGCGGGTAGTGTCAGCGGCGTACGTACCACCATGATCGCGGCCGGAGCGACGCTGAGTGTGGCGGGCACGTATCAGGGCAGTGCTGCAGAGGATCTGTTCGAGACGAGGGGTACCGTCATGGGCCCCATCGATCTGCTGGATGGAGACGATCTGCTGCGCGTGCACGCGGACGTTGCAGATCTGGCCGACGCGATCTTCAACGGAGGTGCCGGCACGGATACGTTGGCCTACACGCATGACACCGATCGGGGATTCCCGAACGCCGCATTCTCTACATTCGAGTCGCTGCGCAAGGAAGGCGTGGGAACGCTCGCGATCGCGGGCACGCTCGATGCGTTTGCGCAGTCCGTGGCCGTTGCTACGGGCACCGTCGATCTTCAGAACGCGACCGTTCAGACGGCACAGTTCACGATCGAACAGCCGGCTGCCTTGCGCGGTGCCGGCACGCTGAACGGCGATCTGACGAATGCAGGTTTGCTGGCGCCCGGCCACAGTCCGGGAACATTGGCCATCGGTGGCAACTATGTGCAAACGGCAACGGGTGTGCTGGTTTCCGAGATCAGTCGCGCGGGGGATGACAGGCTCGACATAACGGGAGCGGCAACGCTCGGCGGTACACAGCGGCTGCAAATCGAGTACGGCTACTATCTTGCGGGCACGACCCACACATTGATCTCTGCAGCGGGTGGGACGAGCGGAGATTTCACGAACGTCGAAGCGAACACTAGCGCGTTGCTGCCGTACCAACGGCGTGTCAACGTCAATAGCGAAACGGTCACGTTCACGCTACGTCCGACCGTATCCGTGACGACGCCGGACAGCAATCGCGGACGCTTTGCCGCGTGGCTCGACGGGCAGATTTCAGCCGGGCTGGTGACGTCCGAACTGGAGACCTACCTCGACACGCTGATCCAGCAGACGACCGATGCGCAGGTCGAAGCGCTGCTCGGTGAACTTGCCGATCCTCCTGCCAGCACCACGCAGGGGACTGCTTCGGTGGTCGCTTCCTCGTTTGCCGGCTCGGTGCTGGATCGTTTTGCCGCCGAGGGTGCGCGTTGTGCGCTCGCGAGCGTCGCCAGCGAAGCGCTCAATTGCGGCTGGACGGCTGGACTGCGGCAATGGGGTGGCGCAGATGGCGACGCATTCGGCCCGAAGCACGACTGGACCATCGACGGCACGCAGCTGGGATTCGAGCGTCGACTGGCGAGCGGTTGGGCCGTCGGTGTGACGTTCGGGTACGGCAGCGCCGACATTCACGATGCGAATGACAGTTACGCACAATTGCGTGCGCCGACGGGCGGACTGTATGCGCAGTTCTCCGGTGAGCGGCTGAGTGCAAGCATCATCGCGTTGTACTCCGATGTCGACAATGACGTGACGCGTCGCGCCACGGTCGGCAGTGATGTCCGGCACGCAAGAGCAAGCTTCAGCAGCGACACCATCGGAGCTGGCGGGCGCCTGGACTGGCGCTTTGGTGGCGAAACGGGTCCGCTGGTGCAGCCCTATCTGGAAGCCTTCTACGACCGCACCGGTGGCGCTTCGTTTGTGGAGTCTGGAGCCGCAATGAATCTTGCCGTACACGCACGAGCGCGCGAAGGACTGCGTGGCACGCTCGGTGTGCTGCTGGCGGATGACTACGAGGGTTACGGTCGCGTATTCCGGCCTTCGCTGCAGGTGGGTGTCGCGCATCAGTTTCTGGACACTTACAGCGAGATGGACGTTCGCCTGGGCGGGCAGACGCCGCTGCGAGTACGTGGTGTCGCGCTCGAGCGTACCTCGCTTGCACTCAAGGCGGAGCTGGCCATGTCTGTGGGCCGATCGGCATCTGTGTCCATCGGATATGGTGGAGAGCTGGCTGAGAACTTTGCGCAGCACCAGTTCAATGTGCGTGCGCAGATCGCATGGTAGATGTTGATTGAGGAGAGCGTGAGTGAGGGAGAGGCTGATGACACGAACGGGCGCTACTGCGCTTGGGCTAATGGCAATCATGGGGTTTGCGCCGGGATTGCATGCACAGGGGAGCGACATCGAACGCTGGTACTTCGCGCCGCAGGCAGGTGGCATCTATGTGGATGACGACCGAGGCGTGGAGTCCTCCGATGTGCTTGCCGGGATCGCGGTCGGACGGTACTTCGGCGAGCGCTGGGCGGTGGAGCTGAATGCGAATGGCACGAGTCTGGCGCGCGATGCGAATCCAGCGATCCACCTATATGGTGTTTCCGTGGACGCGCTGCGCTTCTTCGGGCGTGAGCGAGCACTTGCCCCGTATCTGACGTTCGGTGCGGGTGCCGTTCGCAGCGACCCTGCTACGGGTGCCGCGGATACCGATCCAATGGCGCAGGTGGGCGCTGGCCTGAAATGGCGTCTCGGCGTGAATCGCCGCAACTCCGGCGCGTTCAGTCTGCGCCCCGAGCTGAAGCTGCGTTGGAGCGATTCGAGCGGCGGCTCGATGCTGGATTATATTGCCCAGCTCGGTTTTCAGTTCTCGTTCGGTGCGTCATCGTCCGGACTGGAAACAGCGAGCGAGCCGGAGAGCGTGGCATCGGCCGCGGCAGTCGCGCCTTCGCCGTCAGCGCCCGCAGTTCCGCAGACTGTTGCGCCTCCAGCGCCAGAGCAGAAGGCGACCGTCACGCTGCCTACGGTGTGGTTCGAACACGATTCTGTAGCACTGCGCGACGATGCACGCTCTGCACTCGACCGCTTGGTCGAGACTCTACGGTCACAGCCGCGGCTGAAGATCGAGCTGCAGGGACACGCGGACAGCAGCGGGAGCGAGGTCTATAACCTCGAACTGTCCAATCGTCGCGTCGCAGCGGTACGTGACTACCTGTTGCGACACAGCGTGCCGGCTGCGCAGGTCAGCGCTCGTGGTTTCGGCGAAAGCCGCCCGCTTGCTGGCAACGATACCGAGCAGGGACGCGCGCGGAATCGTCGTGTCGAGGCCGTGGATACCGACAATCCCGACGGGCTTGTCATCCGTCGCGATCAGCCGTGATGCGCGAGGGCCTTCCAGGGCGGTGAACGGTGGGCGCGGAGCAAGTGCTCCGCGCCGCCATCACTTCGGTCCTTCGGGCTGGTTGTACTTCAGAGCTGGATCGCTTTCGCGCTGATGGGGATTCAGTGAACTTGTTTCGGTAGATAAGTCATCAGAAGAAGTATTGAAATTCAGCCCGAAATTCACGCTCGCTACTGCTAGGCCGTATCTTCATCGATCACTCGACGCAGGAAAAAAATACGGACAACGGGTTGGCGATGTCCGGAAATTCCACTATCATGTCGCTGAATTGCTGCAGGGCTGTGCGCAGCTCTACGCAATACGGGCGTCATCTCATGGGGATGACGCAGACATTCGCAAGGATGTTCGGGCTCAGCGGACCGGAGTCGGCTGGGTAATACGAGCACGTCGCCGATTTCTTTCGGCACACCGGTACTGAACGCACGCTCGCGCAGTACACGGCACATCAGCATCAATCGCGAGCGCTTCACCGCGGGCTAGTCATTAGCCACCGTGGGTAACGCAGCCAGGTCATCCTGAAGATCGGGATCCGGGCGCTGCGACGGTAACAACAACATAGGTGGCACGCTCAGCTCCCACTATCGCGAGCGTGCCGTAAGTCCAGCGGTGCATCCTCTTGACGGGATGGCTATCTCTGCGGCTTTCCGACGCTATTCCATGACCGGTCGGCGCGGTTCGTCTTCCGGAATGAAGGAGATCGACACGATCTAGAACGTTTCTCGGCGAACATCGGAGCTTCCGCACCAGCAGGATGTGGTGGCCGTTCGTTGACAACTCGAGGTCCACCGGGTGCAGCGCTGTCGTTGCGCGCTGCAGCCGCAGGACCTCCTGAACGGATCTTCAGGCAGATGTCCCCCCAGCGGATATCCCAGGTCCGGATCCTGAAGAAGGAGGCTTGTTGATGACATCGAGGAGAGGCTGGCTGGCGCTTGGCGCCGCGATTGCGATGGGTAGTGCGACTCAGGCGTCGGCCGTGACGCTGACCATTGCCACCGTCAACAACGGCGACATGATTCGCATGCAGCAGCTGGCCGACGACTTCAGGCGGCAGCATCCGGACATCGAGCTGCAATGGGTGACACTGGAAGAGAATCTCCTGCGACAACGCGTCACTATTGATGTCGCAACTCAGAGCGGCCAGTACGATGTGATGACCGTCGGCAACTACGAGGTGCCGATCTGGGCCGCGCAGGACTGGCTCGTGCCCCTGGATGATCTGGGCGAGGACTTTGCCAAGGATGATCTGCTGCCGGCGATCGGCGAGTCCCTGTCCTACGACGGTAGTTTGTACGCGGCGCCTTTCTATGCGGAAAGCGCGCTCACCGTATATCGCACCGATCTGTTCGAGAAGGCCGGCCTGTCGATGCCGGACAATCCGACCTGGGACTTCATCCGTACCGCCGCCGAGAAGATTACCGACCGCGAGAACGGCATCTACGGAATCTGCCTGCGGGGCAAGGCCGGCTGGGGCGAGAACATGGCCCTGGTCTCGACGCTCGTGCACTCCTGGGGCGCGCGCTGGTTCGACATGAAATGGCAGCCGCAGCTCGACTCCGCGCTGTGGCAGGACGCCGTTTCGTTCTATGTGGATCTGCTCAGGCAATACGGTCCGCCGGGTGCATCGACCAATGGGTTCAACGAGAATCTGGCACTGTTCCAGGCCGGCAAGTGCGGTATCTGGATCGACGCCTCGGTTGCCGCTTCTTTCGTTTCCGATCCGAAGCAGTCGACGGTGGCCGATCGGGTGGGCTTCGCCCTGTTCCCGACGCACGGCAAATTACAGAATCACGGCAACTGGCTGTGGGCGTGGAGCTTCGTCATTCCAGCCGCATCCACCCACGTCGCGGCGGCGAAGACCTTCGTCGAGTGGGCGACGGGCAAAGGCTACATGCAGCTGGTCGCCGCGGAATCAGGCTGGGCAGCCGCACCGCCCGGAACTCGTCAGTCGCTCTATGCCAGTTCCGAGTATCAACAAGCGGCACCGTTCGCCGGTATCGTCCTGAAATCGATCGAGGCCGCTGATACTCACGAGCCCGCCGCGCAACCGGTGCCTTATGTCGGTGGCAATTTCGTCTCGATCGCTCCTTATCAAGGCATCGGCACCGTGGTCGGCCAGCAGCTCTCCGCTGCGGTGGCCGGCCAGATCTCCACGCGCGAGGCACTGGCCAACGCGCAATACATCACCGAGCGTGAGATGACCCGCGCGCGTTATCTCGACTAGCCGTTTCCTCGACGGAAACGCTGCGCAGTCCCTTCGAGGAGATTCATGGCAAGCATCCGCAATCGGGCCACGGCCCAACTCGCGCTTTCGCCGGCGGTAATTCTGCTGCTGGTGTGGATGGCCGTGCCGTTGGCCATGACGCTCTGGTACTCGTTCCACGACTATCAGCTGCTGATGCCGCGCGGCAACGCCTTCCTCGGTTTCGAGAACTATGTCTATTTCCTGACCGATCCGGCGTTCCTGAAGTCGATCGGCAACACCTTCGTGCTGGTGGGCAGCGTGCTGGTGATCACGGTCGCCGGTGGTGTCGGCCTGGCGCTGCTGCTCGATCAGCCGATCTACGGACAGGGAATCGTGCGCGTGCTGATCGTGTCGCCGTTCTTCGTCATGCCGACGGTCTCGGCGCTGGTCTGGAAGAACATGTTCATGAATCCGGTCAATGGACTGTTTGCCTGGCTGGCGCAGGTGTTCGGCATGGAGGCCGTCGACTGGCTGGCGCAAGTGCCGCTGCTGTCGCTGACACTCATCGTGGCGTGGGGCTGGCTGCCGTTTGCAACGCTGATTCTGCTGACGTCCTTGCAGTCGCTGGACACGGAACAGCAGGAGGCAGCAGCGATGGATGGAGCCGGTGCCGTCGCGCGCTTCATTCACATCACCTTGCCGCATCTGGCGCGGGCGATCACCGTCGTCATTCTGATCCAGACCATTTTCCTGCTGTCGCTGTTCGCCGAGATCTTCGTGACCACCAACGGCGGTCCCGGCACCGAGAGCACCAACCTGGCCTACCTGGTTTATTCCCAGGCGCTGCTGCGCTTCGACGTGGGCAGCGCCTCGGCAGGCGGTGTGGTCGCGGTGATCCTGGCGAACATCCTGGCGGTCTTTCTCATGCGCCTGGTCGGCAGGAACCTGGAGGTCTGATCCCATGGCAAGTGCAACGCATGATCGGCACAAGCTGGCGTTCACGCTTCTGGCCTGGGGCCTGGCCCTGCTGATCTTCTTTCCGATCCTGTGGACCTTGCTGACCTCGTTCAAGACCGAAGCCGATGCGGTGGCGATTCCGCCGAAGCTGCTGGGGTTCGACTGGACCACCGAGAACTATGCCGAAGTCTGGCAACGCACCGACTATCTGCGGCACTTCGGCAATTCCGTGATCATCTCGCTGGGCTCCTCCCTGATCGGTCTGTGCGCGGCCATTCCTGCGGCCTGGGCCATGGCGTTCTCGCCGACCCGGCATACCCGGTTCGTGCTGCTGTGGATGCTCTCGACCAAGATGTTGCCGGCCGTCGGCGTGCTGGTGCCGATCTACCTGCTGTTCAAGCGCGGCGGCCTGCTCGACACCCGCACCGGGCTGGTGCTGGTGTTGATGCTCAGCAATCTGCCGATCATGGTCTGGATGCTGTTCACCTATTTCAAGGAGATCCCGCGGGACATCCTCGAAGCGGCGCGCATGGACGGAGCCACGCCGGGTCGTGAGCTGGTGCACATCCTGGCGCCGATGGCGCTCCCCGGCATCGCTTCGACGTTGCTGCTCAACGTCATCCTGGCGTGGAACGAATCCTTCTGGACACTGAATCTCACGGCGGCCGACACCGGTCCGCTGACGGCCTTCATCGCTGCCTTCTCGGCGCCGGAAGGGCTGTTCTACGCGAAGCTGTCCGCGGCTTCGACACTGGCAATCGCGCCGATCGTGGTTCTGGGCTGGCTGTCGCAGCGACAGCTGGTGCGCGGGCTGACGTTCGGCGCGGTGAAATAGGAAAGCCCATGGCCAGCATTGCACTCAAGAATGTTTCCAAGACCTTCGGCACGCACGCCGTCATTGCAGGGTTCGACCTGGAGATCGAGACCGGCGAGCTGGTCGTTTTCGTCGGCCCATCGGGTTGCGGCAAGTCGACCCTGTTGCGGCTGATCGCCGGACTGGAGGAGGTCAGTTCCGGTCAATTGCTGATCGATGGGCGCGATGCCACGCATCTGCCGCCGTCGCGGCGCGGCTTGTCGATGGTGTTCCAGTCCTATGCGCTGTATCCGCACATGAGTGTGCGCGACAACATCGCGTTTCCGCTCAAGATGGCCGGCCAGGACCGGGCCACGATTCAGGGCAAGGTGAGCGAGGCCGCGCGCATCCTGAATCTGCAGGACTATCTCGATCGCAAGCCGCGCGAACTTTCGGGTGGTCAGCGTCAGCGCGTGGCCATCGGCCGCGCCATCGTTCGTGAGCCGATCGCCTTTCTGTTCGACGAGCCGCTGTCGAATCTCGATGCCGCCTTGCGCGTCAACATGCGGCTGGAGATCGCCGACCTGCACCGGCAGCTCGGCACGACCATGATCTACGTCACGCACGACCAGGTCGAGGCGATGACGCTGGCCGACCGGATCGTGGTCCTGAACGCCGGCCAGGTGGAGCAGGTGGGCTCTCCGCTGGAGCTGTATCGCCGACCCGCCACGTTGTTCGTGGCGGGTTTCATCGGCTCGCCGCGGATGAATCTTCTGAGCGGCGCCGAAGCGGCGCGGCACGCAGCTGCCACGGTCGGCATACGGCCGGAGCATGTCTCGCTGTCTGCGACGCAGGGCGAGTGGCAGGGTCAGGTGGGCCTGGTCGAGCATCTGGGCAGCGACACATTCGTCCACGTCGAGGTTGCCGGCGTCGGCACGATCACGGCCCGCGCCAGCGGCGATCTGCAGGTGCGGTACGGCGACTCGCTCTGGCTGACGCCGCAGCTGGATTGTCTGCACCGTTTCGACGAGCACGGTCGGGCCATTCGCTAGGTCCGGTTCTTCATATCGCGCGGCAACGCGCCTGAGGTACGCCTTTGCATCCGTGAAGGCCTGACCCGATAGAGGTGACTGTTTCTGATGATCAATTTTCTTGGCAAGCGCATCGAGAGCGCCATCTTCGATATGGATGGCACCATGTTCGACACCGAACGGCTGCGGTTCCAGACGATCCGGCAGGCTTCGCTGGAGCTGGCGGGCCGGCCCATCGAGGATCGCACGCTGATCGGCTCGCTGGGATTGAGTGCGAAGCGGGCTGAGGAGCTGGCGAAGGAGCATTACGGCGAGGACTATCCGTATCAGCAAATCCGGCGTCGCGCCGACGAGCTGGAGCTGCAGCACGTGCGCACGCATGGCGTTCCGGTCAAGGCGGGATTGCTGCAGGTGCTGGAGCGCCTGCGGCGCAGCGGTCTGACGATGGCGGTTGCCACGTCCAGCCGTCGCGCCATCGCCGAGGAATATCTGATCAATGCGAATGTCCTGAAGTACTTCGACATCACCGTCTGCGGCGATGAGGTACAGCGGGGCAAGCCGCATCCCGAGATCTTCCTGCGCGCTGCCGCGGAGCTGAGCCGGGCACCGCAGCGCTGCCTGATGGTGGAGGATTCGGAGAACGGCCTGCTGTCGGCCAGCGAGGCCGGCGGCCAGCCGATCCTGATCCACGACATCAAGGCGCCGCGGGCCGAGGTCGAGGCGCGGGCCTTCCGTAGCTACCGCAGCATGCTGGATTTCCTTGACGATCTGGCGGACTGCGTGCCGAAGCTAGATGTGCCCGCCGTGACCGAGCCGTTTCCGCAGGCGATCAACCAGATGCGCGTCGGCATCCACGGCTTCGGCGCCATGGGTGGCGGCTATCTGACCCAGGTGTTCTCGCACTGGGATGGTTACACGCGACCGTGTGAAATCATCGGTGTCACCGGCGATCGACTGCTGCGCGAAGCGGTCGATGCCTTCGGCAAGTTCAGCGTCCGCTACAGCAAGTACGCCTTCGACCAGAGCATCGACAATGTGCGGCTGGTCGATATGGCCGACGAGGATGCGATCGTCGCGATGTACTGCGATTCGCTGATCGTCGGTCTGGCGCTGCCCGAGCAGGCGATCCGCCAGCAGGCGCCGATCATTGCGCGGGCACTGCTGCGCCGGTTCGAGCAGGGCGGACGTGAGATCACCATCCTAGTGGTGCTCAACAAGATCCACGGCGCGAGCTTCGTCCGTCGTCAGGTCGAGTCCGCGCTGCTCGGCATGACCAGCCGGTTCGAATGTGCGCGGATCCTGGCTGCGACGCATTTCTCCGAGACGGTGGTCAGCCGCATCGTCACCCGGCTCAGCAAGGAGAAACTGCTGCGCCAGTTGCGGATCAAGTGCGAGCTGTTCGAGAAGAATCTGGCCGCCGCGCACGGCGCGCAGGAGGATCTGCAGCCGGTAGCGGCCGATGAGCCGCAACCCGGGCTGGATCAGCGGGTGGAACTGCTGCGGCGTGCCTCGGGGCCGGCGCAGGCTCTGAACCAGTTGCATCTGATCCTGTTCAACAGCGAACCCGACATGTTGCTGTACGCGCAGGGTGGTGGCGCGGTGCTGCGCAATCTGCGACAGGTCAAGACGGTCGAAGACATCGCCCAGATCCAGACGATCAAGAATCGTCTGTGGAACGGCACGCACGCCATCGTCGCCTGGTATTCGAGCCTGCTGGGCTACCCGACGATCGGCCGCGGCATGGGAGACGAGCGGGTCATGGCGCTGGTGCGGCAATTGATCGAGGAAGAAATCCAGCCGGCGCTGCTGCGCGAGATCCCGGAGCTGGAAGCGGTCATCGCCATGCTGATGCGGCCTTTCATCGAGCGCTGCCGTTCCTCCTTCAAGGACCCGTGCCTGCGGGTTGGGCGCGATCCGCTGCGCAAGTTGCGGCGTAGCGAGCGCATCCTCGGCAGCATTGCGCTGGCAAAGAAGCACGGCATTCCCACGCCGGGGCTGGAGTTCGCCATCGCACTGGCAATCCGCTACGCATTGAGCGATGTGGCCCAGCAGGATCTGGAGTGCGAGCTGATCCGCAGCATCTTTGCGCGCACTCCGAGTGTCGAGGCCGTGCTGACCTATCGCGGCAGCTACAACGGCCATCCCTATCAGGGGCTCGACCCGGTGGCCGACGCCAAGCTGATCGCGGCCGTGACCGAGCACTTCGAGAAACTGGCCGATCCGCACAGCCGCCATTGGCAGTGGCCGCTCGATCGGGCCCGGCAGGGACCGGCTGATGCCGGCGCTGTCGCCAACGCTGCAGCGATTCCCCGAAGGGCCGTGTAGGCATCTCGATCCTCGACGCAGGCGACGCCGCTGGAGCAGCGGGTCGCCTGCGTCGAGGAGATTCCGTGGCGCGGCGAATTACCGCATACTCGGGCGCAGACCATCAGGCATCGCGCCGATGCCTATACAACAACTCAGATATTCTAAAGAGTCGCGCTCCGCCCATGGCCAACATGCTCGAAATCCGTTCGATCGACTACGTCCCCGAAGCCGAACGGCACGGCGGACTGGCGAGCCAGTTCACCTTGTGGCTGGGTGCCAATCTGCAGATCACCGCCGTCGTGACCGGAGCGTTGGCCGTCGTGCTCGGGGGCGACGTGTTCTGGTCGCTGATCGGCCTGCTACTGGGTCAGCTGTTTGGCGGTGCGGTCATGGCGCTGCACGGTGCGCAGGGGCCGCAGCTGGGCCTGCCGCAGATGATTTCCAGCCGCGCCCAATTCGGCGTGTACGGCGCGATCATTCCGATCATCGCGGTGTGTCTCATGTACGTGGGCTTCTCGGCCAGCGGCTCGGTGCTGGCGGGGCAGGCCGTCGGCCGGCTGCTGGGCGTCGATGACGGCACTGGCATCGTGATCTTCGGCGGCCTGATCGTGGCGGCGACCCTGTTCGGCTATCGGCTGATCCATCTGCTCGGGCGCGTCGCCAGCGTGGTCGGCGTGGTGGCCTTCCTGTACATGTTCAGCCGGCTGCTCGCCAGCCACGACATCGGCACGCTGCTGGAGATGCGGCATTTCTCCATCAACAAGTTCCTGCTGGCCATGTCGCTGTCGGCGTCCTGGCAGATCGCATACGGCCCGTACGTTGCGGACTATTCGCGCTATCTGCCGCGCCAGACCCCGAGTGCCGGAACCTTCCTGGCCGTCGGGCTGGGCTCGGTGCTGGGCTCGCAGATCGCCATGACGTTCGGCGTGCTCGCGGCGGCCCTGGCCGGCAGCCAGTTCGAGAACAACGAGGTGGCCTACGTGGTCGGGCTCGGCTCCAGCGGTACCATCGCGGGGCTGCTGTTCTTCGCCATCGTGTTCGGCAAGGTGACCGTGACCACGCTCAACGCCTATGGCAGCTTCATGTCGATGGCGACGATCGTGAGCGCGTTCCGCCGTCAGCTGCGCATCCCGGCGTGGCAGCGGTTCTTCTACATCATTGCCATGGTGAGCGTGTCGGTGTTGCTGGCGCTGCTCGGGCGCCACTCCTTCCTGAAGAGCTTCGAGGCCTTCATCCTGTTCCTGCTGGCGGTGTTCACGCCCTGGAGCGCCATCAACCTGGTCGACTATTACTTCTTTACGCGCTCGCGCTATGACGTGCCGGCCTTGTCCGACCCGGAGGGGCGCTACGGCCGCTGGAACGTACCGGCGATCGTCATCTACTTCGTGGGCATCGCGGCGCAGCTGCCTTTCCTCGCTACCTCTTTCTACACCGGCTCGCTGGTCGAGACGCTCGGCGGCGCGGACATATCGTGGATCGTGGGGCTCATCGTCCCCGGCGTGCTGTATTACATCAGCGCGCGCTATGCACAGCGACCGATTCCCGAGCGCCTCATTTCGCCGGAGGCAGTCTCGGCACCGACTCGGTGAGCGGCCGCCCGCGGTAGCGGGCGACCCTTGCTATCGTCAGGTGAGCCCGCGGCTGACCAGGCACTCCTGCACCGCGCGATGCGCCTGATCGATGGCGGTATTGGTAAAGGCCGCAGCGCTGGCATCGGAGTTGGCGATGGCGATGTGGCCGAACGGCTTTCTGCCCACCACATGCGGGCGCTGCGCGTCCGGGACCTCAGGATCACCCAGCGTGTCGTAGGTGTACGCATAGCCGTGCGGCCAGCGGTTCGCGGTGATGGCGAGAATGTCGCGTCGCGCGTCGAACCCAGCCGAGCCGAGCATCCGATCGAGCTGCGAGCGGATTTCCATTTCGATCTTGCTGAAGGGCGTTGCCAGCATTTCCGCACGCCCGGCACGGTGCTGCTCCTTGCGCGGCAATCCCGGATGGTTGGGATTGCGGACCATGTGAACCACGATGGGCTGGTCGGGATCGGTCTGGCACTGGTAGTCGCCGATGGAGACCGGAATGTCGAGCATGGATGCGGTGTGGTAGCCATTCGGCGCCATGATGGAACTGACGCCCAGCTTCTTCCACGGCTGCCAGTTACGTACCAGCACGTTGGTGTACATCATCGGTACCTTGGAGGCGTAGTGCAGCGCCTGCTTCTGTTCGTCCGGCAGCGTCGGCACGATGTAGGGGATGATGTTGTTGAAGCAGGCCATCACCACGTTGTTGCCGACTACCTGGCGGCTCTTGCCGTTGGTCGAATACACGACACGCACGCCATCGAGGTTCGCCGACGTTCCGAGGTGCTCGACGCGCACGACAGTGCTCTTCAGACGAATGCGCGTCGGATTCTCGGCAAGGTCGAGCTGCCCATAGTTGGCGCGTGCGGTGACGACGGATTCCGGGGTTTGCGGTCCGCCAAAGACGCTCGGCACCAGGCGGCTCACCAGCAGGCGGGCGATCGATGCATTGCCGTCGGGGAAATGGAATTCGTAGTCGGAGTGGAAGGGCGGGTCGTCCGGCAGCTTCACGCCTTTGAAGCCTGCAGCGCCGGAGCGCGCCGCGGTGTAAGCCGGGCAGGTGTCCACCCGCATGTTGTTGCGAAACCCGGTGCCGGCGAAGAACGGCAGGCTCTCCGGCAGCAGCTTGGCGTGCTTCAGCAGGAAGTCCTGATAACTCATGTGCTTCAGAGCCTGCGCCTTCTGCACCGGATCCAGGTCTGGCATGTACTCAACGCTCGCCGTGTGCAGGCGCGTCAAGTCGCTGCGTACGCGTGAGGACAAAGGCGCGGAGGCGAAGAAATCCTCCCAGGATCGTTTGCCCAGGCCGGCAACGACGCGGTCACCCTTGAAATGCTCGCGGTCGAAGAAAACGCCGCGGCCGAGTCCGGCGTAGACCTCCTGCTTCTCGTAACGCGAGTAGCTCGAAACGTCGATACCCAACTCGGCGATCAGCGCCTTGGCAACGTAGCTGTAAGGGAAGGGCGTCTCGATGCTCATCGTGCCGCCGTAACCGATGTAGGTACGACCGTCGTGCCGGAACTCGTTGCGCTTGGCGTGACCGCCGAAGTCGTCGTGATTGTCGAGCAGCAGGATCTTCCGGTCGTCGCCGAGTGCCTTGCGGAAGAAGTGGGCGGCGGACAAGCCGGAGATGCCGGCACCGACGATCACCAGATCGTAGCGTTCCCCAGTGTCATCGGCGGAAAGTGTTCCAGCGAATTGCCCGTCGCGTGCGCCGTGTGCCACTTCGAACGATCCGGGATATTGCCCCCGCAACCCGGTTGCTTGCGGTGGATAGTCTCCCGGCAGGATCGGCTCAAGTGCGGTGGCATCGGCTGCGTTGCGCGATGCCGCCATGGCGGTGCCCGTTTTCATGAGCACGGCGCTTGCAGCCACGCCGCCGATGAAGTCGCGCCGATCGATCACTGCGTCCAGCCCGAGATCCGTTGTCTTTCTTGTGGTCATGGGATGCCTGCCTGTGCCGTACAGCTGCCGACATTGAAGCACCGAACCGTATCGAACGTGTTGACTGTACAGTGTCGCGGCGCTGCAAGCCGTCGTTCGCGCTCGATCCGGCCAGGGGCGGAGGCCGTGGCGCAGGGCCCCGTGTATCGGCCCGCGAGTCAGTACAGTTAGCTCACATTTCGGGCCGAGTGTAGCTCGGCTCCATCGGACGCCCGCGGCATAGTGCGGCCATGAACACTGCTGCGCTCGATCTCGATGCCTACTGGATGCCGTTCACCGCGAACCGCTACTTCAAGCGGCGCCCCAAGCTGGTCGCCTCGGGTCGTGGCGCCTACCTGACGCTGGTCGACGGCCGCAAGGTTTTCGATTCGCTGTCGGGGTTGTGGTGCACGCCGCTCGGCCACAGCCATCCGCAGATCGTGGAGGCAGTCCAGAAGCAGGTCTCGGAACTGGATTACGCGCCGCCGTTCCAGCTGGGACATCCGAAGGTGTTCGAACTCGCAGCCGCGATCGCCCGGTACGCGCCGACTGGCTTGAACCGGGTGTTCTTCAGCAACTCTGGCTCCGAGGGCGTGGATACCGCGCTGAAGATTGCGCTCGCCTACCATCAGGCCCGCGGCGATGCGCGAAGAGTGCGCATCATCGGTCGGGAGCGCGCCTATCACGGTGTCGGGATCGGAGGCATCTCGGTGGGGGGGCTGCCTGCCAATCGCCGCACGTTTACGACGCTCAGTGCGCCGTATGTCGATCATCTGCCGCATACCTATGACCCGGACCATATGGCGTTCAGCCGTGGGCAGCCCGCCTGGGGCGCGCACCTCGCCGATGAGCTCGAACGTATCGTGGCGTTGCATGATGCTTCGACCATCGCCGCTGTCATCGTCGAGCCGATGCAAGGTTCCACTGGCGTCATCGTGCCGCCGACTGGATACCTGGAGCGCCTGCGCGAGATCTGCACGCGACACGGCATCCTGCTGATCTTCGATGAGGTCATCACCGGGTTTGGCCGTGTCGGCACCAATTTCGCTGCGCAACGGCTCGGCGTGACCCCCGATCTCATCGTGTTCGCCAAGGCTGTCACCAACGGCGTTGTGCCGCTGGGCGGCGTGATCGTGCGCGAGGAGATCCACAATGCGCTCATGACCGGACCGGATCACTCGATCGAGTTGTTTCACGGTTACACGTACTCAGGCCATCCGCTGGCGTGCGCTGCTGCGCTGGCCACGCTGGAGGTCATGGAGGCTGACGGCCTGATCGCGCGCTCGGCTCAGCTCGAGCGTGTGTTGGAGGATGCCGCGCATTCGCTGCGCGATGCGCCGAACGTCATCGACATCCGCAATTTCGGATTGGCCGCAGCGGTAGAGCTGCGTTCGCGTGCGAACAAGCCGGGTTTACGTGCGCTCGAGGTATTCGAACGCAGCATCGATGCCGGGCTGCTGTTGCGGTTCACCGGTGAGACCCTGGCATTCGCGCCGCCGTTCATCTCCACGGAAGGAGAGATTCGACAGATGTTCGACACCCTGAAAGACGTGCTGCGCGCCGTCGATTGACCCGAGTCGGTCGTTCCGCTCGCTCCAAGAGGTTCCTGCAAGGTCCAACAATGTCCGCACCTGCATCATCGGTTTCTACGATTCCATTCCTCACGCACTGGATCGGCGGCAAGCCGGTCGCCGGTTCATCCGTGCGCGCTGGCGATATTTTCAATCCAAGCACCGGCCGGGTGGCGGCACGGGTGCCGTTTGCGTCGGGCGAAGAACTGAACGCCTGTGTCCGCACGGCGCGAGCAGCGTTCACTGGTTGGGCAGCAACACCGCCGTTGCGACGCGCTCGCGTCCTGTTCCGATTTCGCCAGCTGGTGGAGGAGGCGAGTGATCGACTCGCTAGTCTGATTTCGCAGGAGCACGGCAAGACGCTTGACGACGCCCGCGGCGAAATCGTGCGTGGGCTGGAGGTGGTGGAGTTTGCATGCGGCATCCCGGAGCTGCTGAAGGGCGAGCACAGCGAGAACGTCGGTACGGGGGTAGATGCATTCAATGTGCGTCAACCGCTGGGAGTGGTTGCCGGCATCACGCCATTCAATTTCCCGGCCATGGTGCCGATGTGGATGTTCCCGCTGGCGCTGGCCTGCGGCAACACGTTCATATTGAAGCCGTCGGAGCGCAATCCATCGGCTTCGATCCTGCTGGCGCAGCTGTTGCAACAGGCAGGGCTTCCTGACGGTGTCTTCAATGTCCTGCACGGCGACCGCGAGGCCGTCGACGGGTTGCTGCATCACCCCGACATCGCTGCGATCAGCTTCGTCGGCTCCACGGCGGTGGCGCGTCATGTGCACCACGAAGGCACGCTCCAGGGCAAGCGCGTGCAGGCGCTCGGTGGCGCCAAGAATCACATGGTCATCATGCCCGACGCCGATGTGGATGATGCCGTGAATGCGCTGCTGGGCGCAGCCTATGGTTCTGCCGGCGAGCGCTGCATGGCCATCTCGATTGCTGTCGCCGTGGGGGACGAGATTGCCGATCGGCTGGTAGAACGACTGGCTTCGAAGGTGAGAACGCTGCGGGTGGGCGAGCCGACGAACCGCGATACGGAAATGGGCCCGCTGATCACGCGCGAGCATCGAACCCGCGTCTGCGAATACATCGACTCCGGGGTGAACGAAGGTGCATCGCTGGTGGTGGATGGGCGAAACGGGCCCGAAGCGAAGCAGGAGGGCTTCTTCCTGGGCGGCTCGCTGTTCGACCGCGTCCAGCCGCAGATGCGCATCTATCGGGAGGAGATCTTCGGGCCGGTGCTTGGCGTGGTGCGCGTCGCCGATCTCGATGAAGCGATCAAGCTCATCAACTCGCATCCGTATGCGAATGGGACTGCGATCTTCACACGCAGCGGCAATGCCGCACGCATATTCACCGCAGCCATCGAAGTCGGGATGGTCGGTGTGAACATACCGCTGCCGGTGCCGATGGCCTTTCACAGTTTCGGCGGCTGGCGCAGCTCGCTGTTCGGCGATCATCACATGTACGGGCACGAGGGGGTTCGTTTCTATACCCGCCTGAAGGCCGTGACCCAGAGATGGCCGCGCGATGTGGCGCATCAAACGGAGTTCTCGATGCCGACCATGAAGTGACGATCGCGGCCGCCGGCTGACGGGGTGTACGATGCATCAGGGGGGACATCGTTCGTGGCTACATACGACGCGGGCCTACTCAAAACAACAGCTCGCACCGCCGCGGTGCTCGGTGCTGCGCTGCTCCTTGCTTCCTGCGCGAAACCGCCGCCGGAGCCGGTCGACCTGCTGCTGACCGGCGGCGAGGTGCTGACGGTCGACAAGGACTTCTCCATCAGATCCGCCGTGGCGGTCAAGGATGGCAAGATCGTCGCGGTCGGCGGTGAGGAGATCGCGCGCCGCTACCGGGCGCCGACCACGATCGATCTCAAAGGCCGGGTCCTCATGCCTGGCTTCATGGACACGCATGTCCACATGATCGGCAGCGCGCGGCGCGATATCGACCTCAAGACGGCCACGTCGATTACGCAGATCCAGCAATTGGTCCGGGACAAGGCCAGGGAGCTGGGGCCGGGAGAATGGATCACCGGATACGGCTGGGACGAGGCCAGGTTCGCAGAGCAGCGCAATCTGTTGCGCGCCGATCTGGACGCTGCCGCCCCCGATAATCCCGTCGCGCTCACGCGGGCCGGCGGGCATTCGAGCGTCGGCAACACACAAGCCTTGAAGATCGCAGGCATTACCCGTGCCACGCCGGACCCGGAAAGCGGCTTGATCGAACGGGATGCGAAGGGTGAACCGAACGGCATCATCCGCGAACGCAGCGATCTGTATGCCAAGCATTTTCCGCCTGTAGCGTGGGAGGGCATGCGCGACAGCTACATCGCCGCCCTGCGCTCGCTCTTGCCGCTGGGCATCACCAGTCTCATGGAGGCATCGGGCGCCATCGATGAAGCAGCGACCGGGGAAGGGTCGGTCTTCGGCGGCAAGGCCGGCCTGACTTACAACCGTCTGCGCGAGATCTACGATCAGCAGGGCGACAGCCTGCCGCGCATCGCGCTTTACATCAGCTATCCAGGCGCCGAGAAATTGAAGGCGTATCCACATCGGACCGGCTATGGCGATGAGCGCGTGCGCATCGGACCGATCGGCGAATCGGCAGTCGACGGTGGGTTTACCGGTCCGACTGCGTGGACGTTGCAGGACTACAAAGGATTGCCGGGATTCCGCGGCAAGGGCCGCTACAGCGATGAGCAGTTGCAAGAGCTGGTCGAGACCAGCGGCAAGCTCGGCTGGCAGCTCGGCCTGCACGCCATCGGCGATGCCGCCATCGTGCAGACCGTGAATGCCTATTCGAAGGCGCTGCGCGCCAACGGCAAAGCCGGCCAGGATCACCGCTGGTTCCTGGATCACTTCACCATGCTGCCGCCGGAAGAGACCCTGCAGGTCATGGCGACGGACCGGATCCTGATCGCACAGCAGCCGAATTTCACCTATACCCTGGAAGGCCGCTACCTGCAGACCCTCGACGACGCACGGGCCGAGCACATCAACTCGGTGGCCACGCCGGTCAAGCGCGGCTTGTTCGTGGCCTTCGGTTCGGACAACCTGCCGATCGGTCCGATGACGGGGCTGTATACGGCGGTGACCCGTAAGGGCATGAGCGGCGCGGTGCTCGGTGCCGGGGAAGCGGTAACGATCCAGGATGCGATCCGCATGTACACCGCCAACGGCCCGTATCTCACCTTCGAGGAGAAGCTCAAGGGCACCCTCGAAGCCGGCAAGCTGGCCGACATGATCGTGCTCGACGCCGACCCGCTCAGCATCGAGCCGGCGGCCCTGTTGAAGGTTCAGGTCGATCTGACCATCATCGGCGGCAAGGTCGTCTACGATCGCAGCCGCCCGTCGCAGCCAGGTGCAGGATGAATGCCATTACCGAGACCGTCGCCAGCGCCGAACTGAGCAAGAGCCTGCGCTCGCGCCACATCACCATGATCTCCATCGGCGGCATCATCGGCGCCGGGCTGTTCGTCGGCAGCAGCGCCGCCATCGCCACCGTCGGGCCGGCCGTCATCCTGAGCTACGTGCTCGCCGGCCTGGTGGTGCTGATGGTGATGCGCATGCTGAGCGAGATGGCCATGGCGAACCCCGGCCTGGGCTCGTTCACCGAGTACATCCGCCTCGGCCTGGGCGACTGGGCGGGTTTCGTCAGCGGCTGGCTCTACTGGTATTTCTGGGTGGTGGTGGTGGCCATCGAGGCGATCGCCGGCGCCGCGCTGCTGCACGAATGGATCGACGTGCCGGTGTGGCAGATCGGCCTGATCCTGATGGTGCTGCTGACCGCCGTGAACCTGATGTCGGCGCGCTCGTACGGCGAGTTCGAGTTCTGGTTCTCCTCGATCAAGGTGGCGGCCATCATCATCTTCATCATGATTGCCGGTGCCTATGCATTCGGCCTGACCTCGCCGACGGGGCCGACGTTCGGCAACCTGCAGGCGCACGGCGGCTTCACGCCGTTCGGCTGGCTGTCGGTGCTGGCCGGCATGACCACGGTGGTGTTCTCCTTATGCGGCGCGGAAATCGCCACGGTCGCGGCGGCCGAGTCGAGCGAATCGACCCGCGTCGTCTCCCGAATGACCAGCACCATCATCGTGCGCATCCTGTTGTTCTATGTGCTGTCGGTGCTGCTGATCGTCTCGGTCGTGCCATGGACCGAGATCCGCTCGGGCAGCTCACCGTTCGCACTGGCGCTGACCCGCGTCAGCATTCCGGGAGCGGGCACGATCATGAACCTGATCGTGCTCACCGCTGTGCTGTCCTGCCTGAACTCGGGCGTCTATGTCACCTCGCGGGTGCTGTTCACGCTGGCGGCGAAAGGTGATGCACCGCAGTCGATGGTGGCGCTGAACCGTCGGCGTGTGCCGGCGCGCGCCATCCTGATCGGCAGCTCGTTCGGCTACTTTGCGGTGGTACTGTCCATCCTGTCGCCGGAAGTGATCTTTGCGTTTCTGGTGAATGCCTCCGGGGCGTTGATGATTTTCGTCTACCTGCTGGCGTGCTTCGCGCACCTGAAGCTGCGGCGCCGGACCGAGCAGACGGCCCCCGAGCGACTCACGGTCAAGGTATGGCTGTTCCCCTGGCTGAGCTGGGCGACCATCCTCGCCATGTTCGGCGTGCTGGCGGCAATGGCGCTGACCAAGGCGCTGGCCAGTCAGTTCTACGCCAGCCTGGTGTGTGCGGCGGTGGTCTTGCTGGCGTATTGGATGCGTCGACGACGCAGCGAAGCGCCGGCAGCGCTACACACATCGGTTGGTCCATGACGTAAGGGCAAGGCGCGTCCAGTTCGCTGCGGCGCGCAACTCGGGGCCTGCCGGGAAAAGCGGTCGACGCACTTGCCACTCGATGCATCCGCGCCGGTCGCATCTGTACTTGTTCATATTCTGGCGTGCCACCGGGACGTGCATGGTGCGCATGCCTTGAACGGCAGTATCGTGCCGACGCCCGTCGGGCAGCGCAGTGTCCGATTCGGTTGCGGCACGATACTGCGGTGGCGCTCGCCAACTGGCAGGCGGGCAGGGTCCACAGCGGAACGGTCTTCGGTCGCAATGCAACGTTGCCAGGGCCGCCGTCGACGGTGACCTGTAGTGCGCCTTGCTCCGATACAGTTATGTGGAGTTTGCGCGTAATTGTAGATCGGTTCCGGAGCCGACAGGCCACATGATCGCGGCGTTAGAACAACAATGAGCCGGGGGTATGAGTCATGCGTCATGTCAGCTGGCGAAAGCGCACCTTCGCCGTGTCGATTCCGGGCTGTCTCGCACTGCTGCCTGTAACGGGCATCGCGCAGGACAGCCAAGGTGCCGCGCCTGCACCCCAGAGCGCAGTGCTCGGTGAGATCGTTGTCACTGCCACGCGCCAGGAACAAGCCCTCTCGCGCGTACCCGTCAGTGTGAGCGCCTTCGACCAGGTGTCGATGGAGCAGAAGGGCGTCAAGTCGTTCGAAGATGTCGTGCGCTTCACGCCCGGCGTCAACTTCGATCCGGGCCAGAACGAGATCAGCATTCGCGGCATCTCCTCAGGCGCCGGCGCCGGCACCACCGGCATCTACATCGACGACACGCCGATCCAAATGCGCGGACTGGGGTTCAGCGCCGACAACTCGCTGCCCGGCATCTTCGATCTCGAACGTGTGGAAGTGCTGCGTGGACCGCAGGGAACACTGTTCGGAGCGGGCTCCGAAGGCGGCACCGTGCGCTACATCACGCCGCAACCGGGCTACAGCGAATACACGGGCTTCGCGAGGACGGAGGCGGCGTTCACCCGCGGCGGAGACATGAGCTACGAGGCCGGCGCCGCACTCGGCGGCCCCATCGTGGATGACAAGATCGGCTTTCGCGTGAGCGCCTGGCACCGTCATGACGGCGGCTTCGTCGACCGGGTCGACAACGCAACTGGCGCGACCGTCGACAACAATGCCAACTGGGGCAGAACGACGGTGTTGCGCGGCGCGCTGGGTTTCAAGCCCGTGGAGGCGCTGACGATCACTCCTTCGGTGCTGTACCAGAAGCGTATGAACAACGCTTCAGATTCGTACTTCGAGGCGATCTCGAATCCGGGTGGTCACGTGTTTCGCAATGCATCGCCGGAGGCACGCGGCGACGAGGACCGCTTCAGTCTATCGGCGCTCAACATCCAGTACGATCTGCCCTCCGTGCGTATCGTGTCGAACACGTCCTACTTCGATCGTGACAATGACACCGGCTACGACGGCACCATCTATGACCTGAGCTATTACCAAAGCTTGCTGCTCGAAGGCTGCGACGGTTGCCGCATGGAGTTCTATCCGTTCCTCACCGAGACCGGCATCAATCCGGATCTGCCGTACTATCTCAGCCCCTCGCGCGTCACCAACACGCAGCGCAACTTCACGCAGGAATTCCGCGTCCAGTCGAGCAACCCGGACGCGAAGCTGGCGTGGGTCGCCGGCGTGTTCTACCAGAAGAGCCGCCAGCGCAGTATCGAGGAGCTGGTCGATCCGCTGGCGAACGATCTGTTCCCGCTGGTGTTCGGCACCACCATCGAAGACTACTTCGGCTGGCCGTACTACGGCGAGGACAGCTACATCGCCGACACCAAGGGCACGGACGAGCAGACCGCGGTGTTCGCCGATCTGACTTACAGCCTCACCGACACGCTGAAGATCACCGCCGGCGGCCGCTATGCGCGAACCAAGTTCTCGTTCGAGAACTTTGCCGACGGTTCGCAGAACTACGGGCGCACCGAGGCGACCGGCAGTAGCAAGGAGAGTCCGTTCACGCCCAAGATGGGATTGTCGTGGCAGATGAACCAGGACAATCTGCTGTATCTGACCTACGCCGAAGGCTTCCGTGTCGGCGGCGCCAATCCGCCGATCCCGGCCGATGCCTGCCGCGAGAGCCTCGACGATCTGGGCATTGCCGGTGCGCCGGACAGCTACGATTCCGACTCGGTCAAGAGCTGGGAAATCGGCACCAAGAACAAGCTGTTCGATCGCCGTCTGCTGGTAGCCGCGAGCGTGTACCAGATCAAGTGGCAGGACATCCAGCAGTCGGTGTTCCTGCCGAGCTGCGCCATCCAGTTCACCGGCAATCTCGGCAATGCCGAGAGCACCGGTTTCGACCTGCAGTTCACGTTCGCGGCGACCGACGACCTGCTGATCGACGCCATGGTGGGCAAGACCGATGCGCGCTACACCTCCACGACCAGCACCGGTCCGAACCGCATCGTCGTCAACACCGGTAACGGGCTCGGCGGTTCGCCGTGGACGGCCAGTCTCGGCGTGCAGCAGAACTTCACCGCCTTCGAGCGCGATGCCTATGTGCGTTTGGACTATGAGTATGCGAGCAAGCCGGACCGGCTGGAGCCGAACCAGGACCCGGTGACGCGCAGCTACGATCCGGCGCTGGTCTCGCCGCCGGAGACGAACTTCTTCAGCATGCGTCTGGGCACCACGTGGAATTCGTTGAGCGTCGCGCTGTTTGCCGACAATCTGTTCGACTCCTCGCCACGGCTCAGCCACTCGCACAGCGACTCGGAGACGTTGCTGTTCACGGCCACGACCTGGCGGCCGCGCACCATCGGCATCACGTTCACGTACCGGCCGTAGCTTGCAACAAGCCGCTCGCGGATTGTCCGCGGGCGGCTGCATCGCTGATGGTGGAGAGCGGCGGCCTCGGGCCGCCGATATCAACGTTCCGACAGGCTGCTGATGAAGCTGTACAGCTCTTCGTTGTCGGCATGCGCTACGTTGAACCGATAGTGGCCGGTCGGCCGCGAGTCGGGCCGGAACATTTCACCGGGCGCCAGCAGGATGCCGCGCGAGCGGGCAATCTCCTGGATCATGACCGGATCGAGCGCCGAGGGCAGTTTCGCCCACAGGAACATGCCGCTGCCGCGGAATGCGATGTCCACTCCCGCAGCCGTGAAGCGGCGCGTCACCTGTTCGTGTGCCCTGGAGAGCCGTTGGCGCAGACGCTCCAGATGCGTGCGGTGCCGTCCTGCGGTGAGGATCGAGAGCACGATCTGCTCCATCAGCTCCGACGAAGACAGCGAGATGATGCTTTTCAGCAGTGCGATCTCCTGCGCGCAGCTCTGGTCGGCGACGACGTAACCCACCCGCAGGTTGGGCGCGATGGTCTTGGAGAAGCTGCCGATGTAAACGACGTGCCGCAGCTGATCGAGCGAGGCCAGGCTGGTGGTGCGCTCCGGCGCCAGCTCGGCAAAGATGTCGTCTTCCACGATGGTGAAATTGTGCCGTGCGGCAGTCAGCAGGACCTCGTGGGCGACCTGCGGCGAGGTCGTGGTGCCGGTCGGGTTGTGGAAGGTGGTATTGGTGAGAAAGATCCGCGGCTTGGTTGCGCTGGCGACGGCATCCAGCGCGCTGGTGTCCGGGCCGGATGCCGTTCGTGGCACGCCGATGGGGCGAACGCCGCGGGCACGCAGCATCGCAAGCACATACGGGTAGCACGGATCGTCGACCAGCACCGTGTCGCCGGGATGCGTGAGCACGCTGACACATAGCTCGAGCGCCTGGCTCGCGCCTTGCGTAAGTACGATCTGCTGTTCGTTGCAGTCGATGCCGCGCTGCGACAGGCGTGCAGTCAGATGCCGGCGCAGTCCGCTCAGGCCATACACGGTTCCATAACGGCTGGCATAGGCGACCGGACGTCGTGCGACCTGCGTGAGTGCGGTACGCACGCCTTCGGCAAACAACCAGTCGGGAGGCAGCCAGCCGCAGCCGGCTTCGACACGAACCTGTCGTGAGTCGTAGGCGCGGCGCAGTTCCCATATCGAGTCGGCGAGCGGTTCAGGTCCGGCCGGCTTGCGGGTCTTGAGCAGATCGGCGCTGCGGGCTACGAAGTACCCGGCACCGCGACGTGCATCGACCATGCCTTCGGAGACGAGCAGGTCGTAGACCCGTGCGGCGGTGAAGGCACTGACGCCGCTGGCTCGCGCCAGCTCCCGGACCGAAGGCATGTGATCGCCCGGGTTGAGGTTCCCCGCGACGATGCGGCGGCGCAGGTTGGCCGCCATGGCAGAGACGCGAGTCTGGGCATCCGCATCTTTGTGGCTCATAAATCTGTATCGGCCTCGACGCCTGTACAGTTAGTTGTTGTTCTGCGTCGAGTGTAGCTCGGCCGCAGTACCCGTCCACAGTATGTTGGCTCAATGTGGGCTCAGGTCAAATCTGACGATCCGGATTCCGGGATGGTTTACGATCGCTGGGCGATTGCGGACAAGGGGCGACATGATCATCGATCCTGCCATCGTGCTGGCAAGCCGTGTACTGGGAACGCTCGTGTTCGGCGCGGCGGTGCTAGGGAAGCTGCGTCACCGTGACGAGTTCGTCGGTGTGGTCGCCAATTACCGGCTCGTACCCGAGCCACTGGCAACCGCGGTCGCCTGGCTCATCATCGTGTTCGAAATCGCGATCGTGCTTTCGTTCGCGACCGGCCTGTGGCTGACAGCGGCAGCGGCGCTGGCCGTACTCCTGTTGTGTGTCTTCGCCGTTGCAATGGCGATCAATCTGGTGCGCGGTCGCACCGAGATCGACTGTGGGTGTTTCCAGTCGGCGCTGCGTCAGCGGCTGAGCATTGCGCTCGTCGTGCGCAATCTGCTGCTCATCGTATCGCTGCTGCCGTTGTTCGGTTCGCCGTCGCGCCCGGTATCGGTGCTGCAAATGCTCGACGGCATCGCCGCCGGCATCGTCCTGTTCACGCTCTATCAGGTGTTCGGCCTGGTGCTGTCATTGCGGGATGCCGCAGAAGCCCTTCGCAAGAGGTTCGCATGATGTTGATCGTTTCGCAGGCGCTGCTCTGGGTCACGGTGCTGCTGCTGGCCATCGCGGTTCTGGCACTGGCACGGCAGGTGGGGGTGCTACATGAACGCATTGCGCCCGTGGGCGCATTGGCGATGGGGAAGGGGCCGCAGCCCGGCGAGGCGGCACCAAAGATCTCTGCCCATACGCTCGCCGGCACCGCCGTTGAGATCGGTGGAACGCTGCCGGCGGGGACGCTGCAACTGCTGTTCTTCGTCGCACCGGCCTGCCCGGTGTGCAAAAAGCTGCTGCCGACGACGCAGGCATTCGCCGAAACCGAAGCGCTCGATCTCGTGTTCGTCGGCGATGGCGATGCGCAGGAACATCGGCAGATGGCGGCGCAGTACGGCATCGCTCCGGAGCGATTCATCAACAGTGCCACGGTCGGCCGGGCATTCCAGGTGGGCAAGCTGCCGTACGCCGTGCTCATCAGCGAACTCGGCATCGTGGTCGCCCAGGGTCTGGTGAATACGCGCGAGCACCTCGAGAGCCTCATCGTTTCGCATGAGACCGGATTGCGCTCGGTGCAGGAGTATTTGAATGCTCGCAAGGCGCGCCGGCACAGTTCCGACAGCGCCGAACGGTGAAGTTCACCCACATGAGTGATCCAACCGACGGTCGACCGACGCAAGAATTCGCATGCACTGCGTCGTGCTGCACACGAGTCCATGCAAGCGAACCGACTGTATTGAAGGGCAGTACTGTACAGTTAGCGCGTATTTCAGTTTTTGTGTAGCTTGGATCGAAGTGGCGCAAACTGCATATTGACTGCGTAGCCTGTCACCCAGAACAACGAGGCGACGCCTTGGTGCGAGCCATCACGGGGGAAAGCACTTGAGCCAGTCAGATCGCAGTCTTGGAATGGATCGCGACATCTCGCGCCGCGACTTCATCAACGGGGTCGCCATGGTCGCCGGATCGCTGGCACTGCCCGAAGGGGCGTTTGCCGCCGAGTCGGTTGCCGGCCAGGTGCCGGAAGACTACCCGCCAAAGCGCATGGGAATGCGCGGTTCGCATGACGGCTCGTTCGAAGCGGCACACCAGCTGCGTGATACCCGGCGCATCGATACGTCGGGGGCGGAGCGTACAGGAGAAACCTACGATCTCGTGGTCGTCGGCGGCGGCCTGAGCGGACTGGCTGCGGCCCACTTCTTTCTGAAGAGCGTGGGACGCGGCGCGAAAGTGCTGGTGCTCGACAATCACGACGATTTCGGCGGCCATGCCAAGCGCAACGAATTCACCTACAACGGCAAGATGATGGCGATCAACGGCGGCACCCTCAACATCGAGTCGCCGGCGCGCTACAACCGCTGGGCCAAGGAGCTGCTCGCGGACATCGGCGTGGACCTGGACCGCTATCTCAAGGCGAACGAAGCGAACGACAAGCTGTATGCCTCGTTCGGGCTGCGCAGCGGCTATTTCTTCGACAAGGAGACCTTCGGTACGGATCGTCTCGTGCTGACGCCGCGTGCTGGCGAGGGGCGACGCCGTGGCTTCACCGAAGAATACGTGCGCAACATGCCCATTTCCGAGCAGGCGAAGAAGGACCTGCTGCGGCTTGGCGATCCGAAACAGCCCGATTACCTGCCGGGCCTGTCGTCGGCGCAGAAGAAGGAGCGGCTGGCGCGCATCAGCTACCAGGACTACCTGCTGAACCTCGCCAAGATCGACAAGCAGGCGTACTGGTTCAACATGGCCATGGGTCGTGGCGTGTTCGGTGTCGGCGCCGATGCGCTGCCGGCGCTGTTCGCATGGCAGATGGGCGGCAGCGGCTTCGCCGGCCTGAATCTCGACCCGAGCCCTGACGGCTTGCTGGCGGATCTGCCGGGCGGGCAGCACGGCCGGCAGAAGGAGGACAATTCGGCCGTTCACTTCCCGGACGGCAATGCCACGCTGGCGCGCCTGCTGGTGCGTCGCCTGATTCCGGATGCAGTGCCGGGCAGCACGCAGGAGGACGTAGGCACTGCCCGCGTGAACCATTCTTTGCTGGATCGCCCATCGAACGAGACGCGCATCCGCCTGAACAGCATGGTCCTGAATGTGCGGCATGACGGCGATGTGGCCACGGCCAAGGAAGCGGTCGTGACCTACAACACGCATGGCAAGCTGTACGAAGTGCGCGCCCGCGCCTGCGTGATGGCGTGCTGGAACATGTTCATCCCGTATCTGATACCGGAGCTGCCGGCGAAGCAGAAGGAAGCGCTGGCCTACAACGTCAAGGTCCCCATCGTCTACACCAGCGTGTTCGTGCGCGACTGGAAGGCCTTCGAGAAGCTCGGGGTCGGCCACGTGAACGCGCCGACCATGTATCACGACAGCCTGGCGCTGACCGAGGCCGCCGACCTGGGCGATCTGCATCACGCACGCAATCCGAGCGAGCCGATTGCCGTACATCTGACACGCACGCCGGGCGCCATCGGCCAGGCTCGCAAGGACCAGCACCGCATCGGCCGGGCGGAACTGCTGGCGACGCCTTTCTCCACCTTCGAAAGAAACATCCGCGACCAGTTCGGGCGCGTGCTTGGCCCCGGTGGTTTCGATCCGGCGCGCGACATCGTCGGCATTGCCGTCAATCGCTGGCCGCACGGCTATTCGTACACGTACAACAGTCTCTATGATCCGCTCGACTGGGTGTTTACGGAGACGGATACCCGGCCATGCGTAGTGGGGCGGCAGCCCTATGGACTCATCTCGATCGCCAATGCGGATGCGGCCGGCAGCCCGCACACCGATGCGGCGTTCCTCGAAGCGCATCGCGCCGTCAGCGAAGTGCTGCAGCGACGTGCCTTTCCGTTTGCTTTCAAAGGAATGCGGAGCACGACCGAATGAAGAACAACAGAACGATGCCGAACCTGGCTGCGAAGGCTGCCCTTGCGGTTCATGTGCTGGCGCTGGGCGGGTTGTCGACCGGAGTCGCGCATGCACAGGCGGAGCCTGCGAAAGCACCGCCTCCCGTCCTGGAAAGCGAAGTCGCCACTGTCACGCCGCTGCGCCCGATCAAGGCGCACGATCTGTTCATCGGTCAGTTCGACGGCGGCGTGCGCATCATCGACGGCGACACCGCCAAGACGCTGGGACAGGTCTATTCATCCCGGTACTCGAACTTTGCACTCGCGCCGGATAACGCATTTCTGTACGTCGCCGAAAGCTACTGGGCGCGCGGCAATCGCGGTCCCCGCGAGGATCTGCTGTCCGTGTACAGCACCGGCAAGCTGGACCTGGTTGCGGAGATCAAGCTGCCAGGCCGTCTGATCTCCGATCCGAAGACTCACAATTTCCACCTGAGCGCCGATGGCCACTACGGTTACGTCTACAACTTCCAGCCGGCTTCGTCGGTGGTGGTCGTGGATCTGCAGAAGCGCAAGGTGGTCGAGTCGGTCGAGATCCCGGGATGTGGCCAGGCACTGCCGTGGGGTGCCCGCGGTTTCGCCGCCCTGTGCGCCGACGGTGCGATGGCGGTCGCGAATGTCGACGCGAAGGGCAAGTACTCGGTCAAGCGCACCGACAAGTTCTTCGACGTCGACAACGATCCCATCTTCGACGAAAGCGTCATCGACCGGCAGACGGGCGAGGCGTTCTTCCTGTCGTATACCGGCCTGATCTATCCGGTGAAGCTTGGCGATACGCCGCAGATCGGTCAGCCGTGGTCCATGCAGCGCGCCGCCGGCCTGGCGCCGGCCACCACCAAGGTGGGTCACGAAACCTGGCGGCCGAGCGGAAGCATTCTGTCGACGTACCATCGCGCGAGCGGTCGGCTCTTCGTGCTGATGCACGAAGGCATGCACTGGGATTACGCCAAGCCGGGCTCCGAGGTCTGGGTGCTGGACACGAAACAGCAGAAGCTGATCACCCGTCTGGAGCTGCCGATGGCCGCCGGCAGCATCGCCGTCACGCAGGACGCCGAGCCGGTCCTGTTCGCCATCGGCGAAGGCCGGCTGTGGGTGTTGAATCCGGATTCGGGAGACGTGCTGCGCACGACCCGCTTGATGGGCGCCAGTCTGGTCGCGGTGAAGGATTTCTAATATGAAGCGTTTCAGCGTCGACAAGCTCAGCGAAAAGGTCACGCGTCGCCTGGCGAACCAGACTTCGCGGCGCAGCGTCCTGTCGAAACTCGGCGCCTTGCTGGTGGCCGCGCCCGTGTTCCCGTTGTTGCCGGTGCAGCGGGCCAGGGCCGCCGACGACAAGATCACGGAGACAGATTTCAGCCGTGCCGCGCAGACCAGCGACGATACGGCCTGCAATTACTGGCGCTACTGCGGCTCCGACGGCTACATGTGCTCCTGCTGCGGCGGTAGCGTCAATTCCTGTCCGCCGGGCTCGCAGCCTTCACCGACCTCGTGGATCGGGACCTGCATCAATCCGGACGACGGCCGCAGCTATCTGATCGCCTATCGCGACTGCTGTGGTTCGAGCGCGTGCGGCCAATGCTTCTGCGAAGGCACCGATCGTGCGATGCCGATCTACCGGCCGCAGGCCAACAACCACATCATCTGGTGCTTTGGAACTTCAAGCATGGAATATCACTGCTCGATGTCGGTTCTGGTCGGAGCCGCCGAATGAAGCTGAGTCGAACGAGCTGCCTGGTGTCGTTGCTGGGAATGCTGTTGGCGGCAGGCGTACAAGCCGCCGAATCCAACCGCGTTTACGACAACAACTGCGCGCTGTGCCATCAGAGGGCCGGTGCTGGTCTGACCGGTCAGTTCCCGCGCCTGGCCGGACGCGCCGGTGAAATCGCCGCGACCGAAGCGGGTCGCCGCTATCTGGTCGAAGTGACACTGTTCGGCATGGCCGGCAAGGTGGAAGTCGACGGCGCATCCATCATCGGCGTCATGCCGCCGTTCTCGGTGCTCTCGGATACCGATCTGGCATCGGCGCTGAACTACGTCATTCGCCTGGAAGGGGCTTCGAAGAGCAAGGGCAAGCGAGCGCAGATCAGCGCGGAAGACGTAAAAGCTATCCGCGCCGGACAGCAGCTCTCGCCGACGCAAGTACGCGCCAACCGCGAAGCCGTGCTGACCGCCAGTACGAAATAGCAATGCGCCGAACGATCTTCACGCTGGCCGTTGTGATGTTGCTGCCGCTGCAGTTGGCGGCAGGGACGGTCGGTACGAAGCCGCGGCACGAGATCACCCAGCTGAACGACGTGCAGTCGATCTATCTCCAGCACTGCGGCGGTTGCCACGGCGTCCAGGGAATATCGGCGCCGCGTGAAGTTCCGGACCTGCGCGGACAGGTAGGAAGTTTCCTGTGCACCGCCGATGGGCGTGCCTACCTGGTGCGACTGCCCAATGTGGCGCTGGCGCCGGTTTCGGATCAGATGTTGGCCGACATGATGAACTTCATCGTCTTCGATCTCGGTGGTCCGCGCAGCGTTGCGCCGCAGGCCCCGGCGTACACGGCAGCTGAGGTAGCGCAGCTACGTAAGCGTCCGCTCACGGACACCGGACTGGCCGAGTATCGTAACCGTATCGTGAAGACGCTGATCGAGCGCTGCGGCGCACCCACCAGCCTGAACACGTATTCCGTCGCACTGCAATGAGCGGTTCGCCGACCGCTGACGAGGTCACTTCCATGGCACACACCCTCAACATCAACGGTCAATCGATGACCTTCGATGTGCCGGACGAGATGCCGCTGCTCTGGGCGCTGCGCGATATCGGTGGCCTGACCGGCACCAAGTTCGGTTGCGGCATGGGGCTGTGCGGCGCTTGCACCGTGCATGTGGACGGGCAGGCGGTGCGTTCGTGCATCACGCCGCTATCCGCCGTGGCCGGCAAGCGCATCACGACGATCGAGGGCGTGGGCTCGGACGAGACCGGCAATGTCGTGCAGAAGGCATGGCGCGAGCTCAACGTCCCGCAATGCGGCTACTGCCAGCCGGGCCAGATCATGACTGCAACCGCGCTGTTGCATGCGAATCCCAAACCGACGGATGCGGATATCGATGCCGCCATGGCCGGCAATATCTGCCGCTGTGGCACCTATCCACGCATACGCGCGGCGATCAAGCGTGCCGCTGGCAGCCGCGGGAGGTGAGAAATGAGTGCCGACATGGGTCGAGAGGGAAACGCTTCGATCAGTCGCAGAACGGTGCTGAAAGGTGCCGGTGCGCTCACTGGTCTGGTCCTGTACCTGCGGGCTTCCGGCGCGCTCGCTGCCGAGGAGCCGCGAAAGTATGGCGCCGACGCGATGCCGGGCGGCACCGTCGACGATCCGCTGGTGTTCGTGTCGTTGCAGGAAGATGGCATCGTCACCGTGACCGTGCATCGACCCGAGATGGGACAGGGCATTCGCACCAGTCTGGCGATGGTCGTCGCAGATGAGCTGGAAGCAGATTGGGCACACGTGCGCGTGACGCAGGCACCGGCGGATGAGGCTCGCTACGGCAGCCAGAACACCGATGGCTCACGCAGCATGCGGCACTTCTTTGCGCCGATGCGTCGTGTGGGCGCCGCTGCGCGCACGATGCTCGAAATGGCGGCCGCAGCGCGCTGGAAAGTGCCGGTCTCCGAGGTCGCTGCCCGCAACCACGAGGTAGTGCACCAGAAGTCGAATCAGCGCCTGGCGTTCGGAGCGCTCGCGAAGGACGCAGCGAAGTTGCCGGTGCCTGCGCGCAGCGGTGTGCGGCTCAAAGATCCGAAGGACTTCCGCTACATCGGAAAGAGCGATGTCCTGTTGATCGACGGCGCCGACATCGTCGACGGCCGGGCGCAGTACGGCATCGATACACGGCTCGACGGCATGCTGTACGCATCGATCGCACGGCCACTCGTCACTGGCGGCAAGGTCGTGAAATACGACGACTCGGCCGCGTTGAAGGTGCCGGGTGTGGTCAAGGTGGTGCAGTTGCAGTCCAGCCCGTTGCCGGCGCTGTTCAATCCGCTCGGTGGTGTGGCGGTGGTTGCCACCAACACCTGGGCGGCGAACAAAGGGCGTGAGGCGCTGCAGATCGAATGGGACGACGGCCCCAATAAAGTCTATGAGTCCGAGAGCTATCGAAAGACGCTCGAAGCAGCGGCGCGCAAGCCCGCCAAGGCAGTGCGTGATGATGGCGATGCCGTAGGAACGATTGCGAAGAGCCAGCGCCGCATCGAAGCGGAGTACTACTTGCCGCATCTTGCGCACGCGACGATGGAGCCGCCGGCTGCGGTGGCGCGAATGAACGGTAGCAAGTGCGAGGCTTGGGCGTGCGTTCAGGCGCCACAGGCCACACGCGAGCTCATTGCAGAACATCTCGGCCTGAAGCCCGAGGATGTGACGGTACACATCACGCTGCTCGGCGGCGGTTTCGGGCGCAAGTCCAAGCCCGACTACGTGGCCGAAGCGGCACTGCTGTCCAAGGCAATGGATGGCAAACCCGTGAAAGTGACCTGGACGCGCGAGGACGATGTGCGCCACGACTACTATCACACGGTATCGGTGGAGCATCTCGAAGCCGCGCTCGATGACAGCGGCAAGCCCACTGCGTGGCTGCATCGCACTACTGCACCGACCATTGGCGCGACTTTCTCGCTCAAGGCGAAGAGTCAATCACCGGACGAGTTTGGCCAGAGCGCCGTCGGCCTGCCGTTCGAGATCCCGAACTTTCGCCTGGAAGTGGCGGAGGCCGATGCGCATACACGCATCGGCTGGTTCCGTTCGGTCTCGAACATTCCGCACGCATTTGCTGTGCAGTGTTTTGTGGCGGAGCTGGCCGCGGCAGCCAAGCGCGATCCCAAGGATTATCTGCTGGAGCTGATCGGGCCGGCGCGACGTGTCGATCCGCGCAAGTTGTCCGACGGCTGGAACTACGACGAATCGCCGGAACGCTATCCGGTGGATACTGGCCGCTTCCGCAACGTGATCGAGGCCGTGGCCCGCGAGGCCCAATGGGGCCGGCAGTTGCCGAAGGGGCGAGGGCTGGGCATCGCGGCGACTTACAGCTTCATGACCTATGCCGCGGCGATCATCGAGGTTGCCGTCGAGAACGGCATGCTGAGCATTCCGCGTATCGATATCGCCATCGACTGCGGCCCGCAGGTCAATCCGGACCGGATTCGTTCGCAGGTGGAAGGAGCCTGCATCATGGGTGTGAGTCTCGCGAACAGCGGCGAGATCACGTTCAAGAACGGGCGCGTGGTCCAGTCCAACTTCCACGACTACATGGTGACGCGCATCAACGAATCGCCGCGCGAGATCCACGTGCATCTCGTGCCCAGCACTTTCGATGTGCCGCTGGGCGGCGTCGGCGAGCCCGGCCTGCCGCCGATTGCGCCCGCGCTGTGCAATGCCATCTTTGCAGCGACCGGCAAACGTATCCGCCGACTGCCCATTCGCGATCAGCTCGCCGTGTGACGGCAAGCGAGCGCGAAAGCGGCTCGGCACTGTTCGTACTGAAGGGGACAACAAGAATGACGAAGCTCAGTTTGCGAATGGCGTGGCAGGGCGCGGTTGCGCTCCTCACGCTGGCATGCGTCGCGGCCCAGGCGCAGGACAAGCCTGTTCCCTGCAGCGAAGATCCGATCTTTCGCCAGCAGGACTTCACCGTCGGCCATTGGGATGTGTACTCCAAAGACCGCAAGACGGCCGAAGTGCGCATGGAAAAGGTGCTCAAGGACTGCGCCATCCACGAGACCTGGACCACGGTGGAGGGCAGGCCCGGCAACGGCCTGGGGCTGTTCACCTACTCGCGGCTGCACCAGCGCTGGGGCTATTTCTGGGCGGCCGATACCGGCCAGACGACTTCGTTCACCGGCGCGCTGCAGGAGACCGGCAACATCCGCTATGTAACGGAAGCGCCGCTGCCGGATGGCGGCAAGCGCCTGCGCCACTGGAGCCTGATCCTGCAGCCCGACGGCACCGTGCGTGAGCTTTCCGTCGGCACCAACGACGGCAAGACCTGGACCACCGAATACGACCTGCTGTGGCGCAAGAAGACCTGACGGGTCGAAGCGGTCGGGAGTGAAGCGTCTCTTCGGGCCGGCGCGCCTGCCCGAACCTACCTGGCGGGCATGACATGAAACGCACCAGTCTCGTGTTGCTTGGAACCGGCGCCATTGGGTTGCTGCTGCTCGTGTGGGCGGTACGGCAGCCCGGTCCGCTCTCCTTTGCGGGCTCGACGGTGGATCTGCAGCAGTACGCGCACAATCCAACCGGCGTGCCTGCGGATCTTGCTGGGGCCAGCCTGGTCGAACGCGGCAAGTATCTGGCGCAAGCCGCCGACTGCGAGGCCTGTCATACCACCGAAGGTGGAACGCCGTTCGCGGGCGGCCGGCCGTTCAAGACCCAGTTCGGCACTCTGTACTCGCCCAACATCACTGCCGACGCGGCTACCGGCATCGGCGACTGGAGCGATGAGGATTTCGTCAGGGCGGTGCAGCAGGGCGTGAACAAGCACGGCGACTATCTGTATCCCGCCTTTCCTTACCCGGCTTACACCTATCTGGTGGCCGACGACATCCTGGCGATCAAGGCCTACCTGTTCAGCCTGCCTCACGTAAGCGATGAGGCGCCCGCCAACGAGCTGCGGTTTCCGTTCAACCAGCGCTTCCTCATGCGGATCTGGGCCGGCCTGTACAACCCGGATCAGCGTTTCCAGCCAGTGGCTGAACGCAGCGCCTCATGGAACCGAGGTGCCTATCTGGTCGAGGCGCTCGGTCATTGTGGCGATTGCCACACCCCGCGTACTGCGCTGCAAGCGCTCGACAACCGGAACAAGTTCGCCGGAGGTAGCTCGGAAGGCTGGCATGCGTACAACATTTCGAGCCACAAGGAAGCGGGCATCGGCGCATGGAGCGACGAGGAGATGATCCAGTACCTGAAGACCGGCCGCTCACTGGAGCGCGGCGTTGCATTTGGTCCGATGGCTCTCGCGGTTCACCTGAGCCTGCAGCGGTTGACGGATTCGGACGTCAAGGCGCTGGTCGAGTACGTCCGCAGCGTTCCCGCGGTCGAGTCCGGCGTTGCTGCGAAAGTCAAAACCACCCCCGCGCCGGTTGATCCGCTGCAAGGTGTGAGCGCCGACAAGAATCCGCGAGGCGCAGCGATCTTTGCCGGTCTGTGTTCCGGTTGTCATGGCTGGACCGGTGTGAACGAGCTGGTTCCTTACACGGGATTCACCGCGAATCGGGCGGTCAACGATCCAGCGGCCGTCAATGTCGCGCTCGCCGTCATGACCGGCGCGAGCCCGCTGTTGCCGCCATCCGGCGCCATCGCCCAGATGCCGGCGTTCACCAATCTTTCCGATGACGATGTTGCAGCCGTTGCGAGCTACGTAGTGGAGAGGTTCGGAGGGCAGGAATCGCACATCACCGGAGAGACAGTGAAGCAGCTTCGCGCAGCTCAGTAGGCGGCTTGCAAGCGGTCGCACGTTGCGCAGCGGCGGAAGCGGATCGAGCCGCTGGATGTGATCTGATCACCCCAGCGGCTCAATCGCCGATTACCCGGCTGCGCTGAACGGCTCGTGCGTCGGCACTGCCGTAATCGTTCCCGACTGCCGATCGAACAAGCGCCGGTAATGTCCATGCGGCTGACGCAGCAGCGCTTCGTGGCTTCCTTCCTCGACGATGCGTCCGTGATCGAACACCAGGATGCGATCCATGGTGCGCACCGTGGAGAGACGGTGTGCGATGACGATGGCCGTGCGGCCGGACATGAGCCGGTCCATCGCCTGCTGGATCAGCGCTTCGGATTCCGAGTCCAGGCTGGAAGTCGCCTCGTCCAGAATCAGAATGGGCGCGTCGGCCAGGAACGCGCGCGCCAGAGCTACTCGCTGGCGCTCACCGCCCGAGAGTTTCACGCCGCGTTCGCCCACGAGAGTTTGATAGCCGCGAGGTAGCCGCACGATGAACTCATGCGCATTCGCCAGGCGCGCAGCTCGCTCGATCTCTGCTAGCGTCGCATCAGGCCGCGCGTAGGCGATGTTCTCCGCCAGGCTGCGATGGAACAGGATCGGCTCCTGCTGAACGATCGCGATCTGCGAACGCAGCGATGCCTGTGTTGCGTGCGACACATTCTGGCCGTCGATCAAGACCTGACCTTCGCTCACGTCGTAAAGACGCTGGATCAGCTTCACGAACGTGGTCTTGCCGGAGCCGGAGTGACCGACCAGCCCGATGCGCTCGCCGGGCGCGATGCGCACGTCCAGATCATGGAACAGCGGCACATCACGACTGGCGTAGCAGAACGTCACGTGATCGAAGCGCACCTCGCCATGAGTGATGTGCAGCGGTCGTGCATCGGGTGAGTCGGGCACGCCGTAGGGCTCGTCGTAGAGATGCACCAGTTCTTCCATCTCGTTGACCGAGCGTTGCAGCTGGTGAATATGCTGGCCGATGTCACGCAGATAGCCGTGCACCACGAAGTAGGTGGTCAGCACGTACGTGATCTCGCCCGCGGTGGCCTGTCCGCGCCACCACAACCAGAGCGAAGTTCCCGTTACCGCCGTCCGCACGATCCACAACAGCGTGAGCTGTCCGGTACCGCTGTACGTGTGGCGCATCCAGGTGCGCCAGGTGCGGCGTGACCACTTGTCGATGACACGGCTGAGACGGGCATCCTCGCGTGCTTCCGCACCGAACGCCTTGACGACGGCGTTCGAGCCGAGAGAATCCGAGAGCACGCCGCCGATGCGTGTATCCAACGCATTCGAAAGACGCGAGGCCGGTGCGATGACTCGAGTTGCCAGAACGACCGTCAAGGCAACGTAGGCGATCGTGCCGGCTGCCATCACCAGCCCCATCACCGGCCAGTGATGGGCCAGCAACAGCATGGTGCCGACGAGCACGATGGCGGAGGGCAGCAATGCCAGCAGCAGCACGTCATCCAATGTGTCGAGCGCCCACATGCCGCGGGTGATCTTGCGCACCACCGAGCCCGAGAAGCTGTTGGAATGCCAGTCGGTGGAGAAGCGCTGCACTCGCTCGAACGCGCCGCGGGCCACGTCGCTCATGATGCCCAGGGTCAGAGGCACGATGCCCCACCAGGCAAGATGACGCAGCCCGACCATTGCCAGGCCCAGTGCTGCCATCATGACGAACGCGCGCAGTGCGGCGTCGATCGCGGACGGACCCGCCGCCAGTGCGTCGATCAGGTGCCCGGCAAACAGCGGGACGAAGATTTCGGTGAGCGTGGCCAGCATCATCGACACTGCGATGCCGCCGACCAGCCACTTGCGCTTCGCCCAGTAGCGGACGATGAAAACGAGGGCGCCGCGTAGGGCGCGCGAGCCCTCAGCTTTGGATTCAATCATATGAATGAGGCGCGCGGACGCGCCTGAGACCTTTGCGAAAAACGGAAAACGAAGAAGATCCGGCGAACCGGAAAGGACCTAGCCCGGACGGGTTAGAGACCTACTGGATGGCCGCGTCTGGAAGGTGCATGTTGGATCTGTTCATCGATCTGCCCTCCCTCGTGTGCGCGGAATAGCGAAAGGAGCGGCATTGATATCACCGTTCGGTGATCGGAGCAAGCGCGGATGCGGTGCTCGCTGCAAACAAAGTGCTATGGCGTGGAGAAGCGTTGACGGCTTCACCGCGCAGGAATCGGCGAGTAGCCCAGGCCATCCGGCTCGTTGCCCGCCGTGAGGCGATCGACGACCTGCCAGGTGCCCAGGTCGATGACCGAGACGACGTCCGCATTGGTGTTGGCGACGTAGGCCCGGTTCAGAGCCGGGACAATGAGGATGCCGACCGGTGCCGGTCCGGCGGCGATCCGATCGCTCATACGCTGCGCGCCAGTCTGCGGTTCGCGAGTCCGGACCTGCATGGCGATGCGCCTGATCTCACGCCGCGCCTTGGCATCGAAGACCGCCACATCGCCGGAGCGGGCGTTCGAGACCAACGCGTACTTGCCGTCGGGCGTGAATTTCACGCGGATGGGAAAGGCCTTCGACGGTAATGTCGCAACGACCTTCAACGACGTTGTGTCTATTACCGAAATGGTGTCGACCGCGCGATTGACCACCCAGACCTCGGATTGGTCCGGCGAAACGTCGATCCCCTCGGCACCTGCGCCGGTTGGAATATTGGCAATACGACGGTTGCTCTCGAGATCGATGACGCTCACCGAGCCGGAACCGATGTTCGCGACGAACGCGCGATCGTGTTTCGGCGCGAGCGCCACCATGTGCGAGACATTCTGTTGCGTGGCTACTATGCCCACAATCCGGGCGGTTTCGATGTCCACGATCAGCAGCGACCGGCTGCCTTCCGTCGTCACCGCCACCTGGTTGCCCCTCAGCCAAGCGATGCCGTGGGGCCCGCGATGCTTGCCGAGATCGATGGTCTTGAGAACCTTGCGTGCGGCAACGTCGATCACGCTGAGCGTGTTGCCGTCTCCGGTCGGGCCGTAGTTGCTGATCACGGCGATCCGGCCATCCGGCGATACTGCCACTTCGTGCGGCCCGGCGCCGGTCGGCAGCGTGGCCATCGACTCCTTCGAAACCGGATCGAGCAGCGAGACCGTGTCGTCGGATTTGTTCAACACCAGCAACGTGCCGGCGTCGACAGCGAACACGTGGCCGATTCTGGCGCAGGCGAGGGCGGCGAACAGGAAGAGCTTTGCAGCGACACTGGGCTTGCTCATGGGAGGGTGTCCAAACAGCCTGAAGGCAAAGGACTTCCGTCGATCGTCGCGAAGCCCGGAAACCCGGGATTACGCCCCAGGCGGTACGGATTTTGGACAAAGCTCGCGATTTTGGACGCAGGCGTCATTAATTGGCGCCCCCGGCAGGAGTTGAACCTACGACCTACCGCTTAGGAGGCGGTCGCTCTATCCACTGAGCTACGGGGGCGCCGGAGAGCGGAAGGCAGAAGCCGCCGCCGGCGCAATGGTCGCACAGCTCGCCACCTGTGACCAAGCATCTGCGATGACTGTCGAGTGCGGCTGATTGCCGTGATCGTTAGCCGCTGACGCAACGGAATGTAGTGACCTGTCGGCCGGTTCCCGGCGGCAGGCTGGCGTCCTTGTTGACCGTCGAGACCACGACGGCCTGTTGTCGTCCGGCTTTCTGACAGGCCCTGGCGGCCAGCTGCTTGCCGGTCTCGGCATCGCCCTGGTGCGTGATGCTGGTGGTGTCGTCGTGGTTGATCTTGACGGTGGTGCAGGCGCTCAGAAGAACGCAGGCAACGAGAAACGCGGTCCGGCTCATGCGCTTTACTCCCTGGATGAGCCGATACTGCGCCCGGACCGGCGAAAGCGGAAGTCGGGGAATCGCGGCGCGCACTGTCCGCACCACGGCCACGGCTATGCCGCCATCGGCACCGCGACCTGCACGCGATTGCGGCCCGATCGTTTCGCGGCATACACGGCGGCGTCGGCGTGAGCGATGAGATGTTCGCCCCACACATCCAGTGTGTCGCTGGTGGCGATACCGATACTGCAGGTGACACCGATGGGCGCGCCGAAGCCTTCGATCCGCACTTCGGCCACCCGTTTGCGGATACGCTCGGCGATGGGCTCGGCCGCAGTGACATCGGCGCTGCTCAGGATCACTACGAACTCCTCGCCGCCGTAGCGGCCGATGACGTCCGACTGGCGCAGCTCGGAATGGATCGGGCCGATGATGGCGCGCAGGCAGGCGTCACCGGCCTGATGGCCGTAGGAGTCGTTGATCTCCTTGAAGTGATCCAGATCGATGAACAGCAGTGCAATCGGCAGCCCTCGCGCCCGGGCGCGCAGGCATGCCGTTTCCAGTCGCTCTACCAGGGAGCGTCGGTTAAGCACGCCGGTCAGCGAGTCGGTTTGCGCACGGCGTTCCGCTTCCGTCAGCGCTTGGCGCTGATCGCGCAGGCGATCGGCAACGCCCAATGCAATCAAGACGGCCGCTGCGACCATCGAGAGCGGCAGCCCGTAGTAGAGCAGTCCTTCGGCGCCTTCCGGATCGGTCAGCAGCAGCCGGATCGCGGTGGCGATGGTGAAGGCTTCGAGCAGCCCCCATGCGATCAGGAACCAGCCTGCCGCGCGATTGTTACGGCGCCAGGCCAGCCAGGAGACCACCAGCGTGAAGATGGCCGTGCTCATGAAGACCAGGTTGCCGATGGCGGCCACCACCGCGCCCAGCCCGATGACCTGCGCGACGTTCGCGAACGCCAGCACTACGAACGTGACGGCGAGCCAGCCGAAGATCTTGTAAACGCGCGGTGAAAAATGCCGCAGCTCAGCGATCTCGCGCACGAACAGGCAGGCGACCGCGCCGCTGAGTGCCGCCGTCACGTTCCACGAATAACTGGCGACCGGCAGCGCCAGCGCCAGCACCGGCCAATTGAAGCCTTCCCCGGAAAGGTAGGCCACGTAGAGGGCCTGCAACGCAAACAGCGTTGCGTACAGCACCAGCAGCCGGTCCGACAGCACGAGCCAGATCAGCAGCGCCGCGGCGGACATGGCCATGAGTGCGCCGAAGGCGAGGGCGATCATCCGTGCATGAGTGGCGCCACGGGTGAGCGTGTCGTCCAGGATGGAGGCCGAGAATGTCGGCTCGCCGAGGATGCCGTCGACCGCTTCGATGCGGGCGTACAGCGGCTGGTCCTTGGTCAGTCCATCGGGAAGAATGAACAAGGCGTCGTGCAGGCCGCGGAATCCCGGCAATTCGGTCGCGCGTTGCAACGGGACGCTCCTGCCATCCCGCACGGCGAACAGCTCGACGGGCTGGTTCCGGCCCTTGAGAACGTTCAGTGCCGCAACGGAAGCGGGTTTGAAATCGGCAGTAGGCCGCAACTGCAGCCACAGCCTTTCGGCACCGTCGCGCGTTCGGGAAGGGCTGAAAGGTTCGAACTGCTCATCGAGAGAGCTGTCGCCGAGGGTTTCGGCGGTCGGCTCCGGCGCGTCGGCGCGCAGAACCCGGATATCGAAAATCGAGTCGGCCGCGCTGGCGAAAGCCGGCCACGCCCAGACGTTCAGAAGCAGGACGCAGGCTGCCAGCAGGTCACGCACGTTCAAGCGGCGCATTGTTTCATGGAAGACGAGGCCAGGATCGCGGCCTCAGTATCGTAGAAGCGTAATTCGGCCGCAAATCGAATCCGTCCGGATCCCGTCAAATTGCAGACGAAAGTACGGCGCGGGCTCGTGCTCTGGCGATGTGGGTGTGGCTTGCGGCGCTGCGGGGCTCGATGCTGCCCGGCCAGCACTGCGCCGGCGCACGGCTTTCAAGCCGCGGGTGGCCGGGTGCTGTTCGGCACGGATGGAGGTTGCGTGCGAGTACGGTCCGCCCGACGAAGACGAATACATATATATTGTTGCGTGCCTCGTCGTACCTTCCTCAAGGATCTTGCATGACGTTCGAATGGAATGCCGGCTGGCGCCGGCTCGGGCTGCTGGCATTGTTTCCGGGAATGCCAGGACTGTGTCTGGCGGCGAAGATCGCGCTGACTTTCGACGATCTGCCCCTGAACGGCTCGCTGCCCAAAGGGGTGAGCGAGGCAGACGTGGCGCGCGATGTGGTCGCCATTCTGCGGGCGCGCAAATTGCCGCCGTCCTACGGGTTCGTCAATGCCCGCAAGCTGGAAGACAAGCCGCTGAGCGCCGAAGGATTGAAGATATGGCGCAATGGCGGCCAGCGCGTCGGCAATCACACCTATTCGCATGCCAGTCTGCACGACAGTACGCCGGAAGCGTTCGAGCGCGAGATCGCACAGAACGAACCGGCTCATTGCAGCCGGCAATTCAACTAGCAGCAGCGGAGCAGCCGGTTCGCGATGGGCACGATTGGCATCGTTCTGTCGATGTTGGCCGCCGTGGTCTTGAGCGGCATCGTCATTCGTGCGCTGCCGCTGGCGGTGCCGGCGCCGCTGGTGCAGATCGCCATGGGCGCGGCGATTGCGGCGCTGGGCGATCGCCCGGTGCAGCTGGATCCGGAGATCTTCTTCCTGCTGTTCCTGCCGCCGCTGCTGTTCCTGGACGGCTGGCGCATTCCCAAAGAAGGATTGCTGCGCGATCGCGGCGTGATTCTGGAAATGGCGCTGGGCCTGGTCGTGTTCACCGTGTTGGGCATGGGCCTGTTCATTCATTGGCTGATTCCCGCGCTGCCGCTGCCGGTGGCGTTCGCGCTGGCAGCCATCATTTCACCCACCGATCCGGTAGCGGTTTCGGCCATCAACGAGCGCGCGCCCATGAGCCGGCGGCTGATGCACGTGCTGGAAGGTGAGTCGCTGCTCAACGATGCATCGGGCCTGGTGTGTTTTCGCTTTGCGGTAGCCGCGGCGCTGACGGGGGCGTTCTCGCTGTCCGCGGCGGCGCTCACCTTCGTGCAGCTGGCGCTCGGCGGCGTCATCGTCGGCACGGTGTTCACTTACGGCGTCATGCTGGTCAAGAACGTGATCAGCCGCCGCATCGGCGAGGAGGCGGGCTCGCAGGTGCTGATCAGTCTGCTGATTCCGTTCGGCGCTTACGAGCTGGCCGAGCAGCTCGGCTGTTCGGGGATTCTCTCCGCGGTCGCCGCCGGCATCACGATGAGCTATGTCGAGTTGTCGGGCCACGCCATGGCGCGTACCCGGGTGCAGCGGGCCGCTGTCTGGGACACCATGCAGTTCACGCTCAACGGCGTGATGTTCGTGTTGCTGGGAGAGCAGCTGCCGGGGATTCTCGAAGGCGCTGTCGGGGCGGTGCGCCAGTCCAATCATCAAAGCCCTTGGTGGCTGGTGGTGTATGCCTTTGCGATCTGGCTCGGCCTGACCGCGCTGCGTTTTGCCTGGGTCTGGGTTTCGATCCGGCGCCGGCGCTGGATCGCGGCCAAGCACGGTGAGGAGGGCGGCGCGGCCCCGGGATGGCGCCTGATTGCTGCTGTATCGGTTGCCGGAGTTCGCGGTGCGATCACGCTGGCCGGCGTGCTCACCTTGCCCTTGGCGCTGCCCGATGGGGCTCCGTTCCCGGGGCGCGAACTGACCATATTCCTCGCCGCTTCGGTCATCATTCTGTCGCTGACCCTGGCGAGCATCGTCCTGCCACGGCTATTGCGCGGCCTGACTCCATTGGCGGAGTCGGCCGGGCAGGCTGAAATCGATCGGGCCCGGGCTGCGGCGGCCGAAGCCGCCATCCCGGCAATCGAGCAGGCGCTATATCGGATGACGCGGGATCGAGAAAATGCCGAGCTGTATACCGATGCCGCGGCGCGTGT
>Ga0182738_1000444_pt1 | contig 59634 bp, 52 predicted proteins | sample eDN5th30CBELigMG_FD_128876 | JGI IMG/M metagenome (GOLD analysis project Ga0182738, IMG submission 128876) | Enriched Miracle-Growth compost microbial communities from Emeryville, California, USA - eDNA 5th pass 30_C BE-Lig MG (version 2)... ... | reverse complement strand
GCCGCCGACTTCCTTCAGATTCCGCGTCGCCACGGACACCCTTGTCTTAAGCTAACCCCTACTACTGCCTTCGAGGTTCGGGACTTTCACCCTAGAGATTACACCCATGCCGGGCACACAACTTCAATCAGTGGGGATTTTCTTCATCCCCCACTGATTGGTTCAGTTTTTTGGAAACAGCTATTTTTTGGTGATTCCCCGGTAAACAGCAATAAAAAAACTGCATACAATACTAAGTTATTGTGTGCAGCCCTATTTTTACCTTTCTATTAAATGAGTGTTTTTTGTTGCCTTCATCAAGGAAGTGCTGCAGCTTTTCGTTGTACATGATTTGCTGATAGAACAGCCGGTACATTTTCCTTGCTTAGATTTCTGAATAAAACGAATCAAGGCATAGCCTGCATAAAAAAAAATTAATCCGCCGATTATTATACTAGATATCATGATTTCCCCTCTTTTTTACGATAATCCAATAAGTCGTCCTGCTTGATAAATGATAAAGGCAATTCCATATGCTATTGTTAAAGAGTACACAACCGCAAAAGCAGACCATTTTTTTGAAGCGGTTTCTTTATAAATGGTTGCTAAAGTCGCTAGGCATGGAATATACAGCAAAATAAACACCATAAAACTATAAGAAGCTAAAGGAGTATAGACTTCACTCATTAAATGCTGCAAAGAATGAACATTAGGAACAGCATAAATAATATTCATAGTAGAAACAACTGCTTCTTTGGCAAGAAAACCAGTAAGCAGAGAGGCGCCAGCCTGCCATGTGCCAAATCCTAAAGGATGCAGCAATGGTGCAATAAATTTTCCTATAAGAGCCAAATAGCTATGGTCCATTTTCACATCGAATCCTGCTGGCCCCAAGTATGTCAAAAGCCAAATGGCAACAGATCCTGCAAAAATAAATGTCCCTGCTTTTTTTAAAAATCCCTTCCCCTTATCCCATGTACTTTTAAATAAAATCGCAAAGCTTGGCATCCGATATGGAGGAAGCTCTATAATAAAAAGAGACTGTTCTCCTTTTAAAATCGTGGAAGAAAGAACTTTTGCCATAATTAATACAATTACTATGCTTAATAAATAAATAGACAAAATAATAAGGGCAGCATGTTTCGCAAAAAAAGCTCCAATAAATAAAGCATAAACAGGAAAACGTGCAGAACATGACATAAAGGGCAGCAAAAGAATTGTGAGCATTCTCTCTCTTTTTGTTTCAATCATCCTTGCAGCCATCACTCCTGGAACATTGCAGCCAAAGCCAATAATCATGGGAATAACGGCTTTTCCATTTAATCCTGATTTTTCCATCATCTTATCGACTACTAATGCCACTCTTGCCATATATCCCGAGTCTTCCAAAAAAGATAAACATAAAAATAAGATGAAAATTTGAGGAACAAAAACGAGCACGCCTCCTACTCCTGCAATGATTCCATCAATGGCCAATGTTTTAATAAAAGCAGAAACATGCAATGCTGCTAATATGCCACTGACCATATCGGTAAAAATGCCTGCAATAAATCCATCCAATACATCAGATAGTCTAGAACCAAGCCAATCAAATGTAAGCATAAACATAAAGTACATAAGCAGTATAAATATCGGCAATCCTAAATACTTATTTGTCACAATGCAATCCACTTTATTTGTAAAGGTTTCTTTATTTGTCTCTTCTATGACTTCTACACGAGCCAAAATATCCTTCACCAAATTACTTCTTGCTTCAAACAGCAGATCTTCTAATTTTTTGCCGCTTTTTTTCGCTTCCATTTCTGCATCTTGAAGAAATTGGTCTATTTCTTTTTTTCCCACCAGCATATTTAAAAAAGAAATAACAGCCGAATTTCCTGCCATACATTGCAAAGTCAACCATCTTGCTGGTATATTGGTTTTTGCTTTTACTAGCTCACTCATTTCGCCAATATATTTCTCCACTAACTCCCCATAATTAACCTTTAGTTCCTTCTCATTTTTTGCATAATTGGCTGTGGTTTCTGCAAGTGAGCTGCATCCTTGGCCAGTTCTTGCACTAATGGCTACAATCGGGCAGCCTAACAGATTGGCCAGCTGTTCTACTTTAATCTTTTTTCCATAGCTTTTAGCGACATCCATCATATTTAACCCAATAATAAGAGGCTTGCCATATTCAATAAGCTGAATGGTCAACAAAAGATTTCTGAGCAATTGAGAGGCATCCACAATATTGATTATTTTTCCAAAGCCACCAGCTAGTAAATATTCGGTGACAACAGCTTCGTCTGCCGATAATGGATTTAATGAATACACACCAGGCAAATCTACTAAATGGGCCATTTTATTTTTAAACAAACCAACCTTTTTCTCAATCGTTACGCCGCTCCAATTGCCCACATATTCATATGAACCTGTTAAATGATTAAATAAAGAAGTTTTTCCAGTATTGGGATTACCTAATAATGCTACTTCCATTACGGCATCTCCACTTCAATTTGCAGTGCCTCTATTCTTCGCAATCCTATTTTTGTTCCTTTAAACTCTAGAATATAAGGGCCGCTAAATGGCAGTTTATTTTCTACTAGCACAATGGATCCTTCTGTAATCCCAAAATCCAGCAATCTTCTTCTAACAAGTTCATTTACTTCAGCCAAACTAGCTATTCTTATTTTTTGGCCAACTTGGAACTTTTCCTTCATCCGTTGTGTCCCTCCTTTTAATTGAGAATGATTATCCTTATTTTTAGTTATAACAGGAAAATAGAGGGGGCTCAATCGGAAAAAAGGGATATATTTGACAATTTTCTGAATTTTCATTACTATATATAACTCTAAATTCCTTTATTGGAAAATATAGTGAAACTATAAGCAGCTGAGGTCCTCCGTATCCCTTACTGATAGTGATACCAATTGATCTTTTAAAGGCAAGCTTCTATCCACTTAAATTTTTCATTTCTCTTAGTAAGAGGCACAAGCCTATGAATAGTGCTAAACCTGGCAAATAGCAAAAAAATTCATGCCTTTCTCTATTGCAGACGAATTTTTAGTCTACATTATAGAAAAAGCATGAATTTTTAACATTGTCTATTCTCTGTTTTTTATTTTGGTTGTTTTCGCAAACTTTGTTGCTTTTTACCAAGTATTGAGCTGTGATTTCCGTTTCAGGATGCTCGCTTTTTGTGGGGCGGGTTGAGCCTCCTCGGCGTAAATCGCCTGTGGGATCTAAGCAGGATTCTCGCATATCCACTCCAATCAACTAGTCTTATTTATTCACTTCTCACATTTACAAAGCTTATGGAAAAACAACAACCTTTTAGAAAAGAGCCTTTATTTTATTTTATAATTTTTAAGCATCTCATTTAATTGTTCACTGTTTTTTGTCATTTCTTCTGCTGTTTTTGTTACATTCATAATCGCAGATAGTTGTTCATCACTTGATGATGAAACTTCTTCTACTGCAGCAGCTGCAGATTCCGAAACAGCTGTGATGCTAGATATGGACTCTAGCATATGGGCATTTTGAGCTACTACTTCTTTTAATTCAGTATTTAATTCATTTACTGCTTCTATTGTAGCTTGAACAGCCGCTTCAATAGAATAAAACTCGTCCTCTGTGCCTGAAACAGCCGTATTTAATTCCTCTACTTGTGTTGTTGTTTCAAACAATGCCTGAACCGTTTGCTCTGTTTCCTTTTCAATGCTGAAAATCATTTCTTGAATTTGTTTTGTAGCTTCTCCAGTTCCTTCTGCAAGCTTTCTGACTTCACTTGCCACTACTGCAAAGCCCTTTCCATGCTCCCCTGCTCTTGCCGCCTCAATACTCGCATTTAATGCCAACAAATTAGTTTGTTCTGAAATGCTATTAATTGTCACAGTAATTTGGGAGATATCCAAAATTTTTGTATATAAATTGGAAATGCCTATACTAACATGATCTGTAGCCTTTTTGGTTTGTTCATTAGTCTTTTTTAATTGAGCAATCATATTTTTGCCTTTTTGAGTCGCCTTGTTTGATTGTTGAGTTGCCTGCTTAATAATCAGATTTTTTTCATCCATTGTTTGAACAGAATGATTAAGCCGCTCCATTTCCCGATTGACCTCATCTAATTCTGCTGCTTGTTCTGCTGCACCTTTAGCAATCTCACTCATTGCTCGCCCTATTTCTTCTGAACTTGCCGAAGTTTCTTCTGAAACGGCAGATAATTCAGCAGAATACGCAAGGATTGTCTGCCCCATTTCTTTTGTATTTGAGAGAACCGCTCCTAATTGGTCTTTCATTTTCTGAAAGGAATGGCTTAAATCACCAATTTCATCTTTTTTCTTATAAATAAATTCCTGCGTTAAATCTCCATTTGCTACCTCTATAAAACGTTTATTTAAAGTTTTTAATGCATCAAATTTCTTTCTTATTAAAAAATAAAATATTATTCCACTCACTAATGTAACGGCAATAGAATTAACAATAAGCACTATTGGAATTTGTCCTGTCTTAACGCCCTCTACAGTTACCGTAAGATAATAAGTAACTGCTCCACTAATTAGTGATGTAATAATGATTAAAAAACTGACCATAACCATTAATTGAAAAAATAAACCCGCTCTTTTTTTCATGAACTGCTTCTCCTTCCTAAACAAGGCAAATATTATACGACTCTTCCACTTAATAAAACGCTGTCATAAAATAGCATTCTGGTAAAATTTTATCTGCTTTCTATTAATTTCGGCTCTTTTCTCCATTTCTTTAGCGTAATTTTTTTTATTTTCCTTCTTATTTCCTAAATTACGTCTTATTTGTCATATTCCTCAAATATCTTCATCATCTTTCTTTATTGTCATAATAGGATGCTTCTTCTTCCTCCTTTCCTTTTTTGCATAAGCGTATTTCTCAGTGGTGCATAAACTGCATCAAGGCTGAATTCTCTTATGGATAGAAAGGATGAAGAATACCAATGTTTCAATTACAGGTAAATAAAGATATCAAACTGCGCCTCTTAGAATTACATGATGCTTCTTCCCTTTTTCAATTGGTGGATCAAGATCGCCTTTATTTGCGGGAATGGCTCCCATGGGTCGATCTTGTGCTGTATCCTCAGCAATACCACACCATCATTCCTATTTGGCATAAGCAGTATGCAGAAAATAATGGATTGGAAGCGGGAATATTTTGCAAAGATACATTAGTCGGCATGATTTCTCTGCAGCAAGTCGACTGGCAGAATCGCCAAGCCAGCATTGGATACTTTTTAGCAAGCAGCGCCCAAGGAATGGGCATTATGACAAGCACTGTTGCTGCCTTTTTAAATTATGCTTTTTATTATTTAAAATTAAATCGCATTGAAATTAGATGTGGGTTGAAAAATAAAAAAAGTATGGCCATTCCAGAAAAATTACTATTTACAAAGGAAGGAATTATTCGAGACGGCGAATTTCTTTATGATCATTACCATGATCTCGCACTATTTAGTATGCTTGCAAAGGAATGGAATATTTTACACGCAAAAAAATAAGAATATTACTTCCTATGTTTAAATTCAATAAAAGAAGAGAAATAATTAAGTGAAGATCCATTTTGCGCTTAATAATTTTTAAATTAGCTTTAAGTTCGAACAGCAAATAAAAATCCATCTAAATTATTAAGCGTATTTTTCCTAATATTAAAGAACACCTTATTTCTCCAATATTAACGAATGGTGATGAATGACATGGTTGTAACAAATTTACTTATCGTATGCTTGCTTATTATATTATCTGCCTTTTTTGTTGCTTCAGAATTTGCGATTGTCAGAGTGCGTCCAACACGCATTGAACAATTAATAGCCGAAGGAAATGCAAATGCAGTCTCTGTAAAGCGCATTATTAACAATATTGATGGGTTTCTTTCTGCATGCCAGCTTGGCATCACCATCACTTCTTTAGGGTTAGGATGGTTAGGAGAGCCAACCGTTACAAAGCTATTCCATCCTCTTTTAGAGAAGCTGCCAATTTCAGATACTTTTGCTCAGATGCTCTCTTTTCTTATTGCTTTTGGTTTAGTTACATACATTAATGTAGTTGCAGGGGAGCTCTTCCCAAAATCAATTGCCATCCAGCAGACCGAAAAGGTTACTTTATTGCTTTCAAAACCGTTGATTATATTTTATAAAGTCATGTATCCATTTATTTGGATTTTAAATCATGCTGCCCGATTCGTAGCGCGTCTATATGGCATTAAACAGCCAACCAGTGAGGCTGCTCATTCAGAAGAAGAGCTGCAATATATACTTGCTGAAAGCTATAAAAGCGGCGAGATAAGCATCTCTGAATATCGTTATGTCCATAATATTTTTGAGTTTGATAACCGGCTAGCTAATGAAATCATGGTGCCAAGAACAGAAATGGTTACATTATGCGAAGATCTGACATTAAAGGAAATCATAAAAATCATTACGGTTGAAAGATTTACGCGTTATCCTGTAACCAAAGGTATTGACAAAGATAGTATCATTGGCTTTGTTCATGTTAAACAACTTTTAACAGACTGCATAAAAAACAGATGCATAGAAGAAAAGCCATTAAAGAATTATACACAGCCCATCATCCATGTTATGGAATTTATTCCTATACAATTATTGCTAAAAAAAATGCAACAAGACCGTATCAATATGGCAATCTTAAACGATGAATTTGGAGGAACCGCAGGCATAGTGACAGTAGAAGACATCTTAGAAGAAATTGTTGGGGAAATCCGCGATGAATTGGATGTAGATGAGTACCCACTTATTCGGAAAATAAGGGACAACCATTATATTCTAAATTCAAAACTGCATATAACCGAAGTAAATTCTCTCTTGTCCATCAGCTTAGAACATGAGCATGTTCATACAATAGGTGGATGGGTTCTTTCCAAAAATCCTGATTTGCAAAAGGGAGAATCAATCATTTACGATCAGTATGAATTCACAATAGCCAATATGAATAATCATCAGGTCACTCAAATAGAAGCAAAGCCCCTTCCTCCTGTTTAGATTGATTGCCTTTTGTTCTTACCTAAAAGCATCGAACCTAATTTTCTGGATTCGGTGCTTTTCTTTCTGGAAGAAGAACATAATTTGATGCTTGATACATAGAATATAGTAGTACTTAAAAAAGGAGCTTATCCTTCTAAAACTGGCTGATAACTCTTATTTAAATAAAGCATGTTGTCGGTCAAAACATCTCTTTTTTAAATAAACTGAAAATTTAAAATTATAGACGTTTGACGATATAGTTTGCCTTAACGTATAATTATTGGTAATTATTTATGAAAGCTTGAGGTGGTATAATGGGGTTATCTATATAAATTTTGATAGAACATTATTTAGTTCTTTCAATAGAAAGATTAATTATTATACCTGTCTCATTAATACTGAACATATAATTACTCCTTTCTATTGATACTTAGTCGTCCTGTATAAAAGCAGATTCGTATAAAAAATCTATACGAATCATTTCAAACGGTAGTAAAAAATTAATTGATGTATTAAATCAGGAGGTGACCCCTTACTCGTTTCATACGAGCTAAGGAAACTTATTGGACATATTTAACTTGGTTTTTATAGCCATTTTGATTGCTTGTACTGCATTTTTCGTAGCTTCAGAGTTTGCTATTATTAGAGTTCGCAGTTCAAAAATCGATCAGCTCATTGAACAAGGAAACAAAAGTGCAATTGCAGCGAAAAAAGTTATTATGAATCTCGACGAATACTTATCTGCATGTCAATTGGGTATCACAATAACAGCCCTTGGAATTGGGTGGTTTGGTGAAGAAACAATTCAACACTTTATTGGTCCTTTGCTGGAATTGATTTATGTACCAGAAGCAGCTATAAAAATCCTATCCTTTTCACTGGCTTTTGCAATTATCACTTTTTTGCAAGTGGTAGTTGGAGAACTGGCGCCAAAAACAATGGCTATACAAAAGGCAGAGCTTATCACGTTAATTACTGCTCGCCCTTTAATTATTTTTTATAAAATTTTGTATCCATTTATTTGGCTATTAAATAATTCTGCAAGAGCAGTTGTAGGCCTTTTTGGATTTAAGCCTGTTTCAGAGCATGAACTCGCTCATTCTGAAGAAGAGCTTAGAATTATTTTTTCTGAGAGTTACAAAAGTGGAGAAATTAATCAATCTGAGTTTAAGTATGTAAATAAAATTTTTGAATTTGACAATCGAATTGCCAAAGAAATTATGGTTCCGCGTACGGAAATTATTTCTCTGGAGCAAGCAAGCACATTAGAAAATTTATTGGAATTAATCTATAAAGAACAATTTACTAGATATCCTATAACAGATGGAGATAAGGACCATATAGTTGGCATGATTAATGTAAAGGAAATTATGGCCGAACTCCTTCGCACTAATGACTTGCATGCAAAGACTCTTGAGCCCTATATAAGGCCTGTAATTAGAGTAATCGAAACTTTCCCCATCCAAGATCTTCTTGTTAAAATGCAAAAAGAACGAATTCATATGGCGATTCTAATGGATGAATATGGGGGCACTTCCGGCCTTGTAACCGTTGAAGATATTATTGAAGAAATTGTCGGAGATATTCGCGACGAGTTTGATGTAGATGAAATTCCAAGTGTACGAAAGGTAAAAGAAGATCATTATATTATTGATGCAAAAGTATTGCTTACTGAAGTGAGCGAATTACTGGACATTCAATTAAATGATGAAGATATTGATACATTAGGAGGATGGATTTTAACATCAAAATACGAGGCTGCTGAAGGCGATACTATTATTTATGAATCCTTTACTTTTAAAATATTAGAAATGGAAGAACATCATATCAAATATATTGAAGTAGAAAAAATTCCAGATCTGCATGCAGCTACAGAAACAAATGCAAGTTTGGATAGGCAAAATGCTACGGTCACTTCTCCAACAAATGCAAATGCCGAGATTTTATCGTAAAAAATGATATATCTGACTAAATAGTTAAACTAAACGGGCTTTTAACCATCAACGAAGATTGCTGGTCAAAAGCCCGTTAATGCTTGATAAAGCGAAACTTCAATCAGTGGGAGTTTTACTGCCCATTAATGCCGCCTCTTCTATTCTGGCTAATCATTCGATTCATCAAATTTATATCCTACACCCCAGATAGTATGAATAAACGGCTGCTCTTTTGTTCCAATTTTATTTCTTAACCTTTTGATATGCACATCTACTGTTCTTTCATCTCCATAAAATTGATATCCCCATACCCTGTCAAGAAGCTGCTCTCTTGTAAACACCTGTCTAGGATTGCTGATAAGATAATAAAGGAGATCAAATTCTTTTGGCGTCAGATTAGAAAGAATTTTTCCATTATACATAACCTCCCTTGTTTCTTTGCTGATTTTAAAATGCTCGCTTTCCAAATAGTTTTGTTCTTGCTTAACAGAAATGTCCTTTTGATAACGCCTCGTTACTGCTTTAATTCTTGCCATTAAAGTTAATGGACTAAATGGTTTTGTCACATAATCATCTGCTCCCATTTCTAACCCCAATACTTGATCTGAGTCGCTGTCTTTGGCTGTCAGCATAATAATAGGAACCGTGCTGACTTCTCTAATCTTCCTGCAGATAACGACCCCTTCCATGCCTGGAAGCATCCAATCGACAATAATAATATCCCAATTTTGATTTTCCATAAAAAAATCCAGCGCTTCTTTACCATTGTGGATAAATTTCCCCTCATAATTTTCTTTGAGAAAAAACATTTCCAGCATAGAACATACACTTTCATTGTCTTCTATAACAAGTATTTTCATTTTATCCATCCTCACCAATCTATCCATTCAGCTATCGACTATTTTTGTTACCTATATTATAGCAAAGATTGCCATTAAACAATCATAAGAGTTGAGTCCCAGCAGAAATGCCTCTTAATACAGGATAAAGTAAAACTTCAATCAGTTTTTTTCCTCCACCACTAATTGTTCGTTAAACCAATTAGGCTTTAGATGTAGTTTTTGCCCACCTAAATTTCTCATTTTCCCTCACTACTTTGAGGTTAGGATATTAAATAGTGACAAAGCAGACTTCCTTTTTCCCTTAAAACAATGGCTCTGTTATTATTCATTGTTGATTTTCATGTAGGTATAAGAATTCATAGGCGGAGATATTCCGGCTAATGTATATAGTGGAGGCATAAGAAGCAGATATAAGCGGAGATATTCCGATTAACTGCTCTATATTAAACAAAATCCAAAGATTTAGATACAATAAGCGGAAAAACTTCCTCTATTTTTAGAGAAATATGGGTACTTTCCAATTTTAGCGGAATTTAACCGTTTATTTTTCAAGCAGAGTGAAATCAACATTCCATTATAACCAAGCCAAAACAATAAAAAAGCAAATCAGTTCTCCTCCTGATTTGCTTTTTTATATGTTAACTTTGTAAAATTCAATCAGGCTTTTGTTCAATCCGCCTAGATTTTTTTCATTTCCTTTATCCTCTCTTAAAAGAGGCCAAAGCGCGCTAAATATTAATAGATCGTTTATATTAAATCCATGTGCTGATTTGGTCTAATGGCAGGCGATCTGTTTCGCGTCCAGGCGCTGCTGCTTTTCCAATGGTGATCAGCATAACTGGCAAATAGCGTTCAGAGATTTGAAATTCTTTTATAAAGGCAGCACGATTAAATCCGCCAATAGCACAAGTATCCAAGCCTGCTCCTTTAGCTGCTATCATTAATTGCATGGCCGCTAATGAAGCATTGCTGTTTGCTGCATCTCTAGGATAGCCAGAGTTTTGGTAAGCACCATTAATTTGCCCTTTAATGATTTCCCCAAGCTCTTCTGTCATTCTGCCTTTTTGAATATCTTCCGCAAAAATCTGTTCTGCATTTTTATTTGCCTCTAAATCGCCTAAAATAGCAACCACTGCAGAGGCTTGCGTAATTTGCGCCTGATTAAAAGCAATCGGCAATAATTTTTGCTGTGCTTCCTCTCCATGAAAAACAACAAAATGCCATTGCTGCAGATTCCAAGCAGAAGGAGCTCTTCCTGCAAGCGTCAAAAGCTCTTTCAGCTCTTCTTTTGATAATTGATAATTTTCATCGTATACTTTAACAGCTCTGCGATCTTTCAATACTTGAAAGAAATCAGTGCTAGAAATTGTTGTTGTCATTGTCTACCTCCATCACTTTGCTTACTTTTTGTAACTTAGTAATAAAATAGTATAATTAATTTTCAAATTAGTCAACTGCAAAAAGACTATATTTGCATATTATTTTTCCTTTTGGGCAAGTATTTAGTGTACATTTAAAATATATACATTTATTTTTTTATAAAGGAGTTACTACCTATGATTCAGATAATTGCTGTTACCGCCAACCAAGATGTAGTAACAAACATATCCATAGAAGAATTATTTCAAAATCAAAACCGCTACTTATGGTATTGGATTGACTTTGATCAGCCGACAGAAAAGGAAATATGCTATTTAACAACACCTTTGAATTTTCACCCATTATCGATTGAAGATTGTCTTCATAATCTGCAAAGGCCTAAAATTGATTACTTTGAAGACTATACTTTTTTTGTTACACATAGTCTTGTTGCCAAGACCTTTCAAAAGGACGAATTAAATCTATTTCTTGGCAGCAACTTTATTGTTTCTTTTCATCATCATTCTTCAATGGAAGTGCAGCTTGTGAAAGAAAAACTGCAAAAAAACTGGACACAATATACAGTCCTTTATCAATTATTAGATCAGCTTGTTGATCATTATTTCCCAATTGTTTATAAAATTGAAGATCGTTTAACAGAAATTGATGAAAATCCGCAAAATAAAACAATGGAAGTACTATTAAATGATTTGTTTGCAACAAGACATCATTTATTGTCGATTAGACATACCGTTATTCCGATGAGAGATTTGCTTTATCAATTAATCAACACAAACAAGCTTACGGCAGTTTGGAATAAGCGAGAATATTATTCAGACATATATGATCATTTATTAAAGCTTGCTGAGTTAATCGAATCAAACCGCGAAATAACGACAGATATTAGAGATAGTTACCTGTCTTATAATTCCCACCATTCTAATCGCATTATGCAAATTCTGACCATTATTACTACCATCTTTATGCCGCTTAGTTTTTTGGCCGGCTTATATGGAATGAATTTTCACTATATGCCGGAACTTCATTTTCGCTATGGATATTTTATTTTGCTCGGCATTATGGCTGTAATTGTTCTCTCCATGTTTTTATGGTTTAAACAAAAAGGTTGGTTTAAATAAAGCAAAACTTCAATCAGTGGAGGGTTTTCTTTATCCCCCACTGATTGTTAGTTGAACTAATCGGGCTTTTATGGGCAAGTTTCTACCCACCTAGATTTTTCATTTCTTCTCATCCTCTCTTAGGTGGAGGTCAAAAGCCCGTTAATGCCGGTTAAAAAGTGGATTCAACAGCAATAACCTTTAAAAAAACAGCCTTTACATAAAATGCACTCTTTTTGTTTGTTAGCAATAGCAAAAGCAAACTAATATGTATAGAATATTCAAACAGATTAGTAGGTAATCCTTATTACGTATGATAAAATTAAATTATCGGCCCCTATTCACTATATCAATTTCCACCTTCTTCCTGTTTCTATTATTTTTTAAAATTGTAAGTCTTTAAAAATTCCCAGCACACTTATATCCTTCGTGCCATAAAGTGAAACTTCAATTGGGCTTTTACGAGCAAGCTTCTACCCACCTACATTTCTCGTTTCTCTTATAATCTTGAGGTGAGGGGATTACTGCCCGTTAGTGCGTGATAAAAAATAATAAGGTCCCTTGTCGCATTAGGGGAATTGTAATTTTCTGAATATTCAACACATAAATACACTATGCTTTTTAAAGCATTAATTAGCTAAATAAAAAGCGTGGTTTATGATAATCGCTAATAAGCTATTACAAATGATGGGAGGAATAAAATGGAGTCACCCAATGTAAATAATAAATTTGCGGCAAATACACCGCAGCACAAAGTTTTGCCAAAAAAAGTATTGGCACAAAGAGGATTCTTTATTATTATAGGCAGTATATTAATGGGAATCGGCATTGAAGAGTTTCTTGTTCCAAATCAAATATTAGACGGTGGAATCGTCGGAATTTCCATTATTTTATCCCACTTGCTGCATTTTAAACTAGGATATTTCATCTTTTTATTAAACATTCCTTTCTTCTACATCGGCTACAAACAAATCGGAAAAACCTTTGCACTTTCCACTCTTTTAGGAATAACTGTTCTTTCTGCTACAACGATTATGCTTCATGATGTTCCCGTTTTTACAAATGACTTGCTTCTTGCTACTGTTTTTGGCGGCATTATTCTTGGCTTTGGAGTAGGCATTGTTCTCCGTTTTGGAGGATCACTAGATGGTACAGAAATCCTCGCATTGCTCTTCAGCAAAAAGCTGCCTTTTTCTGTTGGTGAAATCATTATGTTTTTTAATGTATTTATTTTTATTTGTGCAGGTTTTGTTTTTTCATGGAATCGTGCCATGTATTCACTTATTGCTTACTTTATTGCATTTAAAGTGATAGATATTGTAATTGCGGGGCTCGATGAATCAAAATCGGTCTGGATTATAAGCGATAATTCTGAAGTTATTGGGGAAGCCATTATTGCACGATTAGGAAGAGGGGTTACATATCTCAAAGGGGAGGGAGCCTATACAGGAGAGAATAAAAAAGTGATTTTTTGTGTAATAAATAGGCTTGAGGAAGCAAAATTAAAAACAATTGTAGAAGAATTGGATCCATCTGCCTTTTTAGCTGTTGCCAATATAGCAGAAGTTCGGGGTGGAAGATTTAAGAAAAAGGATATTCATTAGTGCATACACGTATTAAGTAAAATAGCTATCTTATATTTTTATTAAATCAAGTTTACTTTAATTCAACCACAAACCTTTCTCTGCTTTTTCTTAAAGTGCTGAATAAATCTTCTGCACTTTTTTTGTTTCTCCTTCATTTTTATGCCAGCTACTTTTTTTATTTGGGTATATTGATATTGTAACGGATAATTTTTTTAGAAGTGCTTATCGGGAGATACAGGTTTACTTCTTCTTATATTGGTCTATGATTTTAGCATTAAGGGGGATATCGATGAAACAATATGGAACAATGTTTATTTTGCTTTTTTCCATCCTTTTTTGTACAGCTTGGGTGATAGGGCTAGGATGGCTTTTAGTAGACTACTCCTCGGCAACTAGTAAGCAGAAGCCGCAAGAAGCGACCTCTCTAAAGAACTCATCAGTTAGTAAAAAAGACGGTATACAATTGCTTGCTCTGGGAGATTCCTTAACGCGGGGTACTGGGGATGATGCCGGCAAGGGCTATGTCGGCTACTTAAAAGAAATAATTGAAAAAAAATCAAAAGAAAAAATTGCCCTTTCTAATTATGGCATTAAGGGGCTGACTTCTGATCAGCTGAAGAAGCAAGTACAAGAAACAGAAATAAAAAGGAAAATTCAGAATGCAGATATTCTTTTTATTACAATCGGCGGCAATGATTTATTTCAGGGTGGAGAAACACTGAAACAACTTGATGATAAATGGATCAATAAAATTAGCCATTCCTATACAGCCAACTTAAAATCAACTCTTTCTACCATCCGCTCTGTTAATAAAGATGCTCCTGTTTATTTAATTGGATTGTATAATCCTTTTAGCGATTTGGAAAACAGCAGCATCACATCAAAGGTTGTGCGCAATTGGAATAATGAAACAGCTGAGATTTCTGCTGGCTTTTCACATGTGATTTATGTACCAACCTATGATATTTTTCAGCAAAACGTGCAATCTTTCCTTTATTCTGATCATTTTCATCCAAATGCAAAGGGATATCAATTAATGGCTGAAAGAGTTGCAGGCCTAATATCTTGGGAGGTAGAAGCAAAATGAATGAAATTACTTTAGCTGTTAAACATTTGCATAAGAACATTGGCAAGCGGAAAATTATTAGAGACATTAGCTTTGAATTAAAAACTGGGGAAGTATTTGGTTTTCTTGGCCCAAACGGAGCGGGAAAAACGACTACCATCCGCATGCTTGTCGGATTGATAAAACCCACCTCCGGCACCATCCATATTTGCGGCTACAATGTAGAGAAAAATTTTCCAAAGGCAATGGAATGGCTAGGATGCATTGTAGAAAATCCAGAACTTTACCCCTACTTAACTGGGTGGGAGAATTTAAAGTTTTTTGCAAGAATGCTTGATACTGTGGATGATGATCGTATTCAAGAGGTGGTTGAGCTAGTTGGACTCGACAATCGTATTCACGATAAAGTAAAAACCTACTCTTTAGGAATGCGGCAGCGCTTAGGCATCGGACAAGCCCTTTTAAATAAACCAAAAGTATTAATACTTGATGAGCCAACAAATGGGTTAGATCCTGCAGGCATTAGGGAAATGCGAGAATTTATTCGCTATTTGGCAGAAGAAGAAGGATTAAGTGTGTTAGTTTCTAGCCATTTACTGAGCGAGGTCCAAAATTTATGTGATCGTGTTGCTATTATTCTAAACGGAGAAATCATCCATACAGAATATATGCATACTCTATTGACAAAGCAGGAAAAGCTTATTTGGAGAGTCTCTCCTATTGATAAGGCGTTCACTATTCTCCAAAAAGCAGCACCATCAGCCAAACAAGATCAAACATATATTATTACTCCCTACTTAGAAGATTCGGTAGCGAATTGGAGTAAACTATTAGTAGAAGCAGGAATTGAGATTAAAGAAATGAATCGGAAAATCCCTTCATTAGAAAGCCTCTTTCTTGAACTTACTGGAGGTAATTCTTTTGAATAATTTAGTTTATAATGAAATGTTTAAACTGGTAAAAAGCAAACGAATCATTGTTGTTGCCTTAATTATTGCTGTGATGATTTCCATGTTTACATATGCTCAGTACCGAGAAATGGAAAATATAAAAAAAAGGCTTGGCGATACAGATTGGCGCACTACCTTGCAGCAGTCCATTATTGATATGCAAAATCGGATTGGCTCAAGCGGCATATCAGAAGAATGGAGAAATCAGCTAAAGGTACGAATTAGTCAATCTCAATATTATTTAGACCATGATATAAATCCTCAAGACCCCGGAGCACCGACTTTTTTGCGGATTTTTTTGGATAACTCCATGCAGCTTTTGCTTCCGTTAATGGTTATGATTATCGCATCTGATTTAGTTTCAGCGGAAAAAAGCATTGGCACTATTAAGCTGCTGCTTACGAGGCCAGTTAAACGGCGGAAGATACTGCTGAGCAAATACTTTACACTTATTTTGTCCGTTTCCCTTATTCTATTTATTTTCGGCTTCTTTGCCTATGCTATTTCTGGTCTATTTTTTGGCTATAGAGGATGGACTGCTCCTATATTAACTGGATTTACAGTGAAAAATGGAGAATTAGATACGGCTGGTGTTCACCTAATTCCACAATGGAGCTATATTTTAATGGTGTTTGGACTTGCTTGGTTTGTTTCAGTCGTTGTCGGCACCTTATCATTTATGCTGTCTGTTCTGATTAGAAGCACAGCAGCAGGAATGGGTGTAATGCTTGCCTTTTTAATATCTGGAAGCATCATCAGTTCCATCGCTTCTTCATGGCAGGAAGCTAAATACTTATTTATGGTGAACTTGCGTTTAACAGATTATCTGCAAGGAAATATTCCTCCAATTGAAGGAATGACCCTTCCCTTTTCATTAACGGTTTTAGCAATATGGGGAGCGGCGGGGCTGCTTGTTTCCTTTTTAGTTTTTACGAAAAGAGATATTTACTGACAAACAAAAATGCCCAAGGGATGATTCAATCTCCTTGGGCATTTTTGTTTATTTCCCTTTTTCTTCGACCACTAATGATAAAAATTTATTGTCTTTTATATTATGATTAATCGTTACCAAAACAATCTTTTCTTTGCCATTTTCTTTCACTAAAAACTGAAAGGCATCCTGCACTTCTATTGCAGATACTTTTTTTCTTCCCTTATATTCATAATCAGCTACCTTTTCATTTGGATAATCTGCTTTCACTACAGCAACAGCAATATTTCCATATTTTTCATAGTCTAATTTTTGTACAGCAATATTATGAGATGGGAATATAATTGCCATTAACAAAATAACCGCAATTAAAATAGGAAAAGAACGATTTTTCATGATAAACCTCCATAATCTATTTTTTCCTATTATTTGTTTTTCGTTACTTTTTATGTGCATCTTCCAACTTTTTCGCTTCTTGAATTAATATTTTCGGCAATTCCTTATTTCGTTCCCACTCCCCTTTAAACGTATGAAGTGGTGGATTGCTTTCCTCAATTAATGGACATATTTCTATTGTTAAGGCAGGGAGTTTGTACTTATTTATAAACCAGTCTGTATAGCCTGCGCCTATTGCATCCTCATCTGGAACGCCTAATTTATATCCAGTAGCTGCACTGATTTTTTCGGCCAGTTTTCTATCCCGCTCTGTATGCTCTCCATTTTTATATTGCCAATATATTTCTTGTCCAGAAGAATGATAACTAACGGCAATGGTTGGCTTGATTTTTTCTGTAAAAGCAAGCATTGCCTTTACCTCTTTTGCTTCAAATGGTTTTTTCCCTTTATAATTCTTATAAGAAGGCTTTTCGCTTGCATAATTTAATTTATCCCATCCAACCGAATATTGCCTATTTAAATCGATTCCTAATCCATTGCTTTTCCATCTCGAAAAATCACTCGAGCCTTCATTCATTTTTTTTATCTGTCTTTTCGAAAAAAACGGAAATTTCTCCACTTCGCCTTGCTGGATGGTCACTCCATCAGGATTAAGCATTGGCACAAACCAAATAGAAACATTTTCTAATTCTTTATCCAAATTGGATGTGCTTGCATATTGCTCTATCATAGTCATAAGCAATAAAGAGGTAATCCACTCTCTGCCATGGTGAGCACCTATCATCAAAATATTTTTTTTGCCGCTGCCAATTCGAATAGCGTATAATTTGCGGCCATATTCAGAACTGCCAATTGTCTGTATCTGCAGACGATCTTTATATTTGCTTTTGAGCAGCCATACATCTTGTTGAAACTCTTTATAAGAATATGGCTTGCTGTGATCGACCACAGCAGCTTTTGAGATAGTTGGAAAAAATAATAGCTGAAAGGAAAGCAAAAGTATTATAAATTTTTTCATCTTAGCACCTTTTTTCCTTATTATGTGAAAGATCCAGAAACTTATTCACCATAAAATATACAGGTAAAAGATGATAATGCTTTTATATCAGCATAACCAAGTTTTAGGATGCAAACTTTTTTTTAGTAATCATATACTATTATTATCTCCTTCAGATAAAGTGAAGCTGACAATAAGCAGAGAATTTCTTTATCTCTACGGATTGTTAGTTGAACAGCTCAGGCTTTTGCGGCTAGTTTGGCAACCTTGAATTGTTGTGAGTCCTGCTATCCGTTAATGCGAGATAAAGGAGGCTCTTGAATTGAATAAAATGGATTATGATCGTGCGCTATATTATACCCATCGTTCAGAATGGGATAATCTCTTGATATTAATGGTTCGTACAAAGGATAATTTTTTATCGAAAAAAATCGAAGCTTTCCTGCATGCCTATAATTTTGAACATGACTATTCCGTCATTGAAGAAAATCTCTATTCATTACTGCGCTATATCGAACACGCCAACGAATTAGCAATGGATGATTACATTTACACAAATATGAGTTAAAAATAGAATTCCACCATTAATAAAGGTGTCCCCAATTTCAGGGACACCTTTTATGCATAGATGGAAAATTCCTATTTTTGATACTTTACTTTATATATATCGTGTCTTCTGTCATTTAGTTGTCTTACTGTTCCATCTTGACGCTGTCTTCTCAATACCTCCAAATCCACATCCCCAATCATAACCATCTCTATATTAGGATTTGTTTCTCCCACAATTCCATCACGGGCATATTCAAAATCAGATGGAGAAAAAATAGCTGATTGCGCATACTGAATATCCATATTTTCCGTTTGCGGAAGATTCCCAACTGTTCCTGCTATTACTGTATAGATTTGATTTTCAACAGCACGGGCTTGAGCACAATAGCGCACTCGCAAATATCCTTGGCGATCCTCTGTGCAAAACGGCGTAAAAATAATTTTAGCACCCATGTCTGTAGCAATACGGGCAAGTTCTGGAAATTCAATATCATAGCAGATTTGTATCGCAATTCTGCCGCAATCTGTATCAAATACCTTTACTTGCTCTCCCCTATTAATCCCCCACCATTTTCGTTCATTTGGCGTTATATGTAATTTATATTGTTTTTCAATTGTGCCATCTCTCCTAAAAAGGTAGGCGATATTATATATTTCATCATCATCTTCTTTTACAAAATGAGAGCCGCCAATAATATTGATATTATATCGAATCGCTAAATTGGTGAATAATTCAATATATTGTTCTGTATATTCCGTTACTCTCCTAATCGCGATACTAGGGACTTTTTCTTCCAAAAATGACATAAGCTGTGTAGTGATCAGCTCTGGGAACACAATAAAATCTGATTCCGCATCTGAAGCTACGTCTGTATAATATTCCACTTGATTAGCAAAATCGGTAAAGCTGTCAATCTGTCTCATCATATATTGCACCACACAAATTCTTACAGGATAGCTGCTTTTAAAGAAGCGTTTAGTTTGAGGCAAATATTCAACATTATTCCATTCCATTAAAGTAGCATACTTTTTCGATTGGACATCATCCGGCAAATAATCTGGATTGATGCGCATTAATGTAAAGCCATTAATTAGTTGAAAAGATAGGACTGGATCGTAAATTTTATGATGGGACACTTCATGCACATATTCTCTTGCTGTCATTTTATCTTCGTATTTATAATAATTAGGAATGCGTCCGCCTATTATAATGCTTTTTAGATTTAATCTTCTCACAAGCTCTTTTCTTGCTTCATATAATCTATGGCCAATTTTCATTCTTCTATATTTAGGATGCACCATCACTTCAATGCCATAAAGATTATATCCATCCGGATTATGATTCGTTATGTAGCCTCTATCTGTCACATCATCCCAAGTATGCCTGTCATCATATTCATCAAAATTAATAATTAGACTAGAACAGGAACCAATTATTTCTCCATCATACTCTGCCACAATTTGTCCTTCTTGGAATAATTTTAGATGGCTTTCTAGCTGTTCCTTTGTCCATGGCTCCATTCCCGGAAAACAAATAGCCTGCAATGGCAAAATATGTTCAATATCCCGATATTCCATATTTCGAATAATTAACTTTTTCTCAAACTTAGATAAATCCAGCTTCGTCATATTAACAAACTCCCTTACATTGTATATTTACATTACATTTCCCCTTTTTTCTATTATGTAATCTAAAGATGTTATCTCTATTCTAATATTCTTAGACGAATAACCGCAAACAGCAGAACTAGCATGATCCTTTTTATATGCTTAAGAATAAACCGCTAGCTTTATTTTATTTACAGCATGACTGATTTTCTTTATACTTTTTATAAGACTTTGTTAATGAATCACACGATTTTTGATTTATGCTACAAATAAAAAGGATTTTTTGAGCTTGGTATCTTTGCTCGAAAACATTGCTCCTAAAAAATTACCCAAATTCTTTAATAGAGAGAAACTACTCAAAAAGGAGATAACTATGGTGGACAATAAACATAATTCTTCAGATGTTCGGGAATATATTCTTTTTCTTGCATGGACCGCTTCTTTAATAAGCATGTTCGGCAGTTTATATTTCTCTGAAATCAGAGAATTTGAGCCGTGCAAATTGTGCTGGTACCAAAGAATCCTCATGTACCCATTTGTTGTTCTATTAGGACTGGCCGTAATAAAAAGGGATTATAAAATAACCTTCTATACCATGGTTCTCTCTGCAATTGGAATATGTACCTCCCTTTATCATTACTCTGTTCAAAAATTCCCTTTTTTATCCAACAAAGCTCCTTCCTGCGGGAGAGTGCCTTGCACTGGTGAATACATTAATTGGCTAGGATTTATTACCATTCCATTGCTTGCTTTAATCGGCTTTACAATTATCTTTATCTGCAGTTTTATTATTTGGCGGCAAACAAAAGAAAAATAATCATCAACATAAGTCACCGACTTTCTTGAAAAAATCAAAAAAGAGCAAAGAAACAATTCAGTTTCTTTGCTCTTTTTTATATCAGCCAGACATTCTACACTAAATAAGTATTGGTAGCTTCTGTATACATACTAAATGCCGTGCCATGCATAGCTGTGTCTTTTCGGTTTTTAAAATTCCCAAAACTAAAGGGGAAAAATAATTGAAAATCATTTAATATATCCACATTTTTTTCGAAAATTTGTTTATACTCATCCATTTTATCTTTATCTTCCAATATAGATAAAATAGTCTGCAAGCTTGTAATGACTTGATAAGAGCTTTTTAATGTACGAATCTGCTCCATTTGCTCCTCTGTCGGGCTTAATACCCCTAATCTTGAAAAGCGTCTAATCTCATCATCTGAAAAATAATAGGGAAAAATTGCGGAATAAAATAGTTGAATAAGTTCGTTGATTTTCTCTTCCTGCGTAGGCGTTGATGCGTAAACTACCTTCATTTAAAAGGACCACCCTCTTTTATTTAATTGAATGTTTTTTTTACATAAAGTAATATCAATAGAATAACATACTAAAATGTTGTTTTCCGTGGTAATTAAAACCATGATATGCAGACTGCCGCGTTTTTAAAACCTATTTACCACTATTTCCATAAAAAGGAGTTCTAAAATGATCAAAACCAAACGAAAAGGAGACTGGCTTCTTGTTTATATCCCAGAAAAATGGGCTGGAATCATCCTAGAAGATTTATTTAAAAATATTTTATTTGCTTCCAAAAGGCAAATTCATTTATATAAGATGGAAAAGAAAGTGCTGATTAATGATCAACATGCTAAGTGGAGCCTTCCCTTGCAAAAAGGAGATATAATAAAAATCCAGCTTTTTCATGCTGTTTCCTCCACCATTATTCCAACCTTTATGGATATAGACGTTCTTTACGAGGATGATCACCTTATCATTGTCAATAAAAAGCCATTTATAGATACACACCCAAATACGCCCGGGGATTCAGATACTTTATTAAACGGTGTGGCTTGTCATGTATTCATGAACGGGGAGGAAAGGCAAATCAAACATATTCATCGCCTCGATAAAGATACCTCCGGCTGCATTGTATTTGCTAAACATGAATTAGCGGGAAATATGCTTGATCATATGCTGCGAGAAAGAACCATTAAAAGAACTTATATTGCACTTGCCCATGGTTCTTTTTCTGCTAAAAAAGGAACGATTCATAAACCGATTGGAAGAGATCGCCATCATGCAACAAGAAGAAGGATTTCTCCAAATGGCCAAGATGCCATTACTCATTACAAAGTGCTGACAGAGGAAAAAGGGAAAGGCTTATCTTTAATTACATGCAAACTAGATACAGGCAGAACCCATCAAATCCGTGTTCATATGAGTTCCATTGGCCATCCTCTTGCAGGTGATACATTATATGGCGGTAAGCCAATATTCAATAGACAAGCATTGCATGCAGTAAAAATAGCACTGACGCATCCTATTACAGAAGAAAAAATAGAATGTTATGCACCATTTCTTGATGAGCCTGTAATCTTTCCTGCAGTTGATATTTATACTATATAAAGGGAAGCCTCAATCAGTGGGAGTCTAACCCCTTTCCGATGATTAAAGCTTTGGACCAATAAAATATAGACTACACAGCCACGCTTTTCTGTGTTTTTTTAATCATGTTTTCCAGATAAAGATTCTACTCGCTTAGCTTTTTTGCCTTAAGCTATGGATCAAAATCCTGCTAATGCCAGATAAAAAAACAGAGCTCCTGCAATAGTAACGGGGTTTGTTTTGAAATACAAAATACAAATTAACATTGCTTTTCGTATAGTAATTCGCACTAAGATTAAAAAGCAATTTGGCAAGTAAATCAGCAAAAAAATGCATGGAGACATATGCCCCATGCATTTTTTATACCAAGATAAGCACCCGATTAAGCGATTTCCAAATCTTCAAGAATCGCCAGGAAATAAGCAAAGTAAAATGGTCCATTTTCATCTTTTTCGATTAAATAGGCGGAATCTTTCCGTCTATTTAATCTATTTTTCGCGCTATTTCCTCATTAAGAGAAATTTCTCCGCTTATTTTAGAAAAACTCCGCTTATTTAAACTATCGGTTACTCCATTAAGGATAAGCAAGAAGGGCTGCTTTATTTATCCGCCTCTCAGACATCATGCCCCCCCTGGTAGTTAACTTAACTATCTTGTTTAGCACACCAATTGGAATAACAATGAGCTTGCGAATTTTCATGCTGACAAAAACTTATGTCACCATGTTAAAAGAGATTCAAAATTTATCATCCATTTTATTAACCCCCATATATAATTAACAAAAAAGAAGCAGTCTTATTCAGTTGCGAATAGGACTGCTAATTGGTGTGCTAATTTAGTTTTTATATTTGGAAACAGAACCCGTTGCTGCAATAAAGCCCTGTTTTTCTTCTCTAATACCATCTATGCGGTTTTTCGCATGGCTTTCATAATTAAGCTTAAGATAAACACTAAAACTACTGCTCCAATAATACTTGGGATAATTGCAAAATCTGCAAGGGATGGACCCCAATCACCAAGAATCAATGATCCTAGCCAAGCGCCTACAAAACCTGCAATAATATTGCCGATAATTCCACCAGGTATATCTTTACCTACTATTAAACCTGCAATCCAACCAATAATACCACCTATAATTAATGACCATAAAAATCCCATTGATAACACTCCTTTTTAGACATTTAATCAATCAAAATGAGATAGCTTCACTTCATTTCTGCTGCAGCATGTTTTTGTTCTAAACTCTTAAGCTTTACTATCTGCTTGTACTTTCTATTTACCACACTGATTTTTTTTTAAACCTATCACTCTTTATTCTGCATAATGATTAAAATTTCATACAACATTTAAAATAAAAGATGCTTCTAAAAACTCCTCTTACTACAAAAAGAGCTTTAGAAGCATTCTGCTGTTTATACAAACTCCATCAAATGAAACTTCAATCAAGCTTTTGTAGGCAGAATCAAAGTTTTTCTAATGATGGCTAGTTTTTGATGTAGACTTCTTGTTATTGTCCATCGACATAACGATTTATTTAAAAAATGAACGCATCAAGACTGTAATCACCTGCACCGATAAAGGCAACAGCAAGTACTGTCACAATATATAGCAAATTTAATTCATATCCATTTGATGCTGCCCAAAAGCCATTTGCTGCATGAACTTTACTGATAGCAACAATCATTGTAATAATAATCAATAAAGAGGCAATTGGTGTTAAAAATCCTAAAAGAAACAATAATCCTCCGACAAATTCACTCCCTCCAGCCAAAAGAGCCATTGTTTTTCCTGGCTTAATGCCAATGGATTCAAAAAAACCACCTGTTCCCTCTAATCCATGCCCGCCGAATGAGCCAAACAATTTTTGCGCCCCATGGCCGATAAATGCTAGACCCACTACTATACGAATCAACAAAATACCAATATCAATCCATAATTCCATATTTAACAACTCCCTTTACTCTCAATAAAAAATAGTATGATTTCAAGATATCCAACAAAAAATATATTAGTTTTTAATATCTTTGATTAAAGATATTAAAAACTAATATCCACGCACATGAGACGGCTTCTATATTGGCTCATTCTTTTCACCTCCCATCCGCTTTAATTAACTATATGCAAAAAAAAATCCAACATGCTCATCATGTTGGATTTTTTCTTATCTAAAACGCTTAAAACAATAATTCATCTGGATTGCTGCCTGTTCTTTCATTCATATTCAATTGATCCAACTGATTGATTTCATCTAAGCTTAATTGAAAATCAAAAATATCAGCATTTTCTTGCAGCCTTGCTGGAGTAATAGATTTTGGAATTACAATAATGTCGTTTTGAAGATGCCATCTGAGAATAACTTGTGCAGGTGTTTTGCCATGTTTATTTGCAATATAATTAATGGTCGGTTCATTTAACAATCTGCCTTTAGCAAGAGGAGACCATGCTTCCACCTTAATATCTTTATCTTTACAATAATCTCGCAAATTTTCTTGTGACAATCTTGGATGAAGTTCAATTTGATTGACTGTAGGCTTTTCATTAGCATTTGCTAGCAGCTTTTCTAAATGATGCTCATGGAAATTGCTGACGCCAATTGCTCTTACCAATCCTTCAGCATATAATCGTTCAAAAGCTTTCCATGTTTCCAAATATTTATCTTTTCCTGGCCAATGGATTAAATATAAGTCAATATACTCTAAATCTAGTTTTCTTAAACTCGTTTCAAATGCTTTTAGTGTACGATCATAGCCCTGATCATCATTCCAAAGTTTTGTTGTAATAAATAAATCACTTCTGGAGATAGCGCTTTCTTTTATTGCAGTCCCCACTCCCTCTTCATTTCCATAAATGGCGGCTGTATCAATGGAGCGATAGCCATAAGAAAGGGCTGCCTTTACTGTGTCTATAACCGTTTGACCCTCCTCCACTTTGAAAACACCTAAACCAAACTGAGGGATTTCAACCCCATTATGTAATTTAACTTTATTTTCGATGCTTTTAATCATGAAAAACACCTCCAAATTTTGAATTATCTATATATTATCATTTTCTTTATAGATTTTTCCAATATAAAGTATTATTTTTTATATAAACAACTTGTTAAACCAATTAATTCTTTTTACCATCTCTCATTTTCACCAAATGCAACACAAGTCTTTCCCACCATTTCCATGGCAAAATTTGTTTGATTAAAATAGTCTGCTGGACTCCTCGTCCCATTACATAACGGAATTTAGGATTTTTTTTGTTTGCAATTTTCACTGCTTTTTTTGCAACTTCCACCGGATTACCATAATTATTCTGATTTTTCTGCAGATACCCCTCCAAACTCTCCATATAATGGTAGTAAGGAGAACTTTCTAATTGGGATCTTTTTGCAACTTTTTTACCTGTTGACCAAATGTTTGTTTGATAAGAACCAGGCTCCACTACAGAAACATCAATTGAAAATGGCTGCAATTCTAAACGCAATGACTCACTAAAACCCTCTAAAGCAAATTTTGAAGAAACATATGGAGAAAGGCCAGGAAATCCTACTTTTCCACTAATGCTGCTTATGAAAATAATCTTTCCAAATCCCTGCCTTCTCATAATAGGAAGCATACTTTGGGTAATAGAAATAGTTCCAAAAAAATTCGTCTCAAACTGATGTTTGTATTCCTCAATAGAGACTTCCTCCGCAAAGCCTGCACCCGCAAACCCTGCATTATTCAGAAGAACATCAATTCTGCCTTTTTTCTGTATATAATCCTCCAGCTTTTCTATATCGGAAGAAGAAGTGATGTCCGTTGAAAAGGTTGTTATATATGCAGCAATGCCTTTTTCCTTGGCTTTTTCCATTAACAGTGAACCTTTTTTTAGATCTCGCATTGTTGCAATCACTTCATAGCCCTCTGCAGCAAATTCTAGTGCTGCCAATAAACCAAAACCACTATTGGCACCTGTAATAACTACTACTCGTTTTTCCATTTTTCACCTTATTCTATTTTGTAAAATAGTCTTTTTTTAATATGGACATTAAATAAATTGATTGAAACTGTTCATTAATAATAACAGCCTCTCTTTGCAGCCCTTCTACAATAAAACCTTCTGATTCATATAAAGCTTTAGCCCTTATATTGTGGTCCACTACATCAAGCCAAAATCGATTTGCTCCTTTTTCTGCAAACACCCATTCCTTCATTAATTTCAACATATTTCTTCCGTATCCTTTGCCCTTTTCGGAAAAAGCTGTTCTTTTTAATTCAATGCTTTGATTTGGATCATTTAATCCATTAATCAGCAAATATCCTACTGGCTTATTTTCTTTTTTTTCTATCACAATTAGATGCAGCAGATTAGGATCTGATTGAATTGCCTGGATATGCTCCTCTAGCGTCCAATTTACAATATATGAAATGTTATCACGATGTGATTCAGTGGTAAGTATATACGGAAGATCTTTTTCTTTTGTTTTTCTTATTGCAATCGTATGATTTTCAATCACTTTTTTCACCTCTAAATAAGCTTTTACTTTTAATTTATTCTATTGCATAGAATTCGACACAACTAGATGCAATTTTATACACATATACAATCCAATGAAAGGAAAAGCTATTTTTAAGTACATGTAAAATTCATTAAAAAATATAGAACATAATTTTAAATGTTTTGTAAAAGAAATATTAATTTTTTGTAAAGATTTCGATTAAAAGCTAGGAAATTCGACAATCTTTCGCTAAAATATGAAAGGCTTAGTCAATTAAATGGGGGTAACAATAATGGTTTTTAAAAAACAAGATAAATTCGCAGTGCTCTTAAATAATATTGCATCCAATTTAAAAGAAGGGGCAGACTATTTTGCTGATTTTAAAATTAAAAATATCAGCGATTTAAAAACATTCTCTGAAACAATGAAAGAAATTGAAACAAAAGGAGATACATACGTTCATGATGTAATTACTGAATTGAATAAAGCCTTTATTACACCAATTGAACGTGAAGATATACTTGCTTTAACAATGAGCATGGATGATGTCTTAGATGGATTAGAACATTGTTCAGCATTATTAGAAATGTACAACATTATAGAAGCCGATGAATTTATGAATCGTTTTGTAGAAGCAATCAAAAGCTGTGCAGCTGAAATTGAAAAATCAGTAGAGCTTTTATCCACTAAAAAATTGCCGAAAATCAGAGAATATGCTATCCGCATTAAAGATTTAGAGTCAAAATGTGACGGAATTCTGCGCCAATCCATTAAACATTTATTCTCTGTAGAAAAAGACCCGATTCGCATTATTCAATATAAAGAAGTGTATGAAAATCTAGAAGATATTGCTGATTACTGCCAAAGTGTTGCCAACACACTTGAAAGTATCATTATGAAAAACGCTTAAGGAGTTTTCAGTTATGGATACATTATTACTTATTACGATACTAATTGTCGTTTTTGCCTTAGCATTTGATTTTATCAATGGATTTCATGATACAGCAAATGCAATCGCAACGGCGGTATCAACTAAAGCATTAAAACCAAGACATGCCATTGTCTTAGCAGCTACTATGAACTTTGTGGGTGCCATGACTTTCACTGGTGTTGCAAAAACCATTACAAAAGATATTGTTGATCCTTTTACATTAAATAATGGTTCCGTTGTTTTATTGGCAGCACTTATCGCTGCTATATTTTGGAATCTTTTAACATGGTACTTAGGAATTCCTAGCAGCTCTTCCCATGCCATTATCGGTTCCATTGCTGGGGCAGCCATTGCCTCTTCCGGCTTTTCTGCATTGCATTACAGCGGATTTCTTAAAATCATTCAAGCATTGATTTTTTCGCCGATTATCGCTTTTGTGATTGGATATATTGTTTATACGCTTTTTAAACTTTTTTTCAAAGATTTAAATTTAACAAAAACAAATCGTCGTTTCCGTATATTCCAAATTTTCACAGCAGCGCTGCAATCTTATACACATGGAACGAATGATGCTCAAAAAGCAATGGGTATTATTACAATGGCTTTAATTGCAAACGGCTATCTTCATACAGCGGATGTTCCATTTTGGGTTCAGCTTGCCTGTGCGACCGCAATGGGTCTTGGTACATCAGTCGGCGGCTGGAAAATCATTAAAACCGTTGGCGGAAATATTATGAAAATCCGTCCTGTTAATGGAGTAGCGGCTGATATTACTGGTGCGATGATTATTTTTGGTGCAACATATATTCATTTGCCAGTAAGTACAACGCATGTTATTTCTTCCTCTATCTTAGGAGTAGGAGCATCACACCGCCTTAAAGGGGTAAAATGGGGAACAGCACAGCGAATGCTTATTACATGGGTGATTACATTGCCTATCTCTGCAACTGTTGCTGCTATTTGCTACTATATTTTAGATCTTTTTCTTTAATTTTATAACTGCTAAAAGGAGGGCCATTTTATGGTGCCTCCTTTTTATCACTATTTAATGGGCTTTTGACCCTCACCTAAGAAAAACTTCGCTGAGTAGCCTTATTTTTATTCTTTATCATCTGCAAGCAGCTTATTTGTTATTTCTCGAATAAGCAATGGAAGCACATTGAAAGAATAGGGTTTATATACTCTTTCCGTCCACTTATGCCCATCTTTTCCATACACTCCAATATTAAAAGCAGGAATATTTAGTTCTTTCATTATATCTAAAGCAATAGGAAATAATGTATCCATTCCTGGAAAATTATTTTTAACTGTTTTCATCTCTGTCTCATCACCATGAAAAGCTAAAAAACTGCCATCACATAAATAAGGGAAATAGCTTCTTAAAGAAAAGGACTCTTTAAATTGCGTTTCGCTCTTTTTTAATGTCTCTGCTATAATATTCTTTAATTTTAATGATGCTGGATCACTTTGCAATGTATTGGAAGGCAAATATGGCGGTGCATAAAAAAGGACCACTCTCGGTTTTTTTTCAGGATCTAAAATCTGCAGGGCTTCTACTATTTCAAAAGCAGTGATGCGACTATCCTGATCTTTTTTTTGATTTTTATTCAGCACAGATTGGATGATTTCTTCTGGATTTAAATTTTTCTTCTTTAATTTATCTATATACTCTGCTAATGTAAGCACTTCAGTTTTCCACTCTAATGAATGTGCAGGCATCCTATTTGTCTTTTGATATGCTGTATAATTGCGGGACATTTCTATTTCAATTTGCCTGCATGCTTGAATCGCTATTTTTTTTAATTTCTCTAATATTTCCCCAGGCGTAGACTGGTAAATAAAATAATTAAAATACATTCTTACATTTAATGGGGTTTGAACATTATAGCTTGTTTTATTTTCTTTCATATATAAACAGCTTGGCGGGAGAACCAATTCCTCTGATAATGATTCTGCCAAAGAAAAGTTTTGATTAATGCGGCAGTTTATTTCTGATGCAATTAAGGTGGGATCTAGTCCTGCAAAGCTTTCACCTGCATGCGCTTCTCTGCCGAAAATAGAAAAACTCGGCAGCAGCTTTCCAGCACCACCACAATAAATATATTTAGTGTTATCCCCCTTATATAAAGGGGAAATAAAGTCATTATTAATGGCAGCAATATATTTTAGCATCCTTTTTGTTCTTAAATGGAGCAATTCACTTAAGGCGCTTCTTATTCCAATATGCTGATTCTCCTCATCAGCATTAAACAGCACTAATATATTTCCATCTAATTCCTCTTGGTTAGAATAATGCAGAAGATTGGCTAAATGAATGCTTATTCCGCTTTGCATATCTAATGCTCCCCTGCCAAACATCCACTTCTTTGATACTGCATCTTGCTGCACCTCTCGATCGCCCTCATATTGGGCAAAATACGCCGCCAATGCATCTGGATCATGTGCTAGTTCTTTTATTTGTCCATAATCCTCTATCCCAACCGTATCAACATGTGCATGAAAAATAATCGTTTTAGGCGTTTTTTTCTTGGCTTCCACCAATGCAAAAACATTTAGTCTTTGTCCTTCCTCTAATTTTTGCAGCCAGATGTTTTGGGGATTTATTCGAAAGTATGGGAATGTTTTGATTATTTCATATAAAAACTCAGTTTTTTCTATTTCTCCTTTTGTGCCACTATAGCTTTGCCTTTTGACTAGCTCTTTTGTAAGATACTCCAATTGCTCATGCAAGGATAATTTTTCTAGCTGATTATACATTTTATTCACTCCTAATCACCATGATAGTTCAAGTGTAGCCCTTTCGATTAAAAACGTATATATTTTTCTGTTAATTCTAAAAATTCAACTTTAATTCCGGTTAGCTAATCAACTATTTTACTTCTACTTTCTTTTTTTCCCTCATAAATTAATAATAAGCTGGACAAGTTAGGGTGACGAATACATGGCAGAAAAATTTGCGGTTATTTTTATTGGAAGTATGCTTATAGGAATTGGAGTAAATGGATTTTTAGTGCCACATCATATTTTAGATGGAGGATTAATTGGAGTCGGCTTAATTTTACATTATCATTATCAAATTCCAACAGGTATGACAATGATTCTCCTTAGTATTCCACTCTATCTATTCGTTTGGTTTTATGATAAAAACTATTTTTTTTATGGAATTTTTGGTTTTCTTATTTCTTCTTTTATGATTGATGTTCTTTCCTTCTTGCGAAATTCTTTTTCCCTATCCATTCTTTTCAGTGCCCTTATTGGCGGAAGCATTATTGGCGTTGGCATTGGCATCATGCTTCGATTTGAAACAAGCACTGGCGGCACCGATTTGCTTGCTCAAATTCTCGCAAGGATCTCCTCTATTCATGTAGGAGTGATTATTTTGTTTTTAGATGGAATTATTTTAGTCAGCGGCATCAATATTGTTGGCACAGAAAAAATAGCAGCATCCTTTCTTACTATTATTTTTGTCGCGATTTTTACTACACTAATAACCGGAAAGAAAGCAGCTATTCATTGATGCTGCTTCTTAAGACTATATACTGCGGATAGATGGCTGCCGTGCTCTCTTCTTCCATTTTGCATATAAAAAATAACAAAATTTATGCCCCCAAGCAAAAAGATCCAAGCTAAATGAACTCCAGCTTGGATCTTTTATTATTTTGCATTATTGGTTTCATTATTCTCTGAATGCGGAATAAGAATCTGCCCTTTTTTCCCTGTTTTTAATAAAGTTTGCATAATAGTCCGAGATAATTCACTTGTTCGATATGGTTTCACTAAGTAATCCCTCGCTCCTAGCGCATAGCCTTTTTCTTTCTCATCCAAAGCGGTTGAAATGACAATAGGAATATCTTTTGTCTTTTGCTGTTGCTTCAAATGCTTCATCATATCCCAGCCATTCATGTCATCCTCTTCCAGCATAATATCAAGAACAATAGCATCTGGAAGACTTTCCTTGATTGCAGTTAAAGCAGCTTGTCCACTTTTATAGTAGTGTACTTGAAAACCGAAGTCTTTTAATTCCTGTGTAATCAATTGCGCCAAGCTGTAATCATCCTCTATCACCATAATATGATAGGAATTTTTCTCGCGGATATCTTCTTCATTATGGGCTGTCTGAACTCCCATAGAGACTTTCGGAAAGGATAAAGTGAAATTGCTTCCTTCTCCCAATTGGGACTGCACGATTATCTTGCCGCCATGCGCATTTACTATTTCTTGTACAATCGCTAATCCCAAACCCGTGCCGCCTATTTTACGTCTATCAGAATTATCAACACGGTAAAACTTCGCAAAAAGCTTATCAATCTCTCCTTCAGGGATTCCTAACCCCTCATCTTGAACAGAAATATTTATGCTTTCCGCTTCTTCATAAATAGAGATATGAATGTTTCCTCCTTTAGGAGAATATTTGATCGCATTTCCTATAATATTGGTGAATGCCTGCTCAATTTTCAGTTTGTCTCCGAGGATGACTGCTTCATTCAATTCTGTTTTAATCGTAATTTGATGCTTTACAGCAATTACTTTTTGATGATCGACAATTTTCTTTAAAATAGGGATAACTTCCAAATATTTTTTCTCATATGTTTGTTTTCCTGCTTCCATTCTTTGGACATCAAGAAAATCATTAATTAATAATGTTAGTCTATTTGCTTCTCCATAAATAGTGGATAAATACTTTTGCTGTCGTTCTTTTTTTAATTCTCGATTAATTAAGAGTTCTGTAAATCCTAAAATGCTGGCAAGCGGGGTCCGCAGTTCATGGCTTACTGTACTGACAAATTCAGATTTCATTTTATCTACTTCATATTCTTTTGTTATGTCTCGATAAACAAATACCGTACCGATTTTAACGACTTCATCACGATATAAATCTTCTGCATATACTTTGATTACTTTCCCTGTCTTCTCAAATTGATAAGTAAATGACTGTTCGGATTGATTCTGCAAAGCATTCTCTATATATGCTAATAAACTGCTGTCGCCCCCAATAGCCGCTTCCACTTGTTTTGTCCAAGCATCCCAGCTCTTCCCAACGAAGTCTTGCCAGTTTTTGCTCTGACCAAACATTTCACAAAATTGAGCATTTACTTGAAGAATTTCTCCCTTTATACTGATAAGCTGAATTCCTTCTTGAACATTATTTAATATATCTTGATTTAATTCTTTCGCTCTTTCTGTTTCCTCAAATAATTGAATGGTATCTAATGAAAGGCCAATTTGTTTAGCTAATGCACTGAATTCATCCATTTGAAATTCAGAAAAACGATCACTAAAACGGCTGAACATCATAACAGCAGCAATGCTGTTGGCAGAAGAAAAAATAGGGATATATAAATCATATACATAACCTTTTTCTTCATGATAGCCTTTTTCTGAAATTCCCAGCTCCTTTTTGATAATAAAAGGACCTTTTTCTTCTTCTAGCCGAAAATACATTCCTTCATATAAAAAAGTTCTAAATTGTTTTGCCCCTTTATCAGAAACACCAAAAGCGGCAAAAGCATCTTCCTCTGTCACCACAATAATGCCTCTATCTGCACCAATCAGTTCAGACATGTTCACTACGATGCTCTTTAATAGATGCTGCTTATTAAAAGAGTGAGATAATCCATTTATCAAACGATTTCTTCGATATAATGATTCTTCATTCTGTTTAACTTTTTCAAGTACTTCTTCTAGTTCAGATTGTTGGGCATGCAATTCATCCTGCTGTGCAATAAGTTCCTCATTCTGTGCCAATAAGTCTTGTTCTTTATCTTGAATTTTCCGATACATCTTCGAAAAGGCAACAGATAAAATCCCTAACTCATCTTGTCTTTTTGCTTCTACTTTGATCTCTACATCCTCGCCTTTTGCAATTTCATCTGCAGCAGCTGCAAAATCAGTCAATGGCTTCCCTATTTTAAACACCATCATTCTTCCAATAATATAGATAATGGTCAACAAAAATAAAATATATGCAAAAAAGTAAAATTGCAATTTGGAATTAGTACTTTCCAATTTAGTCACTAGTCCATTTAATTTTCCATCAATATATTTTTTATAGGCAGTTAATTCTTGTTTAAAATTGTTAATTCTAGATGTTGCACCATTATTCGCTATTGCTTTTACTTCGTCTGTATTTCCAGTTTCATAATAGGAAACCGCCTTAGGAAATGCATCTTCAAAAACATACTCATCAAACAAAACCATTTTTTTATACATTTCTTGATCTTTTTCTGTTTCTGCAACCTTCTTAAATTGCTTTAGCAAAATAATAATTTCCTTTTCTTCTCGATACACTTGTTCTCTTAATTCCTCATTATCAAATGCCAAATATCCTCTTATATTAAAAAGTGCATCATTAAAGTGCAATTCTATCTCTTCAGTTAAGGCTCTTTTATTGATAATTTTTTGCCGATCTGCAATAAAACGAGCATTTATTTTTTCTTGAATCCCAGTCAAAGCTCCTGCTCCAAACAGAAATAAAAGAATGAAAAAGCATATTAAGGCAATAAACTGCCTTGATATGCTTTTTTTTATATAGGAACTAACTTTCATTAAATATCTCCTCCACTTTTGCTAAAAGTGCTAAAGGACTAAATGGTTTTGCCATAAAATAATCTGCTCCGGCATTTAATACTTTTTCCTGTTCAAACGACTGGCTTTTAGCCGACAGCATTAGTATCTTCTGCTGCTGATCCTTCATATCATGGCGAACCTTTTCAATAACCTCTATTCCCGTTACTATTGGCATCATATAGTCTAATATCAGCAAATCATATTGATATTTTTGCAGGAGTTCTAATGCCTCTTCTCCATCCTGCGCCTCATCTACAATATATTCTTCCTCCTCTAACGTATCCATAATCAACATTCTTAAAATTTCTTCATCTTCTGCAATTAATATTCTTTTCATTCTTTCTCCCTAATCCTCTATTTTAAAAAAAGCCTTTTGCAATATATAGTACGATTGTTTTAAACGCTCATGATATGAAGGCTCTTCCCATTTATTCCATTTATATGTTTTAATGTCTTCTTCTTTTATTAAGTTAGATTCATGAACACTTGGCAATGAAGATACTATGCTATTTCCTTTTACCGATACAAAAGCCAATTGAATTCCGTCAATATGTTCACTGCCCTCTAAACCCTTTTTCCAAAGATTTGCTGTTATTTCCTTTTGGCTTGGATCTTTTACATTTAGCAGTGCCCAAGGTATTCGAACTTCTATTATTTTTCTGTCCTTGCTAATACTTATATCGGTTAAGCTATTAGAGTTTTTATTTTCAGGATTTCCATTTCCGTACATTAGCTGTCCCGTCTCATAAGAGGAAAAAGGAATTTTTCTATCTAGGATTGTCAATTCCTTATTAAGCGCAAGACGAATCGGATTAAATATTCCATTATTGTCTTTGTCTGCATTTTTTTCTTGTTTGATCATTTTTAGCATAAAGCCATATTGATAATAAAAAACATCATAGTAGCTGTCTACCAGCAATTCGGAATTATCTTCATTAGCAATTTTCGCCATAAAATCAACACCAAAATCTGTATTAATTTGTAAATCATCTGTTAATTTCAAGTTTTTTTGCCCTTGATCTTTAATTGTATTAAATAAAATATAGGTGCTGGCTTTTTTTATATCAACTGGCTTTTTATAAGTCATCTTTACACTTAGCTGCTGTTCATCAGATGTTACCATTACCGTTTTTAAGTTTTCTTCCTCAGAAGTATTCTGATAAAAAGGCTCGACATTTAATTTCTTCCAATCCGCATCCTGTCCATCTATATATATAGTCGGTTCATACTTTCCTGGATCAAAACTTAATAATCCAAAATGCTGTTCATTTGTTTGGATATTCGACCAGTATGGACGCCTGTTGGGATTATCATAATCCATTGTGTTCCATGTTCGTTTAAACCACTCGTCCTGCCATGTAAATACAAGTCCTCCTGCATACTTTTCATCAACAATCATTTGCAGAAGCTTTGCATCCATATCCCCTTGCTCTTTTTCCGACAAAAAGCCTTGATTCATGCCATTAATATTCTTATGTGTTTTCCCGCGAGAAGCTGGAACGCCAAATTCGGCTACTAGCACCGGCATATTGTGAACCGATCTCAGTTCATTTAAATAAGCTCCATAACTGCTTTTTTCCCCCTGTTTATTGCTATAGCTCTGATATGATTTTTCATAATTAAGAAAATCAGGATAGTAAGGGTAAATATGATAAGATGCAAATACCCCTGCTTGAAAATTATCCTTTTTGCTAATATGATTAGGATTCACTGTCACCTTATCCTCATCATAACTAGGCTCTGCAGGATGCTCTAATAAGTCTGTTGTTACCCAGTTTGTAAAACTCATCGTATGCTGCCATTTATATTTTTTCTCTTCGTATTTAGCTGTATAATCCATCATGCTTGCAAGCCAAATTTCAAATGGGGACCCTTTCGTTGTTTGAAAATAAGTTCCATTATATTGCTCTTTCCCCTTGTGTGCACTGTTTGTATGCAGCACCACATCTGGATCCCACTCAATTCCGATAATGTATCCTAATACATATTTGGAAATATCATATTTATATTCACCAGATGCATGCCCTGCTTGTTTAGGAAGATCCGCATTTCCGTGGACAATATCGATCATGTTTTTTAACTCTTTTTGAAAATCCTCTACTACTTCTTTATCGTATGCATCTTGTTTGTCGACAAAAGTTTCTTCGTTTACCCATGCTCCATGGAATAAGTAAAGCGGCTCTTTTGCCATTTGATTATATTCATAGAATGCTTCATAAAATGCTGGAGGATGCAATGTATAAACTCGAATAGCATTTGCATGCATTGCACCAATTTGCTTAAACCAGCGCAAATATTCATCTTTTGTTATTGCCGTTTCCCCTGGAAAAACTCCCGGTTTAGAAATTCCCATATTCACCCCTTTAATAAGTATTTTTTGCCAATGGCCATTTTTTTTCACTTCTAAATATTCATTATTTGTTTTGCTGTTTATTTGGACATTATCTATTGTTGTCGTTTCCACTGTATCCTTTTTATTGGTCTTATGAAGACTATTTTTTAATATACTCTTCATTAACGGTACATACGTATTCCAATAGAAAGAATTTCGATATGTAATCTTTCCTTTCCAGAAGTCAAAGCCGACTGTTTGATAAATGCTCGGCACCTCTTGTTCATCTGCATAGTCTCCTGCAAAATAATAGGAAGTGTATTGATTATTAATATTTTGGACAATGGCTGGAAACGATGCTGGCAATCCATAGTCTTTTAATTTTTTTTGGCCTTTTTTAGTAGTCGTAATAGTATAATTGGCTAAAATATTCTCTTTATTGTTTGCTTCCACAATATCAAACCAATACCCGTATTCGGAAGAAAGACTTTTCCCTAATTGAGCTTCCCCCTTTTTGGTGGTTTGAAAGTGTACTTTTGCATGATTCAGCTCTTTGCCGCTTAAAACAACAATATAATCATCTTTATTGACGAGAACAATTCCTTCACCAGTAAATGCCCATTTTTTCTGATGAATTTTTTCATAATTCTCTTTCACCCATATGGGCACTTCCTCTCCCTCAAGTTCAGGAAAATTTCTTCCAATCCATCCACTCCATGTTATATCCAATAAATTTGTTATTTTCTCTCTTGCTTGATCACTAGTCGGGCTCGCAAATGTATTAAATTCTGCAATCAGCGTTTTGTTATTAGACTGATAAAGAGCATTTTCTATTTTATTGACATCTTTTATATCAAGCCCGCCATATAGCTTATCGCTTCTTTCGCCAAGCTTGTTGCTTCCATAAAACTCCTCTTCATACACACCATATTGATCTGCTAAATAAATTAATTGATACTTGTTCAAATCATCTGGGAGAGCACTTATTTTATAATCTTTTTTTCCTGTTGGTTTAAATCCCTTATAGTCGCTTTCCACCATATACTTTTCTTGATTTTGCTTAACGTATTTTTGGTTATTTAATATCCATACAAGCCCTTTATGCTCCCTGTATGTTTGGTCAGAAACGGTTTTATCCATAATTAAAACAGATAATGTTTTCTCGCCCTTCATTTGCCACAGCCAAAAAGGACTTGCAGCAATAATTATTACAAGAACAAATGCCATAACACCGATAGTTGTTCGCTTATTCATTCAGAAACTCCTTTGCGCTTCATGTCTCCCCAGCTTTTTTCTTTTCTAATTAATTGCCAGATGCCTTCACATCTCCAAAAAACTGTTAATGGACGATACCAAAAAGATTCGGTGATGGAGTAAAAAAACAATGTTAGAATATCGGAAACATTCGGATATTTCCTTAAGCTCCATTCCTCTAACAATACAGCTGCCATTGAAAAAATCGATCCATAAATGCAAGAAAGCATAAAAATCAATATTGCAAATTCTAAATAGATGCCTCCCAAAAAAACAGCTATTATTGTATACATATATCCAAGCAGCTCAACAATTGGCCCCAAAAATTCAATCAGCCAAAAATAAGGAAAAGAAATCATCCCAATGCTTCCGTATTTTGGGTTAAAAGTCAATTTACGATGGTTCCATAAGCTTTCAAACAATCCTCGATGCCATCTCCGTCTTTGTCTCCGCAAATATGTAGTGCTTTCAGGCACTTCTGTCCAGCAGACAGGATCTGGCACATACACAATTTTTTTATTTACATTCGATTCTTTTAAGATTCTGTGGATTCTCACCACTAGCTCCATATCTTCTCCTACAGTATCGGCTCGATATCCGCCAGCTTTTACAACCCATTGCTTGGAGAAAACGCCAAAAGCTCCAGAAATAATCAACAATAAATTATGTTTGCTTAAACCGATTCTTCCCATTAAAAAAGCCCGTAAATATTCAATAATCTGCATCACCACTAATGGGTGTTTTGATAAGCCAATTTTTAATATATGGCCATTTTGGATAGTGCAGCCATTAGCAATCCGAATACTGCCTCCTGAGGCAATCACTTCCTCATTGCTTTCCATAATTGGCTTCATCACTTTTAAAAATGCATCTGCTTCCAATACAGAGTCCCCATCCAATGAACAAATATATGGAAAATGTGAAAAGTTAACACCAACATTTAAGGCATCCGCCTTTCCTCCATTATCCTTATCAATCATGTATAATTTTGGCAGCAGCTCAGATTGGTAAATTCCTTTTATTTGTTTTGTTTCCACCTGCTTGCGGATGACTTTATCAATTTTTTTCATATCATAATACTCAATTACTTTATTTAACGTATTGTCTCTCGATCCATCATTTACAACAATAATTTCATAACTCGGATAATTGATGCTTAGTAATGAGCGGATACTTTGGATAATCCCAGCTTCTTCATTATATGCTGGTACAATAATGGAAACAGGTTTTGTATATAATTCATTGGCATAATCTTCAAATGTTTGTTCTCTATTTAATTGATATTCTCTGCGCAACTGCAAAAGAGAGATAAGTAAAATAGCTGTGTAAAAGACAATGATAATTACCATATAAACCGCTATAAAAATGCCAAAAAACAAAGCGATATTCATCCACCATTGCAATATCATTTATCTTGCTCCTTTATTTATCCATTCCCATGCCATATCTTTCGCATAAGGATCATGGGAGTGTTCTAGTACATCCCTTAAAACTTCTTGTCCATTTTTATATCTGCTTATTGATTCTGCTGACTGTGCTCTTACCCACCAAGTAGGATCGTGCAGCAGCTCCTTTAACACAGACAAATAGGCTTCATTTTGTTGGCTTCCTAAAAGCTTAGCGAGCATCATTCGCTCTTGCCATTGTTCAGACTCAGCAAGCTGCATATACAAATCTATATCTTGCACTACGCCTATTGAAGCAATTGCCTTTAATGCGCGAATTCTTGCTTCTCCTTGAAATTGTTGAAAAACTGCTTCCAAAAAAGGCAAATACGCCAAATCCCTTTTTGTGCTTATGACATCCAAAAGTGCTAACTGCAGATTTTCCTCAAACTCCTGAAATGATTCAATAAAAGAATAAAAAATATTATCATTTAATCTTGTGATAATATTCCGGTAATCTATCTCAGAGAATGTCTCTTTTGCATTCATCCATTTTTTAATGTCCTTATACTGGAAGGAAGCAAGAATTCTTAGTATTTGGATTTTTTCTTCTTGTGATTTTTGTCGAGAACTTTCCAGCATCTTAATAATATCCTCTTGCAGCTCAATCAAATGAAAATCCTCAATATAATAAAGAGTATTCATGCGGATGCTCCAATTTCGCGAGAAAAGTCTCTCTTGATAAAAATCTTTTAAATATGCCAACGCAAGATTTTTCAGAGCCTGTTTCTCCTGCTCTCCTTCTAGCGTATCCGAATATTTGCTCAAAAGCATTTCAAAAGCTGCTTTTTTTAATGGAGTATTTATCCGCATAAGAAAAGGACTATTTGGATTTTGAATATAAAAGAAAACTTTTGGTCCCAATTTTTCAATATACTGATCAATTTTTTGCTTTCTACTGTTTTCGCGATATTTCCTTACGACTAAATAAATTAGCAGCATAAATAACAGAACCGTTATAGAAAAAGCTGCAGCTGCCAATATTTTTAGCTCTTGCTCCATTTATTGAACCATCCTTTTGATTAATCGCGTTATTCTTGCCTGCAGTTCTGTTAAACTAAACGGCTTTGTTACGTAATCATCTGCTCCAAGCCGCAATGCTTCTGCAATATCATGTTCGCTCTTCCTGCCTGTCAGCATCAGCACATGCACAGATTGTTTGCTCGTTGTCTTTCTCACTTTCTGCAATATTTCCAGTCCATCCATCACAGGCATAATTCCATCCAATACAAGAAAATGCAATCCTGATTCTTTTAGCCTATTGGATTGGAAAAATTGCATGCCATCTTCATATGCCACCACATCTAATGTAAGATAATCTAAGGAAATGCTATCAAAAATATTCATTAGTATGGAACGAATTAATGCATCATCATCGACAATTGACACATGCATCAGTCTTTTCGCCAATGCGTTTTGCATTTGGTTTGCACTTTCAATTCTTGCTCTGCCATTTCTTTTGGCTAAATATAAAGCTTCATCAGCTGTTTTAATCGCAGTTTGCAAATCAATTTCCTTATTTGCAATAGTATATATTCCAGCAGAAAAGGTTAAGGTGAATGTTTCTTTTGTTCCCTTAAATTTAATAGAAGAAAAGCGATCCAGCATTCTTGTTAAAACCTCTTTCGCATCTTTTTCTGCGGCACGCTGAAAAAATATAACAAATTCTTCACCGCCGTAACGAAATAAAGTATCTGTACTTCGGATACTTTTTTTAATAAATTGAGCAAACTCTACAAGAACTTTATCTCCCATAACATGTCCATAGCTATCATTTACTTTTTTGAAATAATCAATATCCAAAATGGCAATAGTGCCCGCAGTATTAGTTCTTGTAATGTCACTAATAAATCGGTGATAAGAGTCCTGCAGAAATTTCCGATTATAGACTTGGGTAAGTTCATCAATTAAGACAGATTGATCAAAGATTTTTTTTCTCTCAAGATGACGTTCAATCCGAATCAAAAACTCCTCTATATCAATTGGCTTTTCAATAAAATCATCTGCCCCCATTTGGAATGCACGTATTCTTGTTTCACGGTCATTGTCTATGCTAAACATAATTTTGGGAACAAAATATCGATTGGTATGCTGCTTTAAAGTAGATAAAATTTCAAAGCCTGATTTACCAGACAAATTGACATCAACAATAATACAATCGGGATGCATATCATAATACTGTACAATTGCTTTATCTACCTCTGCATTTGCAATGACCATCCAGCCCTTTTTCTCCAATTCATCCTTTAAAAAAATCAGCATGGAAATATCATCATCAATGATTTGAATTAATGGCACATTTATTGTCCGCTCTTTGGATACAATGGATATTTCATGCATTTGCTCATATTCAAAGCTAATTTCCTCTAGCCCTTGGAGGAACTTTCTTAATTCTGGTTTCTCCCAAGACTCCGTCCGTTTTGCTGCTATATTCAATAGTTTATTGGATAATTCATATAAATCATCCATATCCAATGTCCCAGATGTTCCTTTGATAGAATGAAGAAAACGATAAACATCTAGATTGTCAATTATTTGAACTTCTTCATTTTCAAACCAATTTACTAGCTGCTGCTTCATTTTTTTCAGCAATAAATTTTTATATTTATCTAATGACATTCTCACTCACCTCTTTTGGCATAAACACTTTTTCTCTAAAAAAATTTTCTCCTATGTAACTGTCTCTGTTATGCATTATTATTGTTTTCATTTAATCTGCATTAAAAAATGCAAACGAATTTCTAATTGATCTTTAATATCTCCTAGTTGCTATTATTCTATGTTGAAGCCATTCTGTGCTTACAATCATCCCATGCAATTATTTTACAGCAACATAAAAAACCAGCCTAAAAACTTGATGGCTGGTTTTTACACCAATTGTTACGGATAATATATTGCTTCATGTTCTTCACATTACTTTTTTCAAAAAGAAAAATCAATATATTTTTATCTTTTCATTGCTATGTTTTTTTGGTCACAGGCTTCCATTGCAGAAAGAATGGCTCCTCGAAATTTATGCTCTTCCAATGCAGCAACTGCCTCAATCGTCGCCCCACCGGGAGTGCAGACCTCGTCCTTCAGCGTCCCTGGGTGCTTCCCTGTTTCAAGAATCATTTTAGCAGCGCCCAAGACTGCTTGTGCAGCAAGCTTATATGCTGCATCCCGAGGTATTCCGCTTCTTACTCCTCCATCAGCCAGAGCTTCTATAAACATATACACATAGGCAGGTGAAGAACCGCTGATTGCTGGAATATAATCCATCAGTTTTTCCTCTACTGTTTGTACAGATCCAAAAGAAGAAAATAGATCCTTTATACACTCTATTTCCTCTTTTGTCACCTGTTTGCTATGACAAAAGGCTGTCATTCCCTCCCCTACTAAAGAAGGGGTATTGGGCATAGAACGAATAATTTTTGCTTCTTCCCCTAAATAATTATACATAAATTCAAGATCGACTCCTGCTGCAATTGTGACAACAATAGAAGCGTTTTTTCTATTTTGCTTAATTTCCTCCAAAACAGATGCATATAGATGAGGCTTCACTGCCAAAATCAAAATATCCGCAAACTGCGCTACTTTTTTATTATCAAGTGTATACGATACTTGATATCTATCATGAACTAGTTTACATGTAGACTCTGTTTTTGCACTGACTAGTATATGGTCACATGGCACAAAGGACGCTCGAAGCATTCCTGCAATCATTGCCTGTGCCATCTTTCCGCATCCAATAAATCCAACTTTATTGATTGTTAACAACTCCCTTTTATTCTGTATTTCTTTATGTTACATGAAGGAAGGAAAAGTTCAAAATAATAGCTCAAACTCAGACACACCATTCCTTTTTTGGAAAGAGATTGGTCCATGTCTATATTATTGCTGCAAGTATTAATCCACATCTTTTTTTCTACAGCCGCCTTTTCAAAATAGAATTTCTCCCTTTATTTTTCTCCGCCTTTTCAAACTATCCAGAGGTTTGGATACAATATATAGACTATGGCAGCGGCCACTTTCTTATGCGGCAGACATGCACAAAACTTGATGCGAATATTATGTATCATACTATCATTCTCTAAAAATTCAAAAACAAAAGCCTGCTAAAATTGAATAAAAACAACTCCCCTAAAATCTTATTTTTAGGGGAGTTTTCTCTTTAGGCATATGCCTGATTTTCTTCTTCTTTTCTAAAGAAACTGGTCATGGCATTAAAAACATCTGACTTTTGTCTTAATAAATAATAGCGGAATTTTTCATCTTGAATATTTTTATAAGCGGACATTAAGGTACTATGGCGATTGTACTGATTTACTTCTCCATATCCAAACATATTGGAAACTTTCATCAGCTCTTCCACAAGCTTTACACATCTGGCATTATCAGAAGTCAGATTATCTCCATCAGAAAAGTGAAATGGATAAATATTAAATCGGCCTGGATCATACTTCTTCTCAATCAGCTCCAGCGCTTTGCGGTACACCGATGAACAAATGGTCCCGCCGCTTTCTCCTTTTGAGAAGAAGTCTTCTTCTGATACTACCTTTGCTTCTGTATGGTGGGCAATAAACTCAATTTCTACTGTTTCATATTTTGTGCGCAAAAATCTAGTCATCCAGAAAAAGAAGCTTCGCGCCATATATTTTTCCCATAAGCCCATACTTCCGCTTGTATCCATCATTGCAAGCACAACCGCTTTTGATTCAGGCTTTACTACTTCATTCCAGGTTTTAAATTTCAAATCCTCTGGATAAATTGGATAAAATCCAGCTTTTCCTTTCATAGCATTTCGTTTAAATGCAGACATCATCGTTCTTTTTTTATCAATATTCCCCATCAGACCAGTTTTGCGGATATCATTAAATTCAATGTTCTCTACAACAATTTGATCCTGTTCTTTTCTTTTTAGATTCGGCAATTCCAATTGTTTAAATAATGCTTCTTCTAGCTCCATCATCGATACTTCTGCTTCAAAGTAATCCTCCCCAGGCTGATCGCCTGCGCCTTGCCCTTTTCCAGGTCCTTTTTGTCCCCCAGATCCATCTCGGGCCACTACATCTCCAACTTTGCTTTCCCCATTCCCTTGACCTACATGTTTGTTTTTATCATAGTTATAGCGAATTTTATATTCATCTAATGAACGAATTGGGATTTTTACAACTTCTCTTCCATTTGACATTACAATGTTTTCTTCTGTTATTAAATCAGGCAAATTATTGCGGATTGCCTCCTGTACCTTTTCCTGGTGACGTTGTTGATCATCGTGTCCTTTGCGATGGAGGGACCAATCTTCTTCGGAAATAACAAACTGATGATTATTTGCTTTTTTTGTCAATACTAACCCTCCTAAAAAATGATGAATTTATGCTCACCTAATTGCTGTTTTATGCATACACTAATTCGGGCAACATTTTTCTAAAAAATAGTGATTACTCTATGATATGCTAAATAAGAACAATAATTTACTAATTATTCTCATAATTGATGAATATTTTGTCTACACTCTGAGGCTTTAAGCTATTATTGATGAAAATAAGCAGCATGATGATCCTCAGCTTTTGCCTAGTTAGAAAAACTGGCCTGCGGACTCGATAGCCAGATTGAACAAAACCTTAAAAAAAGAAGGAACCGACATGCTTGCCCGTTCCTTGATTATTATGCTTATCGATTTAATAGACTTCCAACATATCTTAATAATTCATTTGCAGAAGTTGAGTTATAGCCATGCTCATCAATAAGCCTTGCTACAACTTCGTTCACTTTCTTCAATTGCTGCTCATCAGGCGTCTTCGTTGATGTTGTAATTTTCACGACATCTTTTAAATCCGCAAATAATTTTTTCTGAATCGCTTCACGAAGACGGTCATGGGAATTATAATCAAATCGTTTCCCTTTTCGTGCATATGCAGAAATGCGGATTAAGATTTCTTCTCGGAATGATTTTTTTGCATTTTCTGAAATGCCGATTTGTTCCTCAATCGAACGCATCAGCTTTTCATCTGGATTAATTTCTTCTCCTGTCAGCGGATCTCTTAGCTTATTTTTATTGCAATAAGCTTCCACATTATCTAAATAATTATCCATCAATGTTTTTGCACTTTCTTCATAAGAGTAGACAAATGCTTTTTGCACTTCTTTTTTTGCAATTTCATCATATTCTTTGCGTGCAAGTGAAATGCAGTTTAAATATTTTTCTTTTAATTCATTTGTAATGGATGAATGTTGATCCAGTCCATCTTTTAATGACCGAAGAACATCCAGCGCATTAATGCTTGTAACTTCTTTCCGAATAATGGTGGAGGAAATGCGGTTGATCACATAGCGCGGATCAATTCCGCTCATGCCTTCATCTGTGTACTCATGCTGCAGCTCTTTTACATCCGCTGAACTAAATCCTTCTACGTTCTGGCCATCATATAGGCGCATTTTTTTCACTAAATCAATATCGCCCTTTTTCGGCTCTTTTAGACGAGTCAAAATTGTAAAGATTGCCGCTATTTTTAATGTATGTGGAGCGATATGAACATCTGCCACATCACTTTCCATAATCATTTTTTCATAAATTCTTTCTTCTTCTGTTACTTTTAAATTATATGGAACTGGCATTACAATAATACGGGAATGCAGCGCTTCATTCTTTTTATTTGAAATGAAGGAGCGGTATTCTGTTTCATTAGTATGCGCTACAATCAGTTCATCAGCAGATATCAGCGCAAATCTTCCTGCTTTGAAATTTCCTTCCTGTGTTAATGAAAGCAAATGCCACAGGAATTTTTCATCACATTTTAGCATCTCTTGAAACTCCATCATTCCTCGGTTTGCCTTATTCAATTCCCCATCAAAGCGATAGGCGCGTGGATCTGATTCTGACCCATACTCGGCAATTGTCGAGAAATCAATGCTTCCGGTTAAATCGGCAATGTCTTGTGACTTTGGATCAGATGGACTAAATGTTCCAATACCTGTCCGTTTATCCTCGGAAAAGAAGACTCGTTCTATCATTACATCTTCAATTCTTCCATTATATTCTTCTTGTAATCGCATTAAGTTAAGTGGGGATAAATTTCCTTCAATTCGAATACCATATTCGTCATAAAAATCTTTGCGAAGATTATGCGGAATCATATGAAGTGGGTCTTCATGCATTGGGCAGCCTTTAATTGCATAAACAGCGCCCTTTTCTGTATAAGTGTATGCTTCTAATCCTCTTTTGAGCATCGTAACAAGGGTTGATTTCCCTCCGCTGACTGGCCCCATTAACAGCAATATCCGTTTTCTTACATCTAAACGCTTGGCTGCAGGATGAAAATATTCTTCTACTAATTTTTCTAACGGCTCCTCTAAACCAAACAATTGATCAGAGAAAAATTTATATTTCTTTTTCCCATTTACTTCATCAATACCCGCATCTTTAATCATATTGTATACTCTTGAATGCGCAGATTGGGCTACCCAAGGCTTTTCTCTCAATATTTCCAAATATTCACCAAAAGTCCCTTCCCATTTCAACAACTCTTCCTCTTGTCTGTACATCTCGATTTTTTTTAAGATATTCATATGGACCTCCCCTGTCACATTTTCAGAGACGAATAATATAATGTATGCACTACAGTGTACGAACATGCTTAAAAGAAAGAATAGTTTTTTCAGTACTAATATATAGAGAAAAAAACTCTTTCTGCAAAAGCAAGTCTCCTCTCAAAACTTTTAGTAGTTTTGAAAAAGATATGGATAAGCATTTGTTTTAATCTATGCGGCAACGTTCTATATTATTAAAATAATTTTTATTTTTTTCTGAATTCTTTTTCCAAAAGGAACAATCTACCATATCCATTCGCTTGCAAGACAAAAAAGCAGCCGATGCACTCAGCCGCTTTTTGTCTATTATTTTTTCTTTCCTGAATGATCGGACGAATCGAATCCACAGCATAAGCCAAAACAGGCTTTTGCATTTCCATGAATTAAAGCTTTCCAGCACATCTTTAGCAAAATTCCTTTATCACTATTCAACAGACTTCTGCCCCCGCCTAAGTGATGAAGAGAGAAAACGAAAAATCTAGATGGATAGAACCTTATTTGTAAAAGTCTGATTTGTGCAACTAACAATCAGCGGAAGACGTAATCACCCTTTTCACTTTATCGCAAATCCATTTTTTTCTTTTTTATAAATTCATTCATATATAAACGCGATTTCCCCTCTAACATTCCCACCATTTGAGCCGTCCATGTATCACTGCGCTGATTTCCTGTGCGCTCTTGATAATAAGCAGAAATGACCTGATTATATTCTTCAAGCTCTTTTTTGTATATATCCATATCTTGCTTATATTCATTTTTATGATAAATATGGTTAAATGCTATTCTTGGCTTTTTCTCTGTATGCTGATCTGGATATCCGACAACAAGCGCAAATAGTGGAATTACTCTTTCTGGTATATTTAATAACGCGCAAACTTCTGGCAAATTATTGCGCAATCCGCCAATATAGCAAATGCCAAGCCCCATTGACTCAGCTGCAATACTAGCATTTTGGGCAGCTAAAGAAGCGTCAATGACACTTACCATAAATTTCTCTGTTGTTTCTAAAGAAGCCGATATATCTTTTCCTTCCATTTCTGCGGCTGTAAAATGGCGATGCAGATCCGCACAAAATATAAATAAATGCCCATTATTTTCTACATAAGATTGATTGCCTGCCAATAAAGAAAGTTTTTTCTTCTTCTCTTTATCTGTAACGCCGATAATGCTATATGCCTGCATAAAACTTGAGGTTGAAGCACTTTGGGCTGCTTGGACAATTTTTTCCACCTGTTCATTTGACAGGTCCATATCCTTAAATTTGCGAACAGATCGATGTCCTGTAATTGTGTCAATAACTGAATTCATATTCTACACTTCCCTTTTTATTAGAATGCGTGGTGAAACACAATAGATAAAATGATGTGTCAGTCCATTTCTTTTTTATATTATTAAAAACATCCATAAACAAATGCTTTTAGTAAGTAACGTACCCATATTATAATGAAATACTAAACTTTCTTTTACTAATTTGCTTAAGAACTTTTTTATGCTTCACTCTTTGCTTCGTCTTTTTGTTTGGTAAAATTTTCTATATCCATTTTTTTGCAAAAATGCTCTTTTTATTCCTTTAAGCAAGGCAAAGAAAAAAGCCGCAAAATCACTTTGCAGCTTTTTTCTTTGGAACAATTACTTCACTAAATCCCGATAGTTTTGCTGACGCAGCGCTTCATATACAAGAATTGCTGCCGTATTGGAAAGATTTAATGAGCGAACATTATTATTCATTGGAATACGCAATGCACGCTCCTTATTATTTTCTCTGATTTCCTCTGGAAGTCCCGTTGTTTCTCTGCCAAAAATAAAGAAATACTCTTTTTCTTGCTCGCTGTAATCAAAGTCAGAATAGGTTTTCTTTCCAAATTTAGTTAGAAAGAAAAACTCTCCTCCTTCATTTTTTGCAAAAAATTCTTCAATAGAATCATAATAATGAATATCTACAAACTCCCAATAATCAAGTCCTGCTCTTTTTAACATTTTATCATCTGTAGAAAATCCAAGTGGACGTATCAAATGAAGAACCGTATCTGTTGCAGCGCATGTGCGTGCAATATTTCCAGTATTAGACGGAATTTGTGGTTGATATAATACAATATGTATTGCCAAAGCGATTGTCACCTCTATAAATAATTGCTGCTTTTAGTCATTATTATACACAACTTTCTCTAAAAACAATAATACTCTCCATTCTTACGCGTATATTTTAATTATTTACAATAGTGAAAAATCTATATCTGATATTTGGAGTATAAGCAGATGAATCTTCATACTTCCAATATCTCATTCTGCTATTATACGTATGGGCATTTACTAAAGGCTCTCCATTCTCGTCTTTGCCTGTTACAATGGTCGTATGATCATACTTTCCATCTCCCTGAAAATCATAGCAAATTACATCGCCCAATAATAATTCCGTTGCATTTTTTACTTCTTTTGCCCGCAAGCCTTTTGTGGAGGATGCTAAATACCTTGGAAATGCATTTGCGACAGACCAGCTATAGCTCCAGTTATTATTCTGCATCCACCATCCCTTATTTCGATTTGGATAGCCATGCATCTGTCCCCCCCCAGCATGCACACATTGAGAAATGTAATTTGTGCAATCCACCTCAAACTTTTTATAAGCGGGATTATAGCTGTTCCACCACCTTTCTGCATATTGAACTGCTTTGAGCCGATCATACGTATAGCTTCTGTCCTTGTGCATTTCCTCTTCTTCAGCTGGCACTTCTTCCTCCGAAAAGCCTATTTCTTCTGATGCAAAGGAGATGGGGACCTCCTCATCCTCAATCAGTACCCCTTTATAAAATAATCCTTGTCTTTTTTCCCTCTCTTCTTCTATATAAAAAAAATCCTTCTGCTTAATGAAATATTGCAAATGCACCGTATAATAAACTTTCTTCCCTTCTGGCAACGGATTTATATAATCAATTTTCCCTTTCCCCTTTACCTTTACAATTTCAGCATTTCTTTTGGCAAAGATAGCCTGTTTCCGTTCCAATTTATTATCCATCGCAGAAGTTCTCCCGGGGGAAATACATTGTTGCATTCTTTTTTCCAATAATTCAAGCAGCTGCTGCTTCAAAAATCATTCACTCCCTTCCCAATAAAGATATGACTGTTCTTGCTAGGTTTATGTTAAAATTGCGCCCCTCTTTTGTGCTTTGGCATAAAAAAGAAGGATGGCTGCCCATCCCTCTGCTTTTTTTGACATATAGTGGTTATGATGAAAGTCGTGCAAAAGCCGCTTTTATTTCTGCTGATACTTCTTCATCATCTTCTTTTATTAATGCATGTTCCAATGCTGCTTTTGCAGATTGTCCGCCGATTTTCCCTAATGCCCATGCTGCTGTGCCTCTTAATACAGGTCTGGGATCTTTATTCATCACAAGAATAATATCGTCTACCGCACCTTCTTCTTTAAAATGGGCAAGTGCGATGATGGCATTTCGCTGTATCGGTTTTTTTCCGCGCCAGGAACCAGATATATATCCATATTTTTCTTTAAATTCTTTATTGCTAATATGCAAGAGGGGCTGCAAAAGGGGCTTGGCAATTTCCGGATCCGGCTCCATTTCAGGGTGATTATGAAAATCCATGCCTTTATTTTTAGGGCAAACTGTTTGGCAAGTATCGCATCCATATATTCGATTCCCTAACTTTTCTCGGAATTCCTCTGCAAGAAAGCCCTTAGTTTGAGTTTGAAAGGCAATGCATCTTTTGGCATTTAATTGCCCACCTTGTATTAAAGCCCCTGTTGGACACACTTCCACACATTTATTGCAGGATCCGCATTGATCTTCCATTGGTGTATCTGGAATAAAAGGCAGATTAGTAATCATTTCCCCTAAATAGACATATGATCCGAATTCAGGAGTAATAATCGCACAGTTTTTTCCTGACCACCCTATGCCCGCGCGTTGGGCAACTGCTCGATCAACTAGTTCTCCTGTATCAACCATTGATTTGCATCGTGCTTCTGGAACTTTTTCCATAATAAATTGCTCTAATTTCTGCAGACGATCCTTTAGCACAACATGATAATCTGTTCCCCACGAAGCTCGGCAAAAAATCCCCCTCCTTGCCCCTTTTTTGCTGACAACCCGCTCTTTCATTTTCGAAGGATAAGCAAGAGCTATAGAAATAATTGATTTTGGCTTGTCCATTAATAAAGAAGGATCGACCCGCTTATCTATATCCTTTTCCTCAAAACCGGATTGATAATCTAGCGCCTGCTGCTCCACTAGACGAATTTTCATTTCTTCAAACGTACTTGCACTAGTAAAACCAATTTTATCAATTCCAATTGTTTTGCTGTATTCTATAATATCTTGCTTTAATTGTGCATAATTCACGAAATCCCTCCTTATTCTTTGGATTTCAAAAATAATTAAGATAGAATATACCATATCTAATAAATGGAGGTTGCTAGATTGCATACTATTTCTATTTCAAAGGAATTAAAACAAATTGTCCCAGATTTTAAAATTGGAATAATTAATTATAGCGATATCGAGGTTATTCCATCTCCCCAAATGATTAAAGGAAGACTGCAGCTTTTCCAAGAATCCATCTACTTTGATTTAGAAAATGCCAATATAAATGATATTCCTTCTATTAAAGAGTGGCGAGAAATCTTTAAAGCGACTGGAAAAGATCCAAATCGCTATCGCCATTCTGCTGAAGCCTTATATAGGCGAATTAAAAAACAAAATTACTTGCAGCCAATTAACAGCAGCATCGATTTGAATAATTTCTTTTCCCTTCAATTTGGCGTGCCTATTGGCATTTATGATGCCCGCAATATTTCTGAAAATATAGCCATGCAAATTGGGAAAAAAGACGAACACTATACCGGCTTAAATGGAAGAAGCAATTCTCTTGAACATTTGATTATTAGTGCAGATAAATCAGGACCATTTGGAAGCCCCTTTGTCGATTCTAACAGAGCGCCAGTAACATTTGAAACAAAAAATGCTGTCCAAATTGTTTATTTGCAGCCCTCTACTCCTATTGCAACAGCTGCAAAAATGATCGAATCATTAATGAATATGTTTATTCAAATCCATGGCGGAGAAGGCCATCTGGCTATTATTGATTAATCTTTGCCACTTCTTCTGCTTTCACAGCAAACCCGCTTATAAGCAGAAGAATTGCTATACATAATTAGTCTTTTTTCTGTAAAAACATTAAAAAACGCAATGCTTCGTTCTTATAAATGAAACGAAACACTGCGTTGTGACTAGTTATGTATGGAGCGGGTGATGGGAATCGAACCCACGACATCAGCTTGGAAGGCTGAGGTTTTACCATTAAACTACACCCGCACATTTAATTTTCCCTTGTGTCTCTTGAACACGTTTTTTATTATATAACTCTCAAAAAGAAAAAGCAACTATTTTCGACATTTTTTTTATTTTTGCCTGTTTCCATATAGATGATTGCTTTTAGATGCGCTAAACCGCCTTATCTTCTCTACAGCTTTAGAAATCTCATCTCTTTGCATTTTTATTGGAATCTCCATATATCAGTCTGCTGCGCCTTTTCTCTCTATATTTTAGGGGGAAACAAAGGAGTTGGCGACAGCTTCTAAATTTACTATCCATTATATATCGAAATAAGCTGCTTTATACCTTTTAAACTTAAAAATATAAGAAAATTCACTTTTTTTATAAAATTATAAATATAAAAAAATGGTTGACTTTTTAGTTTATGAATTATATATTTTAACTAATTAATTTGAACTTACAAAATACATAAATTTCTTATCTAGAGAGGCGGAGGGAAAGGCCCAATGAAGCCCGGCAACCAAATTATTTATTAATTCAGGTGCTAATTCCTACAAAACTTATTTGTTTTGTAAAGATAAGAGAAGCTACTAGAATTGGTACCACTTCTCTTGTCAGAGAAGTGGTTTTTGTATTGTTTAAGTTCTAAAACAGTTAAATATAGGGGGAAACAAAGATGAAAAAAACATTTGCACTTTTATCTGCACTTTTATCTTTATTGATTATTCTTTCAGCGTGTGGAAAAGACGAGGAAAAAACAAAAGCACTCAGCACTGAAAAATTACTTATTGGAGTAACTGGCGGACCCCATGAACAAGTAATGGAAAAAGTAAAAGAAATTGCAGCAAAAGATGGCTTAGAAATTGAACTGAAAGTTTTTAATGACTATAACACTCCAAATACCGCTTTAGATGATGGCGATTTAGATTTAAGCAGCTATGAAACAAAGCAGTTTTTGGACGCACAAAAAGCTGACAAAGGCTATAAAATTAGTGAGGTTTTTAAAACATTAACCTTCCCTATGGGTATTTACTCCAGCTCTGTAAAAAGTATTGACGATATTAAAAAAGGCGACAAAATTGCCGTGCCTAATGATCCAAGCAACGAATACCGTGCCCTTAAATTATTTGAAGCATCTGGCTTAATCAAATTAAAAGAAGGAACTGGCGAAAAAGCAACTAAAAAAGATATTGCTGAAAATAAACTGAACTTAGAAGTTTTAGAATTGGATTCTGCACAGCTGCCATCTCAATTAGGAGAAGTTGCTGCGGCAGCCATCAATACAAACTTTGCAATGGGTGCAGGTTTAACCTTAAAAGATGACGCTATTTTCCATGAAGAGTTAGAAAACAACGCTTATACAAACTATGTAGTTGCTCGTGATGCAAATAAAAATGATGAAGCAATTAAGAAGCTTAAAAAATATTATCAAAACGATGAAGTAAAACAATTTATTGAAGAAACATTTAATGGTTCTGTAGTTCCAAGCTGGTAAGGAGGTTCTAGCATGATAAGTCTGCAACATGTGTCAAAAACATTTAATGTTGGAAAAAAAACGGTGGAAGCGTTGAAAAACGTTTCCCTTACTATCCAAAAGGGTGAAATTGTTGGAGTAATTGGTTATAGCGGCGCAGGGAAAAGTACATTGATTCGATGTGTCAATCTATTAGAGAAGCCTACAACTGGAAAAGTTCTAATAAACAATGTCGATATAACCTCTCTAAACAAAAAGGATCTTCAAAAGGTCAGACGGAAAATCGGCATGATTTTCCAAGGGTATAACCTCTTAAAAACTGCTACTGTCTATGAAAATATCACCATCCCCTTAAAACTGGAGGGTGTGCCTAAAGAGGAAATAAAAAAACGGGCAGATAAATATTTAGACATTGTTGGTTTAAGCGATAAACATCATGTATATCCAGGCCAATTGTCTGGTGGTCAAAAACAAAGGGTTGCTATTGCACGCGCATTGGCTCATGAACCGGAAATTTTATTAAGCGATGAAGCAACAAGCGCTCTTGATCCCAATACAACAGAATCGATTCTTGATTTGTTATTGCAAGTGAATAAGGAACTTGGCATTACCATCTTTTTAATCACCCATGAATTAGATGTTATTCAACGCATATGTGATCGTGTAGCTGTCATGCAGAATGGAGAAATCGTAGAAGAAGGAAAAGTTCTTGATATCTTCTCCAATCCAAAACATTTACGTACAAAACAATTTGTTTATGGAGAAGCTGGCATAAAGGTTCCCGAACATTTTGTAGATTCTTTGCCAAAACGAGGCAAAATAGTTTCTTTAACATTTATCGGCGATTCCTCCAAAGATCCTTTTTTAGCTATGCTAGCAAAAGAATTTGATGTTCTGCCGAGCATTATTGCAGGTGGAATCGACCAGCTTAAAGACCAGTCTGTAGGAAAATTGCTTGTTCATATTGATGGGGAAACAGCAGAAGTGGACAAATCCATTCAATTTCTTAAAGAGAAAAATATTTTAGTAGAAGAGGTGAATCAATAATATGGGAACATTTTGGGAAGATTGGGGAGAAGTCATTCAAGAGGCCTTTTGGCAGACTGTACAAATGACAAGCATTTCTCTTATAATCTCAATTATTATTGGCTTGCCTTTAGGTGTTTTGCTTGTTTTGACTCGTAAAGGTGGACAAGCGGAAAATATTGTTTTTTATACGATCATGAATACGATAATAAATGTCATTCGTTCTATTCCATTTATTATTCTGCTATTTTTTATTCTTCCTTTTACAAAACTTATTGCTGGAACAACAATAGGCGTACAAGGTGTTATTGTCCCACTTGTCGTATACACTGCTCCTTATATCGCAAGATTAATGGAATCCTCTATCTTGGGTGTTGATAAGGGAGTAATTGAAGCCTATCAATCAATGGGAATCAGCACATTTAAAATTATTTGGAGTGTATTGATTCGCGAAGCTCGTTCTTCTATTATCCTTGGCCTTACTATTGCAACTATCGGTTTAATTGGTGCAACAGCCATGGCAGGTCTAGTAGGTGCAGGCGGACTAGGTGATATTGCCTACCAATATGGACATTTGCGCTTTGAGCCTACTGTAATGTACACCACTATTTTTATTCTTGTCATCATTGTTCAATGCATCCAATCGCTTGGCAATGTCGTGGCACGCAAATTAAGCAAAGACTAAAAAAAGCAAGAATGCAGTTAGAGGAAACTGCATTCTTGCTTTTTTAGTGCTCCCATTTTTTATCACTCATTAACGGGCTTTCGCAACCTCAAAGAGAGGATTCTAAATAGGTAGAAACTTATTGAGCAAAAGCCCGATTGTTGCTTTCTTTTATTTCAGTCTATTGTTGAAAAATCTGTTTTTGCTGTTTGATTCCATATATAATTATGATGGCCATAATGATTCCCATTAAGACAACATAGCTGTTTACAGCTGCCGCCACCCCTATTGCTTGGGAAAGAAAGCCTAAACAGATAACAGGAATGCTCACACCTAAATAGGTAATCACAAAAAAGGTAGACACAATATTACCTTTCATTCTATTTGGTGCTGCTTCATTCACTAATGCTAAGCTTCCCGCATATGCCGGCCCATTTCCTCCACCGATTAAAATGGCGGAAACCAATAAAAGCGTCAAAGATTTAGTGCTTATTGTCAGCACCAGCAAAATAAGTCCAAGCGCTAATAAGCTATAGCCAATCGCAATCATTTTCTTTAAAGAGAGCTGTTTTAGCAAAATTTGATTAGCGGCGGCTGCAACTAGCCCTAATGCCACTACAATGCCTGAAATGGTTAAGCTGTTTATTTTTGTAAAACTTGATAAATTTGCCGGTATAATTGACATAAACATACTTATGATGGACCATGCTACAAATGAAGTGCAAGAAGCAAGAATAAATGGCTTTATTATGTCTTTTGGCACAAATGGTTTCTTTAGCTGAACAGGCTGCAGGCCTGGACGAACATTTTCATTTAAAAAGAATAGGCCAATAAAAATAGGAACGATAAATAATAGATGAACATAAAAAGATAATCTTAATGGTAATGGAGCAAAATCCCCTAGCAAACCTGAAAGAATTGGACCGATTGCATTGCCCAGCGTAACAGCAAGTGCACAAATCAGCGCTGTTCTTTTAGTGTTTCTCTTTTCATCTAATTCGGTTAGTGCAGCGACTGCCACTCCGTTTAATATCCCAACAGACAGCCCTTGAAATAATCTTCCGACAAGAAGCATTTCTACTCCGTTTGCAATTGTAAAGCAAAATGTGCCAATGATAGCAAAAAATATACCGGGAATCAGGACTCTTTTTCGCCCTATTTGATCGGAGAGCTGTCCAGCAACTATAATCGCAGGAATAACTGTAAAAGCATAAATAGCAAAGACTAATGTAATCATGCCAGAGGAAAGGCCCCACTCCTGGCGATATAAAGTGTAAAGAGAGGCAGGAATATTTGTTCCAAACAAAGTGAGGAATAAACTGCATGCCACCAGCCAAAAGGAAACTTTTTTGCTTAATGTTCTCTGAGCTTTCAATTCCTGGATAGCATTTGCCTTCTCATGAAGCTTTTGCTGCAGCGGCGATTGCTGCACGGCGGCAGTTTCTACTTCCATGACATCTACTAGCCCTTGCAGACCGACCACTAAATTCTGTACTTGAATATCTTCTGCACAGCTTGCTATGCGGATGCGTGTTGTTTCTTCTTTTTTATATTTTTTTGTTGTTATCCGTTCAATATTGACGCCATATGAACCAAATAAATTGGATACACGAGCCAATACTCCTGGTTGATCTTTTACTAGCATGGAGATGCGATAGACTGGCATCATAGACGGTTCACTCCCTTTATATTAAAAAATTCTACTTACATACATTGTAAAATTGAATAAATATAAAGTCTATACATTTGTAAGAAAATATTACATGAAAACTTATACTTTTTATTTCCAATATAAAAACCTTGATAATAAGATACTTATTCACTGTATCGCTTTTTATTACCCAACATTTATAACTGATTTTTCAGAAAACTAATGAATGAATTATGCATATTTACAGATAATTTAGTTTTTTGGTTCTAGCATTATCCCCTTTCTTTTGCTGCTTTGATTAGAAAGTAGAGATTATCCACTCCATTCTATTCATTAAGAAATAACATGGTTAGTTTTATTTATTTAGAGGAATATTAGATAATAGAAGATTTATTTCCCTCTATGCTCCGACATAATTTTGACAAAATTTAAAATATTTTTTTGCTGCTGCATAGCCAAATATCGACAAATTTTGTACACTTAATAAAGATATTTTCACTACATATAAAACAAGCTATTATGATGCAGGAGCATTTTCCTTATGAAAAGTTATGCTTGTTTTAATTAGTCTTTTAGGGGGTTACTGATTTGGAAGTTAAATATTTAGCGGAAGTAGAGGCTTTGGCATTAAAAAAATTAAAAATATTTAAGCAAAGTCAATTCCGATCTATTCTTCGTTCTATGGTCGCAAGCATGTTTATTGGTTTTGGAGTTATCGTTGCTTTTAAAACCGGCAACTTCTTTTATATGGAAGACTCGCCAATGGCCTATCCAATGGCAGCCCTTGTATTCGGTGCGGCGATTATCTTAATTGCATATGGGGGCGGCGATTTATTTACAGGAAATACCTTTTATTTTACATATGCTGCACTGCGCAAAAAAATCCCATGGTCTGATGTATTTAAAGTTTGGGGCACAAGCTATGCAGGCAATATTTTAGGAGCGGCAACATTTGCCTTATTAATTTATTTGACGGGACTATTCAATTCATCAGAAGTAAATGGATTTTTGTTAAATGTGGCTGAGCATAAAGTCCATGCTCCTATTTCGGAACTGTTTTTCCGAGCAATCCTTTGTAACTGGCTCGTTTGCTTAGCATTTTTTATTCCAATGACATTAAAAGGCGATGGCCCGAAACTGTTCGCTATGGTGCTGTTTGTTTTCTGTTTCTTTATCTCTGGATATGAACACAGCATTGCAAATATGTGTACATTCGCTATTGCATTAGTATTAAATCAAGACCCCGCAATCAATTTTGTCAGCGTTATTCGCAATATCATCCCTGTTACGATAGGGAATTTGATTGGCGGCGTATTCTTTATGGGCTTTATGTATTATTTTATTAACAAACCTTTTATCGACGACGAAGAAGCTTAATTTTTATTAGGCAAAAGATGAAGCTGGGACAAAAGTATTTCAGCTAAAGGAAAAACCGAACTATCATATGAAATTCTAATTTAGAGTTTCATAATAGTTCGTTTTTTTATTTTGGCTGTTTTCGCATACTTTGTTGTTTTTTAATATAGTCAAATGGTAAGAACAAGTTCGTTCCATTGCGCTCCAGACACTCGCTTTCCTCTTGTTCCCGCAGGAGTCGAGTGTCCTCCGCTCCATTTCACTAAGTTTATAAAAAGTGGATTCAACAGCCATAATCTTTACGAAAATAACCTTTATTTTTATTACTTTTAAAAATAGAAATCATTCGGCTTTAACAACGGACAATTTAGTTCTGTCCCAGCCTCTTTCGCATCTTTGCCGAAAAGGCTTTTTCCTTTTATCCGCAAAAACGTTTTGACTACTTGGAGGTAGAGGTGTAAATTTATATTAGTATATTCAAATAATCAAATATACTAATATAATAAAAAGAAGGGTTACAATGAAAAAGCTAAAGATAACTGACAGTCGATTTGCAAATTACAAATTACCTGCTTTCCAAAAAGATTTAACCTCAGGGTTTATCGTCGGAATTATTGCATTGCCCCTTGGAATGGCTTTTGCAATTGCTTCAGGCGCCAAACCTGAAGTCGGAATTTATACAACTATTGTGGCTGGAATCCTGATTTCTTTATTAGGCGGTTCTAAATATCAAATTGGCGGACCAACAGGTGCATTTATCCCCATTGTATTAGGAATTGTTCTTTCCTATGGGTTTGAAAATCTATTAATCGCCGGTTTTCTGGCGGGAATCATCCTGATTTTAATGGGTGCATTAAAACTGGGAACATTGATTAAATATATTCCAAAACCTGTGACGATTGGCTTTACATCTGGAAT
>Ga0182738_1000443_pt1 | contig 59715 bp, 47 predicted proteins | sample eDN5th30CBELigMG_FD_128876 | JGI IMG/M metagenome (GOLD analysis project Ga0182738, IMG submission 128876) | Enriched Miracle-Growth compost microbial communities from Emeryville, California, USA - eDNA 5th pass 30_C BE-Lig MG (version 2)... ... | reverse complement strand
ATGTTTGTGGACTGATTCATGTTTGTGGACTGATTCATGTTTGTGGACTGATTCATGTTTGTGGACTGATTCATGTTTGTGGACTGATTCATGTTTGTGGACTGATTCATGTTTGTGGACTGAGGCTGGTCAGGGCGGCCGGTTGAGGCCGTGCCAGCGCTGCTGCAGCGAAATGATCGGCAGCAAAATCACAGGCAGCAAGATCCGGAAGACAGTGAAATCCGGAAGACAGCATCCCGCAGAATGGCCAGGCAGAGATGTCTGGCCATTTTCTTTCACTCGGCTCGTTCCGGACCTGCACCGGCTTTTTTCTGTTTTCGGCAGTCTGCCGAGGACCTGCGGATGTCTACAATGCCATGACGCTGCATCCTGTTCGCTGAGAGCGTTTCGCATCATTGGCCTCTGGGAGGATTCATGGCAGACCGACCTCGGACACTCGGGCAACTCAAGGCCGCAGGCTCTCGATCGATTTCGGTCAAGCAGGAAATGCGCCGGAATCTGATCGGCATGCTGCAGCGTGGTGAGACGTTGTTCCCAGGCATTCTCGGATACGATGAAACCGTCTTTCCGCAGATCATCAATGGCATTCTGGCATGTCATGACATGCTGTTTCTGGGGCTGCGCGGTCAGGGAAAAACCCGCATGCTGCGCATGCTCACGCATTTTCTCGATGACGCGATTCCCGTCGTGGCCGGCTCGGAAATTCAGGATGATCCCCTGCAGCCGATCTCAAAGCTGGCTCGGGACAAAATCGGGCAGTTGCAGGATGACACCCCCATCGACTGGATCGGGCGCGACGAACGCTATCACGAAAAACTCGCGACTCCCGATGTCACCATCGCCGATCTGATCGGCGAAATCGATCTGATCAAGCACGCCGAAGGACGCCATCTCTCCGATGAAGGAGTCATGCATTTCGGCCTGATTCCGCGCAGTCATCGCGGCATCTTCTGCATGAATGAACTGCCGGATCTGTCGCCCAAAATTCAGGTCGGCCTGTTCAACGTGCTCGAAGAACGTGACGTGCAGATTCGCGGCTTCTCTATTCGCCTGCCGCTGGATGTCTGCCTGGTCTTTTCCGCGAATCCCGAGGATTACACCAATCGCGGCCGCATTGTCACCCCGCTCAAAGACCGGATCGGTTCGGTCATCCGCACGCATTATCCCCTGACGCGCGAACTGGGCATGCAGATTGTGCAGGAGCAGGCCTGGACCGAGCGAAATGATGTGCAGGTCATTGTGCCGCAGTTTCTGCAGCAGATCGTGGAAGAAGTCAGCCGGCTGGCCCGTCAGAGTCCGCATGTGAATCAGGCCTCCGGCGTCAGCGTTCGCATGTCGATCACGAACATGGAGAACCTGGTGTCCAATGCCGAGCGGCGGGCGCTGCTGCAGGGACAGACCCGAACCGTGGCCCGGGTGGCCGACCTGTTCTGGCTTGCTTCCAGCACCCGCGGAAAGATCGAACTCTCCCTGTCGGAGGATGCCGGCGACGAAGACATTCTTATTCACCGTCTGCTCGAAGAGGCCGTCCGGAATGTGTTCGATCAGTCGTTGTCCCCCAAGCGGTTTCAGCTGACGGTCGAGCATTTCAGTGCCGGCCAGACTCTGAAAATCCAGGGAGATGCGCCGGCGGCCGACATTCTGCAGGCGGTCGGAAAGATTCGGGGGTTTCGCGATCTGGTCCAGACGGTCTCCGCTGAACTCGATTCCCCCCTGGCCGGCGGAGTCGACGCGGAAGAATTTCAGGGAACCGTGGCCGAATTCATTCTCCATGGGTTGTATGCTCACAACCGGCTCAACCGCAAAATCACACATGGAAACGTCAGTTTTGGCCCGTAACTTTGCCTGATACGAACAGGTTGCCCGAACGTCTCACATGGCACCCGTTTCCCCTGTTGAACGGTCAAGCTCTTGTTTTCGGCGGGAAATCAGAATTCCCGGCATCCACGACAGCTCTTCTGCCGGGGAAAGAGGCGGCGTTCGTGTGTCACCGGTCAGCGTGTTGCCGCAGGCCGCGTCCGGCAACCTGATCACCGGGGCGGGTCGCTATCGATGGCCGATTTTTTCCGCTACGATCTGGTGCGAAAACAGGCCAATTACAGACAGGCCGATCAGGGGACCGGAGAAAACTATGCCGCTGGAACGCATCAGCCGCACCTGCTTCAATCTGATTCACGGTAAAAATCTCGTTTACAATCAGTGCTGGGAAGATCCCCGACTGGACCGTGTGGCACTGGAATTCTCCCCGAATGACGAAGTTCTCGTCATCACTTCGGCAGGCTGCAATGCGCTGGACTATGCTCTGGCCGGCGTCCGGCAGGTGCATGCGGTAGACATGAATTACCGCCAGAATGCCCTGCTGGAGTTGAAAAAGGCAGGCATCCGCTCGCTGGAGCAGCCCGACTTCTTTGCCCTGTTCGGAAAAGGGCAGCTCCCGGCCTGGAAAACCGTTTATCCTCAACTGCTTCGCCCGCAGCTCACTGCTGATGCCCAGCGGTTCTGGGACCGGAATGGAGATTTCTTTTCCGGAGGCACGCGCCGCAGCAGTTTCTATTTCCGGGGAACGTCCGGACTGTTCGCCTGGATGGTGAACGGCTACATCAATCGGGTCGCCCGCATCCGCCGGGCCATCAATGAAATTCTGGACGCGAAGACCGTCGAAGAACAGCGCGAGATTTATGAACGCGCCAAATTGAAGGAAGCCCTGTTCCGTCCGATGCTGCAGTGGATGCTGCGGCGCGATACCACCATGGCGCTGCTGGGCGTTCCCCGCAGCCAGAGAAAGCAGCTCGATCGCGACTATCCCGGCGGGGTGGCGCAGTTCATCACCGATCGCATCGAAACAGTCTTCGCCAAACTCCCGCTGTCCGACAACTACTTCTGGCGCGTCTACCTGACCGGCCAGTATACGCCGGAATGCTGTCCGGAATATCTGAAGGCCGAAAACTTCGACCGGCTCAAATCGGAAGTGGTCGACAAGGTCCACACGCACACCAATTCGGTGCTGGGATTCCTGCAGTCGCATGATCGTCCGATTTCCCGGTTCGTGCTGCTCGATCACATGGACTGGCTGTACAGCCATTATCGCGAAGTGCTGGCCGCCGAATGGCAGGGCATTGTCGACCATGCGGCTCCGGATGCGAAGATCATCTGGCGGAGTGCCGGCCTGTCGGTCGATTTTGTCGATCCCATCGAGGTGCAGGTGCAGGGCCGGAAAACTCGCATGAGCGATCTGCTGCAGTACAAGCCCGACTTGTCCGCACAACTGCATCCGATTGATCGGGTGAATACCTATGGCAGCTTTTACATCGCCGACCTGCGAGCCTGATGGGGAATGCCGGGAAGTGTCCCGATGCGGTGACACTCTGTTTGCTGTTTATGCAGGTTCCAGGCTCCGCCTGCCTGCGGTTTCTTTCCTTCGCTGCCTGGAAAACGTGCCGTGGCCAAAGTCGTGAATGATCTGAAAACGCTCTGGCATCTGGTGGCCCGCAAAGCCCGGGGCAGCACGCACCAGGAACGTCTGGAGAGCTTCTATTCAGGACAGGCGGCCGGTTACGACGATTTCCGGCGTCGCATGCTGCACAGCCGGCAGGAAATGATTCAGTCGATTCCGGTTCCACAGAACGGAATCTGGGTCGATCTGGGAGCCGGCACCGGTGAAAATGCGGAGCATCTCGGTCCAGCGATTTCCCAGCTCAGCAGAATGTATCTGATCGATCTTTCTTCCTCCCTGCTGGAGCAGGCTCAGGCCCGCGTGCAGGCTCGGGGCTGGCAGAATGTCGTTCCGGTCTGTCACGATGCGACCACTTTCTGGCCGGCCGAAGGTCAGGCCGATGTCGTCACATTTTCCTATTCTCTGACGATGATTCCCGACTGGTTCCGCGCGGTCGATCATGCCTTTGCGCTCCTGAAACCCGGGGGCATGATCGGTGTTGTCGACTTCTTTGTGGCACGCAAATATCCATCGGAAGGGCAGGCCCGGCATGGCTGGACCACCCGCACCATCTGGCCGGCATGGTTCGGCAGCGACAATGTGTTTCTCAATCCGGATCACATTCCCTATCTGAAAAATAAATTCGAAACGGTCGAACTCAGCGAACGTCGCGGAAAGATTCCCTATCTGCCGGTCGTCCGCGCGCCGCATTACATCTTTCTGGGCCGCAAGCCTGCCGGCTGAAATCCTGTGATCGTCTTCTGTCCGCCAGAGATGCTCTGATTCAATGCATCCGGCGAAGAATCTCTGACGCAAAATGATTCATTGGGCCTGGAGAGTCATTTTTTTCGCAGGCTTGCAGGGAGCTTCATTCATTCTGCAGACTTTCTTCGCCGATGGATCATGCAGGGGATCTGACATGCTGCAGGTCGACAAAGCCAGCCTGAATCCGCAAACTTGCATTCAGATCGTGCCGACACACGGTATGCTGACTTCAAGGCAGTCCGCATGGTGTGTCGCCCCCCCGACAGGCCATAACTTTTGAACGGCCGCAGAGGTGAATGGCCGGACAACGTCATTGCTGATCAACCAGGGGTGATTTCCGCACTTCAGAGAATTGTCCGACCGGGGACTGGCCCTGTGCCTGAAAAGACTCGCAATCTGGAAGTCCGATTGCTGCTGGAAGCAATCTTTCAGAAGTATCACTACGATTTTCGCGCCTATTCGCTGGCATCGATTACGCGCCGTCTGCAGCAGGCCTGCGACCAGTTTCACTGCCGGACGATTTCTCAACTGCAGGACCGCGTTCTGCACGATGCGACCGTGCTTCCGGAACTGCTGTCTTATCTCACGGTGCAGGTAAGCGAATTCTTTCGCGACCCAAATTATTTCAAGGCCATCCGTGAAAAGATCTTGCCGCATTTGCGGACTTATCCTTCTCTGAAAGTCTGGGTGGCCGGATGTGCCGGCGGCGAAGAACTGTATTCGCTGATGATTCTGTTTCGGGAAGAAGGTCTGGAAGACCGGACATTGTTTTATGGCACCGATATCAATCCGGCCGCTCTGAAGAAAGCCGAAGCCGGACGCTATGAGATCGGACGGATTCCACAGGCGACCGAAAATCATCGCCTGTCCGGAGGCCAGGTTTCGCTCTCTGATTATTACACGGCGGCCTATGGATCGGTCGTCTTCGACAAAAGCCTGCGGAAGCGGGCGGTCTTCTCGGATCACAGTCTCGTGAGCGACGAGGTTTTTGGCGAGATGCAGCTGATTTCCTGCCGGAATGTCTTGATCTACTTCCAGAATGATCTGCAGAATCGGGCCATCGCGCTGTTCCGGCAGTCGCTTTCCCGGAAAGGGTTCCTCGGGCTCGGAGCCAAGGAAAGTCTGCGCTTTTCCGACAGCGTCGATGCTTTTACCGAGTTTGCCCCCCAGGAACGGATTTACCAGAAACGAGGCGACTCATGACTGATCCCCCTTCTGTTGAGGCGATTGTCATGGGGGCGTCAGCAGGGGCGATTGAAACTCTCGGGGCCATTCTTCCCCGGTTGCCAGCCGATTTTCCCGTGCCGATTCTGGCCGTCGTCCACATTCCCCGTTCGCAGGACAGCCTGCTGGCCAATCTGTACCGGCGACGCTGCCAGATGAAAATCTGCGAAGCCGAAGATAAGCTGCCGATCGAATCTGGCTGCGTCTATTTTGCGCCGGCCAATTATCATCTGCAGGTCGAATGGAATCGTCAGATCTCCCTGTCCTCGGAAGATCCGGTGAACTTTTCGCGTCCTTCGATCGACATCCTGTTCGAAACCGCGGCCGATGTTTATGCCGAACGCCTACTGGGAATTGTTCTGACCGGAGCCAATCACGATGGCGCCGCGGGTCTGCAGGCCATTGCTCAGGCCGGAGGCCAGGCGATTGTGCAGCATCCGGAGGAGGCCATTATGCCGACCATGCCCCTGGCCGCGGCATCGGCCTGTCCCCAGGCGCAGGTGATGAAAGTCCATGAAATGACCTGGTTTCTTCAGAATCTGGCGAAGCCGGAATAAAACTTCTCAGCAAAGCAGACACAGGCCGGGCCGCAGCCGGAGGATTTCCGCAGAAGGAAACGATCGACAGGGGAGAGCCTGCCATTCGTCGGGCAGGCCGGAGGGTTTGTCTGTCGGACAAGGGTGTAATTTTTGAATCAGGCAGGTAGATTGCTTGTCGACATGCTCTAATGCACAGATTGCAGGAAAGGACATCTTGCGATCCTGAAGTGCGATCCTGAAGTGCGATCCTGAAGTGCGATCCTGAAGTGCGATCCTGAAGTGCGATCCTGAAGATTGAATTCCAACCGCTTCAGACGCGCCCTCCACGACAACCGATGAAAGATGTCGGTCCCCCTGGCAGTTGCCTGGTGTGAGATTTTGGCAGTAGGGAAGCCCTGGGCAAAACAGCCTGGGGTGCCATCCACGATCATCCGAATTTGAAAAAACAGTGCGGGGACTTTCCGGACAGAAGTCTGACTCAAGCGATCGCAATGACAGACCGGGAACTTCCCTTTCACAGAAAATTGACCGGCAGTGCAGGCCCGACCTGCTTAACAATGGCAGCTCAATAGTGGCAGCTCAACAGTGGCAGCAAGGTGAGATGACGGCCAGTCAAGAAAGTCACCAACACAATCTGGTTCATTTTCTGCTGGTCGATGATCGGGAGCAGAACCTTGTCGCACTGGAAGCTCTGTTGCGACGGGACGGCCTGTGTCTGCATAAGGCCTATTCCGGGGTCGAAGCCCTGGAACTGCTGCTCAAGCATGAATTCGCTCTGGCGCTCATTGATGTCCAGATGCCCGGCATGGATGGGTTTGAACTGGCCGAACTGATGCGCGGCTCAGAGCGCACCCGTCGAATTCCGATCATCTTTCTGACTGCCGGCCAGACCGATCGGCAGCGTTCGTTCCGGGGCTATGAAGCCGGGGCGGTCGACTTTCTGCAGAAGCCGATTGAACCGGACATTCTGAAAAGCAAAACCGGCGTCTTTTTCGATCTTTACTGCCAGCGACAGGAAGTGGCCCGCCAGCGCGATGAACTGGCGGCGATGATTGAAAAGAATCGCCAGCTGCTCGAAGAAAGCCGCCAGTACGCCCAGGCGTTGCGGAATGCGGATCGGCGGAAAGACGAGTTTCTGGCCACGCTGGCCCATGAACTGCGTAATCCGCTGGCCCCGATTCTGAATGCCGTGCAGCTGCTGCGCATCGAAGGCGATGTTCCGCACGAAACGGCCGAGATCTATGAGATCATTGAACGGCAGGCCGAACACATGGTGCGTCTGGTCGATGATCTGCTGGAGGTCAGCCGGATCAGCAGCGGCAAGATTCAGCTGCAGCACAATCTGGTCGACCTGACAGAAGTGGCCCGCAATGCTGTCGAAACCAGCCGTCCCTTGCTCGATGCCGGACATCATCAGCTCAAAATCTCGTTCCCGGGATCGCCGGTCACTGTTCACGGCGATACGGTGCGGCTCACGCAGGTACTTTCGAATCTGCTGAACAATGCTGCAAAATATACCCCGGAAGAGGGAAGAATCGCCTTGTCCATTCAGGCGGAACAGGACTGGGCCTGCATTTCGGTTTCGGATTCCGGTATGGGAATTCCTCCGGAAATGCTGACGGAAGTGTTCCAGATGTTCACTCAGATCAACCGTCACCTGAAACGCTCACAGGGAGGACTGGGCATCGGCCTGACGCTGGTGAAGCAACTGGTGGAACTGCATGGCGGTACCATTCATGTTCACAGCGCCGGAGAAGATCAGGGAACGGAATTCACGATCCGGCTGCCGCTGGCAGTCAGTGAGTTGCCGGCCCGCCCGGTGACTCCGTCCCGACCGGCCCAGGGAACACGCCGTCGCCGGGTGCTGGTCATTGACGACAATCCCGATGTGCTCAATACCATGCAGCGCTTACTCGTGGCCTGCGGCCATGAAGTCGCCACGGCGCAGAACGGCCCTTCCGGACTGGAGCAGGCCCAGACCTTTCAGCCGGAAGCGATTCTGCTTGATCTCGGAATGCCGGTCATGGATGGCTATGAAACCGCCCGGCAACTGCGCAAGCTGATTCATCCTCAGCGCTGCCTGCTGGTGGCGGTGACCGGCTGGGGACAGGTGGAAGACCGCAAACAGACACAACTCGCCGGGTTTGACCTGCATGCTGTCAAACCCATCAGCATGGCGAAGATTCAGGAAGTGCTGCACACTCTGAATGAAGAACCGGCGGCAAAGTCCTGATTGTTTCGAAGACTTTTCGTTGCCATCCCGCAGGGACGAAACAGGCCGGGTTCATTTTCAGTTCCCGTTCATTCTCCGTTCCCCATGTCATCGAGCAAATTGCTCTGCCAGGGAGAATTGATTGCTATTAATTGTTACGGAGCGGCGGAGTTCAGCCCCGTCGGCATTGCTGTTCGGATGGCAGCGTCCACAACCGGTCGGGTGCCCGGGCTCTGGGAGCCGGGAAAATGACGTGTGACCGGCTGCCATGGGTGAGGAAATCCGTCGCGTGACTGACCGTCTTGGCGTGACCGACACTCAGAAGACGGCGGAGCGAGAACAGGTTGCTCTCGCCTGAGCTCGCCGGCTGCCTGTTTTTTGCGCGCGTTTCACTGGATGAAACGCAACTTGCCGCGCGGCGGAACGCGGTCCACGCGGGAGTGAAGCGTTTTCAACTCCGCCGCTCGGGGGCACAACCGGGGATCAATTGCAACAGATTGCATGTGCATGAATCCCATCCCGAGCGGTCGTTTTGTGAGACATCACGATGAGGGGCCTGCATGCAGGGCATCGGCCGCCTGCGATTTCTCTGGGGCCGGGGAAGAAGTGACCGGCGCGGCGCTGCTTTCCGGCGGCTGGATCGAGGGCAGGGGGGTGGCCGCCGGTCCGGCGATGACTTCCCCATTCATGGCAAAACGCGATCCATGGCACGGGCAGTCCCAGGTATGTTCCGCCTCATTCCAGCGGACAAGACATCCCATGTGAGTGCATTGGGCCCGCACCTGATGCAGGACGCCCGATTTATCGCGGGAGCAGGCAATCCGCTGTCCATCGACGGTCAGAACCCGTCCTTCTCCGCGGCGGATATTCTCGGGCGATTCCTGAGCTCCCCGGGTGAACCAGTCGCGCAGCATGTAATAAGGGTAATCGACATTTTCACTCAGATACTTCCACAGGCCTCCCCGCACTTTGCGACGATCGATCGAGAACAGGTCGCTCCAGGGGTTGGACCGCTTGAGAATCGAATCACAGGCCATCAGACCGGCCAGCGTGCCGAAGGTCATTCCATTGCCGGAAAATCCGGTGGCGACAAACTGATGGGGACGGATCTCCCCGATATAGGGAAGACCATCGTTGGTTTCGATGACCTGGCCTGACCAGCGGCTGTCGATGTGTAGTTCGGCCGCAAACCGGCGCAGAACTTCTTCCAGCCATTCAAAGGGAGACCGTGTTGCTTCCACCTGTCCTGTTTTGTGATCTTCTCCGCCAAAAATGAAGCGGCAATCTGCTTCGTGCTCATCGACCCGCAGGTAGTAATAAGGCGAACCGGTATCCCAGTAGAGTGCTTCAGGGAACTGTCCTTTGGGCATGGTTCCGCTGATCGCATAGGTCGTATAGGGATAGATTTTGGACTGCAGCATGACGGCGGCCAGCAGGTTGTTTGCACTGCCTGGCGGAACATGCGTGGCAATCACCAGATCCTCGCATTCCAGGGTCACTCCATTCGCCGCTACCCGGTGCGAGCGTGAGTCCAGGATCTCGGCATCAGTTTTTTCGAAGACGCGCGAACCATCGCCATCAATCAACTGGGCCAGTTTCATCAGATACCCCGGCGGATCAAACCGGGCCTGATCCGGCCAGAGCACTCCGGATTTGTGAAATCCGGGCACCATCGACAGATACTGCGCCGGCCATCCCGCGCGATTGGCCAGTTCCGCATCCCGCTTCAGATGGGTCAGCTGATAGTCTGGAAACGCAAACAGCGGCTCCATGAGAAAACCGGGGACCCGCTGAAAATTGCAGTCGATATTGTATTCCAGCACCTGCGATTCGATGAAATCAATCGCGGCCGCTCCCCCGCTCCAGACCAGATCCGCTTCCGGGCCGCCAAAATAGTAATCATAAATGCGGCTGAAATGCTGATCGGTGACCTGTGTCAGATGGGCTGTCGTGTGACCGGTTTCGCCATGGCCGATCCGTCCCCGTTCCAGCACGCAGACACGTTTGCCGGATTGCTTCAGCAGCCATCCGGCGGTGAGCCCGGTGATGCCGCCCCCAATAATGACGACGTCGAAATGAGCCGGTTCAGACAGGGCCGCAAACTGGAAACAGTTGGGGTGCTGCTTCTGCCAGTAGGGAGTGGTGTCCATTGCTTGCTCCTCGATTCAAAGTGATTTCGGGCCTGCCGTGAGTCACGTGAGTCTGCTCAAGAGAGCCGCACCCTGAAGGCGTGCGCGTGGCGGGAGCAGCTCAGGTTGATCAATGCCTGGATCCGCCGTGTGTCTGAGATGGCATGGCATCTGGAGTCACAGGGCGTCCCTGGCTTGAATCTCAGGCAGGGGAGAAGAAGCGTGCAACCGTTATGCCAGCCGCATTCCGACAAAGTCGATTCGGCTTCATCTGGCGGCAAGGGACGCACTCTGCGCAGACCGGCAGTCCTGCAGACAGCAGAGTTTCCCGGCAGAAAAGAGGTTCCGGTCCTCTTTCGGCCTGCGATTCTCTTTCGGAAGAAGGGCGGGGACAGAAAGCAGACAGGGGAATTCCCCGCCCGGAAAATGGATGCTCACCGTCCCTCGCGCACGACAATCGTCCGGTGTTTCTGTCGAACGCCGCTTCCTTCCAGCGGGGGGCGGTTCTCTTTCCGCCGCGCGTTGCAGACTGAAGCATCGCGCACATTCCCAGATCCGCGATTTCAGACGGCATTCCCAGGCCCGGGAGCCGTCTGTTTTCAGGCAGAGTGCGGATGTTCTTCCGCCCTTTCGGCCTGCATCTGTTCAGGCCGCACGCCATCGCGGCGGGCGACCTCGGCCCGGGAGAGAACTCCCGCTTCCAGCAGGCGGACATCGGCCATCCGCTCACTCGGCCGGTCACGATTGACCAGTTGCGGAAAGGTCCAGTGAACCTCCACGAGATCAAAGAAGTTTTCCGGCAGTTCTCTGCGCTGCTGGGCATCTTCCATGACACGCCGCCACAAACGGGTGAATTCGCGTCCGAAGAACTGCTGCTCACGATGAAAGAACTTCACCGCCGGGCCTTCCGCAATCATTGTCGAGGCAAAGTTGGCATTCGAGGCATCGGCGGTCAGCATGAATTCCGGCAGGCCGGCCCCGGCGGCAATGCTCAACAGCAACATGCGACCGAGAGGCACGGCATCACCGAAATTGGTGTCGGGCTGCAGGAACTGAATTTCTGTGGCGTGATTGGTGGTCAGAATCGTGCCGGGGCTGAAGCGTTCCCGCCGTCCTCCGCGTCCGGACTGGGCCGCAGAATCGGCGACACCCTCGACAGCCTGAGGGCTTCCCTGCACCTTTCTCCACAGCACGATCGAAGACTGCAGCTTGCGCGCCTGCAGTTCCGTTTCCATCCAGCGTTCATAGTGTTCCAGCGGGTCGATCAGCGGGGCAAACAGCGACACGCCGCGCTTCTCGTTGGAGTCACTGCCGATGCGGGTCTGCAGCATTTCTTCCGCCGGCACCTGTTCCACCTGCTCAGGAAATCCCGGGCGTCCCAGCAGAAAAGCCAGCGGAGTTTCCACATCCAATGGTCGGGTGAGAATTCCCTGACTGTCCGGTGCCGTGGCACTCGCCGTAATCAGTTCCGGGTCGACAAAGCGAACCCGTGGAGGACCATTCTGATCTCGAAACAATCGCAGAAAGGCCTCTCCGTCGCGCCAGCAGCGGCGGGCATGTTCCGAGAACGAATAGTGCCGGAAATTGACCCGCTCAAATGTCTTCCAGAGCTGATCCGCCTGCTGCAGCAGGAACGGGGGAAAGGAGTTCTCTGCCTCCTGCCGGAACTGATGACTCAATTGCAGACCTGGCCCGGTGACATAGGCATCGAGCAGGCGTAGAATATTGGCAGCATACGGATTTTCACGAACCAGACGCCGTGTGCGATCGCGAAGAGAAGAGCGGGCGGCCGGATCGGACAGAGGTTTTGATCCCCCCAGCAGGTGCCAGCCGTCTGTCTCGGGAGAGACCGGTTGCGTCCCTGACCGTTCTGTCAGATCGAGAAGCCGTTCCTGCAGCATGCGCTGATGACGGGCACGTAATGAGGCAATGGCCAGATGATCGCGGATCAGCGACAGCATGCAGCGTCAATCCTGTCAGGAAATGGGAGGGAAGAAACCGGCGGCAGGTCTCTGTGCAGTGGAAGATCAAAGAGAATGCCGGGACTTACCTGCCCGGGACAGGTTGCGCATGCCGGATCTCACTCTCGCCGAGGGAATCCTCTCCGCATGACGAATCCGACACATCACTTCATTCAGGATTGACTTTCGATGCGTAAAGATGAATATCAATATCGGGCAGTGAATGAATTCAGGAGGGGAACCATGTCAGAGCGTCTCAATTCCTGTGCTCAATGTGAGTCGGCATGGCGCGAGCAACCGCCGGCCGCTGACGTCAGGCGGAATCCCCTGGAAGTTCCGGCCATTCTGTCTCAGCCCCTGTTGCAAGATGGGGCTGCAGCGATGTCTGTCTGTCTTCCCGGATTCCGTCTCGTCTCGCTGGCGAAAGTTGCCTGCCTGACGCTGCTGCTGGTGATCGGAATGTCACTGCCTGCCGACGCCGGTCATCATGGCTGGGGGGGCCATTATGGCGGTTTTTATGGCGGTGGCCATTATGGAGGCTACGGCTGGGGAGGCTATCATTCTGGCTGGGGTGGATATGGACTCGGCGGCTACCGGGGAATGGGCGGCTATTATGGATATGGCTGGCCTGGTTATGGAGTCGGCTATCGCGGGGTCTCCATCGGGATCGGCTCGCCGGCCTATTATGGCTATGGATATCCGGGATTCTATTCAGCTTCGTTCGGCTCGGGATATTATGGCGGCTGGGGATATTCACGTCCCTGGGGCTATCGATATGGGATCGGTTATCGAGGGGCGTCGTGGGGCTATCCGGCCACTTATGGTGTGTATGGTTCCCCTTATCTGACGGCCTATTCGCCGTATCGTGCCTGGGGCTATCAGACCTGGCCGGGAACTTATTCCAGCTATTCCCTGCCGTATGGATATGGATATTCCGGGGCAGTCATTCCTGTGAGCAGCGGCGGTGTGGTGCGCTATGGGAATGTTTCCTCTCCCAGCCTGATCACCCCGACCGTCACGACCGTCGGATACATGGGCACAGGATATTCTGCAGTCCCGTATGCGACTTATGGATATGGGACCGTACAGGGAACGTCCTGTGCCTCGTGCGGGAGTTACGGATATCGCAGCTGGGGCTGGTAATGCCCCGGTCTTCTTTTCTTCTGACGGCGGCATGTTTTTCACATCGCTGCCTGCCAGAGGGCTGCCTGTGACAGCAAGACCTGTCACGAAGAGAGGGGGGGGGCCTTCAGGACCTGCTGATTCAGCGCGGTGATCACATCGGCCACCGCATGCTGCAGGGCGGGCAGAGAGTGTTCGGCCTCGGTCAGGCGTCCTTCCCGCCCGAACGTCTCAATCTGGGCGGCCATCGCTGTGGCTGTCATGGCGTCAAAATTCGAGGCCAGGCCTTTCAGGCTGTGCGCGCTGCGGGTCACCAGTTCGGCATCCTGCTGCTGAAAGCCGGCTTGAATGGCAGCGAGCAGGGGAGTGGAATCTTCCACAAAAAATCCGGCCAGTGCCTGCAGAAGCCCCAGGTCATTTCCCAGTCGCCGCAATGCCGGCTCCAGATGGATGACCGCGTTCGGCTCCCCTGGTGAAGGGGTTTTATGGGGAAGAGTCATGACCAGACTGCCTTCCTGTCGGTCAGGGGAATTGAAAAAATCGGAGGAAACATGCGGCACTCCGTGTGGGAGGAGGAATCATCTTTACAGGGGAAGCGTGCCATGGGCCGCACAAATACGTTCTGAAGAAAAAAGGCCCACGCCACTCGAATCGTGGCAGGCTGCAGGAAAGAGCGGAAGGGCTGAATGCTGTTTTAGCAGCCGGATTCTTCTCTTTGAACGCCGCATTTCTGTCTGGTGGCATGCTATCCTGCGGTGAATGGCATTGCCGGGGACTTCCTGCGAGGAGGGGATGTGGCATCGCTGCCCGGACATCGGCATGAGCCCCCGTTGAGGAATAGCTCCCTGACGCAGATTGCCAGACCAGCAGGCAAAAGCATCCGGTGAGCCCGGTCGCGAGGAACTTCCCTCTTGCGTTTCTTCTGATGTTTGGAAAATGAGAAAGACCGCAGAGAGATTCTCTCTGCGGCGCGAAATCCGAGTTTTTCGTTGTCCCCCCAAATTCTGCCCTGCGATCCGATGGATTCATCAGACCGGAACAGGCATCTGCCGAGCCGGAATCGACGACGGGCTTTCCCGCATCTCACTTCCGGACGGGCGGCGTTCCGCCTGACTGATGATGTTTCAGCAGGCGAAATACGCTTACAAAAGTGAGAAGACGGCGGGTTCCGGCAACAGCACTCTGCTCTAAGCCACCGGGGTCCGGCGACCAGTCAAGGCCGAGACCAGGAACAGGACAATAAATACGACGAAGCAGATTTTTGCTGCCCAGGCGGCGGTCCCCGCCAAGGTCCCAAATCCCAGAACTGCAGCAATCAACGCGATGATCAGAAATGTCAATGCCCAGGACAACATGTCACATTCTCCTTGTGAGGACGGAAAAAGCGGTCCCTTCCTGACAACGGCAAGGGCACGCCGGCAGAACGACGAGTTCATCATCATGCGAACTGGCCGTTCCAGTGTGGTTTCAGATTCAAAACCGCTCGCAAAACCTTCCGCGATCCGCTCGTGGACAGGGAATTGTCATTGCTTGAGTGGTTTTGTTCGCGGCTCTGAAAACCTTCTGCCGAAATTCGTGTCAGGGATCAGGCAAGCTGTGAATTCCAGTTCGCTGTGTGCCTTGTGCAGATCTGCTGCACTGGGAACAGCGTTCCGTTTTGCGTCAGCGGGTGAGAATTTGCGTCACCGGCTGAGAAAACAGACTTGCAGATTCCTGTTCTGAATTTCGCAATTCTGTTTCTTCTGCAGATCAAATCCTGTGCCATCATCGAATTCTCCGGAGAATTGGACGGTCAACGGCCAGTGCGCCCCATGAAGCATCCAGCAAATCCTGGAACAGCGCGATGGGAAGCCTGAATTTCGGCCTCCCCGGCTCCGGCGGGAATGCGTTGTGGCTCAAATGGGAATTCTGCTGCGAATTTCCGGGAAGGTCCTCCTGCTGTGAGGAGACAGGGGCCGGAGATGCAAAATGCGTCAGTCCGGGGCCTGCAGGGGGGCATCAGGCATTTCCCGTGTCGTATTCCCTTTCCTGAATCACGTTCAGGGAGCGTGTTCAGGAATCGTATGCAGGGAGCGAAGACCCGCTGGCGGTGCATCCCCTGTGGGCACCGCGCGATTTCTGATTCCTGCTCTTTTGAGACTCGATCGAGCAGAATGCATCCAGAGTCGGCAAATGCCACCGGACAGGTGAGTTTGTCCCTGGGTGCCTGACTGCCGGCTGGGGCACGTTCCGCCATGCGGCGAGCGACGTTTCATCAGAAAATACGCTGCGCGGGCCCCGGCCCGAGCCACCGACTCTCATTCCCGCAGGGCACCGAACACGGTGCAGGCGAAGCGGATGCGCTCGTGTCACGCAGGAAAAACCTGACAAGGGAGCTTCTTATACGGTCAGCTTACGATTTTTCGCCTGTTTGCAGTGGTGGAAAATGATGTCTGAGACTTGAGCGAGACGGAGAGTTTGTCGATGATCTCAAAGACCCTCCGCCTGCTTTCCTGGACACATTCTGAAGCTGCATCATGCCGAACACATTGACCATCACTGACAATCGCACCGGCAGGACCTACGAGATTCCGGTCGAAGACGATACCGTCAAAGCGATTGATCTCCGGCAGATCAAAATCAAGGACGATGATTTCGGCCTGATGACCTATGATCCCGGCTACACGAACACGGCCTCGTGCAAAAGCCGCATCACATTTATTGACGGCGACAAGGGAATTCTCGAATACCGCGGCTATCCGATTGAAGTTCTCGCAGAAAACTGCAGTTATCTCGAAGTCGCCTATCTGCTGCTCAATGGCGAACTGCCGACCGAAACACAACTGAAGGCCTGGGACGAATCGCTGCGGTTTCACACCATCGTCCACGAAAACGTCAAACGGCAGATGGAATCGTTCCGTTATGACGCCCACCCGATGGGAATGCTGATCAGCACCGTCGCGGCCATGTCGACCTTCTATCCGGAATCGAAAAAAGTCGGCTCGCCAGACAATCGGGCCATGCAGATCAAACGCCTGATCGCCAAAGTTCCCACCATTGCGGCCTTTTCTTACCGCCACAGCCAGGGCCACCCGTACGTCTATCCGAACAACGAACTGACGTACTGCGAAAATTTTCTGGCGATGATGTTTCAGATGTTCGGCAACTCATACAAGCCGGAACCGGCCCTGGTCCGGGCTCTGGAAGTTCTGTTCATTCTGCACGCCGATCACGAACAGAACTGTTCGACCAGCGTGATGCGGGCAATCGGTTCTTCCGATGCCGATCCCTATTCGGCTCTGGCCGGAGCGGCCGCCGCGCTGTATGGCCCGCTGCATGGCGGAGCCAACGAGGCCGTGCTGCGGATGCTCAATGAAATCGGCAGCGTGAAGGAAGTTCCCAAATACGTCGCCCGCTGCAAAAGTGGCGAAATGCGGTTGATGGGCTTCGGACACCGTGTTTATAAAAACTACGATCCCCGGGCACGCATTATTAAAAAATGTGCTGAAGAAGTGTTCGAAGTCACCGGCCGCAATCCCCTGCTCGAGGTGGCGCTGGAACTCGAACGCATTGCCCTGGAAGACGAATACTTCGTCAAACGCAAGCTCTATCCCAACGTCGACTTCTATTCCGGCCTGATCTATCAGGCCATGGGGCTGCCGGTGACGATGTTCCCGGTGCTGTTCGCCATTCCCCGGGCCTCCGGCTGGCTGGCACAGTGGAAGGAATCGCTGGAAGACGAAGAACAGCGGATTCAGCGCCCCCGGCAGATTTACCTGGGAGAGCGCGAACGCAAGTTCGTTCCGCTGGCCCAGCGGAGCTGAAGCAGCAGGGCCCGGGGCCTTTCGCGGGCGGACGCTGCTGACCTGGCGACCTGCCGATCAGGGTTTCGCGCCAGGCCGTTCAGCGACGATCGTCGATCGAAAAGTCATAGTCGACGCCCCGTTGCTCGGCCACGAAGCCGTGCGCCAGATTGATGTTCAGCGACTGCGGAGTGAAGTTCTCAGGGGGAGGCTCCAGGACCACGGCCGATTCAATCTCTGCTGTCGGCAGCCAGAGCACAGGAATCAGTTCTTTGCCTGGGCTGGTCTGTTTGGAGAGTCGGCCCAGCCCGGGCACATCGGACAGGCCAGGCGTTTTGTGCGCGTCTTGCGACACGCAACGGCAATTCATCAAGGCCACTCCCTGGGGGCCAGCCTGCAGCACGATTCCGGTGATGCTCTGCAGCGTCTCTGCCTGAGGATATCGAATCACCCCCACGGTTGCGCCCGGAGGCAATGCCGCGATTTCCGCCGCCGGAGCCCTGACGACTGCCTGCGGCGCATGCAGCAGCGACCCGCATCCGCTGGCCAGCAGGCAGATCATTGGCAGCAGGATGCCTGTTCTCATCACCGATGCCCTTTCGCATCCGAATCGAGGGGACTCGCAGTGCGGCGAGTCTGCCAGAATCGGATTTTCTGTGAAAGAGCCCTCCTGAAACGCCGCCGTCTTTTCTCTCTCGCTGCCTGTCATGGCCCTGATGAGCCGGCGGATTCTGCCGCAGAATGACTGTCAGAAAGCGTGTCTGGCTCTCTGGTGACCAGCTGGCGGCAGGGGGCCGTTCGGTTGCAGATGGCCGGGGCGAGAGGTGATCATGTCCGGAACCTGGTCTCTGTGTGAGACTGCCCCTTCCCTCCTGACATCATGGTGAACCATGCGGACCTGCGCAGCCTGTATGACAGCCCTCTGGTCATTTCTGCTTCTGGAGGGGGCGGCAGTGCTGCTGCCGGCTCTGCCTGTGGCAGCCCAGGTCACGCTGCCGGTCGGTTCGGCACCGGAGGCCCTGTCATTCGATCATTTTCCTTCCCGGATGCATGCCTTCATCTGGCGGAACTGGAATCTCGTTCCGGCCAAACAGCTGGCGACCGTTCTGGACACCACGCCCGAAAATGTCCGAAACGTGGCCGGTGCGATGGGCCTTCCCCCGGAGGCGGTGCCGTCGCTGAATGATCGGGCCCGCCTGCAGCTGACCATCATCCGCCGCAACTGGCATCTGCTCCCGTATGACCAGATTCTGCAGCTGCTGGAACTGACTCCGGAACAGCTGGAAACGATTCTTCGGGAAGACGACTTCTTCTTTATCAAGCTCGGGTCGCTCAAGCCGCGCTGCGACCGGCTGACATGGGCCCCTTCTGACGCCGCGGTGCATGCCCGCTGCGAAGAGATTCGTCAGCTCGCGGCGGCCTTTACCGATGCCCCGCAGGCGATCATCGAGCCGCCGCTGGGATTTCTGAAAGAGCTGACCGGCACAGTGCCCGATGCGGCCGTCGTGCCGCGTGCCATCGATCGCGATCATCCCCGCTTTCTCTATTCCTATGCGGCCGTGTTCGGAGATTCCCTGCTGGATGAAACGTTGAATCCGTTTCCCGATCCGCTCCTGCAGAAACTCTCTGAGCTGGGAGTGAATGGCGTCTGGCTGCATGTGGTGCTGCGTGATCTGGCTCCTTCCCGGCAATTTCCGGAATTCGGCCAGGAGAGTGACATCCGCCTGAAGAATCTGGCGCGTCTTGTGGCGCGGGCCAAACGGTTTGGCGTCGCGATTTACCTGTATATGAATGAACCACGGGCGATGCCGGAACGCTTCTTCAACGTTGCCGGACGCGAAAAGCTGGCCGGCGTGCGCGAAGGAAACTATCAGACGCTCTGTACTTCGCAGCCGGAAATTCGCGAATGGCTGGCCGACTCCCTGACACATGTCTTTAAACAGGTTCCGGATCTGGGGGGCGTCTTCACGATCACCGCTTCTGAAAACCTGACCAGTTGTGCATCGCATGGTCATCACGATGCCTGTCCGGTCTGCAAACACCGCACCCGGGCGGAAATCATTGCGGAAGTCAATCAGACAATCGAGCAGGGAGTGCATCGGGGAAACCCGCAGGCCAGCGTGATTGTCTGGGACTGGGGCTGGAAGGATGCCGATGCGGCCGACATCATTGCCCGCCTGCCGAAAAACGTGTTTCTGCAGTCGGTAAGCGAATGGTCTCTGCCGATCGAACGCGGCGGAGTGAAAACCACTGTCGGGGAATATTCCATCTCGGCCGTCGGTCCAGGCCCCCGGGCGATTCGCCACTGGGAACTTGCCCGGCAGCAGGGATTGCGCACAACGGCCAAGGTTCAGGCCAATAATACCTGGGAACTGTCGTCGGTGCCTTATCTGCCGGCGATGGATCTGGTGGCCCGCCATGCCGGCCATCTGGCCGACCAGCAGATCGACGGCCTGCAGCTTTCCTGGAGCCTGGGAGGATATCCTTCCCCCAACCTGCAGGTGTTTGAGCAGCTGGTCCGGCGCAATGCCCCTTCAACTGATCAGGTGCTGAATGCTCTGGCCGAAGACCTGTTCGGCAGGCAGGCCGCGCCACAATGTCGGGCTGCCTGGACGGCCTACAGCAATGCCTTCGAGAATTTCCCCTATCATATCAGTGTTGTGTATACAGGCCCCCAGCAATTTGGCCCGTCCAATCTGCTCTGGGCCCGGCCGACGGGATATCGCGCGACAATGATCGGCTTCCCCTATGATGATCTGGAACGCTGGCGGGGACCGTATCCGCGCGACACCTTTCTGACTCTGCTGGAGCAGGTATCGAGCGGATTTCAGACTGCAGAACACCTGCTGGAATCCGCAGCGGCGCAGGCTCCCCCGGAAAAGCAGAACAGGGCCATGCAGGAACTGCGCCTGGCCCAGGCGGCCCGACTGCATTTTGCCAGCACCGCCAATCAAGTGCGTTTCGTGATTCTGCGCGACCAGCTGGCCCAGACACAAACGCAGGCTCAAGCCCAGACCCCGGCGCCTCTCTCGGCCGCGCAGACTGCAGCCTGGAACCAGATTCTGGACCAGGAATTTGCCCTGGCCCAGCAGCTGTACCGTCTGCAGCGGCAGGACAGCCGGATCGGCTTCGAGGCCTCGAACCACTATTACTATCTGCCGCAGGATTTGATCGAGAAAGGACTCAACTGCCAGGCTCTCAAGAAGGATTCCGCAGGCCGGTAATTATTCTCGTCGTGTGCAAGCGGTTTCAGGGTGCGGTTTCAGGGTATTGTGCCTCTCAATCCATACCGCTCAATCCATGTCACCGAAGAGCTGACCGGGGGCCATCACCTTTGCCGCCGATTCCGGGGTGAGCTGCGAATTCACCTCCGTTCGGTCAATCACCTGTTCGACGTCCATGGTCACCCCGCCGACCAGTCCCAGCAGACTGCTGCCTGCCATGCGAAAGGTGCTGGTCGAGGGCACGGATCGCGGCACGGCAGATTCCGGCAGGGGAACACGTCCGGCATCGAGCAGCACAGTCATCCAGGCGGAGTGTCCCAGCGGGCCGGCATGCCGGCGAATCAGTTCGCCGGCCAGTGCCAGATCGTAAAGCCCCTGCAGTTCGCTGAACGCCGGATTGCGGCTTGCCAGTTCTTCGAAGCGGTCTGAAAACAGCCGGGCAAACTTCTCGGTACTCTGCCGGGTGGAGGCCGCATTCGAACGCTCTCCGGTCGAATCCGAGATTTCCTCCTGGGCCAGCAATTGCGCCCGGAGACCGGTCCACTGAAATACCGTCTTTCCCGCATCACACTGGATGGAATCATAACTGGGAACAAACCACCAGCGCTGCAGACTGTTTCCCTGCGGCTTCAACAGGGACAGATGGCTGCGGATGCCGGGGACGCCGGCCGAATCGCTGCCCATCGAAATCCGTTTCATCCGCAGATCGGCCTCGACCAGAGCGATGGCAAAATGCGACTGCTCCGGAACCCCCCAGAGTCGAATATTCTGTGGCCCCAGCACTTCGGCCATGACCCGAAATCGCTGCTGCACCGCCTGACTCGAAGCGGGATACGAGTTCTGACGCAGATATTCCTGCAGGCGGGCCATGTTTTCCGGCCGGGGATCGATGGAACATCCGATGGTCCGGTCCCCATTCGAAGGACGGCGCAGAACGGTCAGGAGGTCATCCAGACGCAGCACGGGGCGCCCGTTCGACTGGCCGACCATGCGTCCAGACTGGTCGGGGCCGAAAGCCTCCCCGGGGCCGATGAGATAGATATCGCCGGCGGTCTGGTCAAACACGACCTTTTCGAGCCGCCAGAGTCCGGCCAGCCACAACAGTTCTGCCGACTGCTTTTGCTCAGGAGATCCCCCGGCCTGCAATCGCGCTGCGATCTGTTTCAAAGAGACAACACGCTGCGAAGACGGGGTGATCAGTTCGCGGGAAAGCTGACTGCGGGCGAACTGTTCGATCTGCTTTCTGGCCGCGACGGGAGAAAGCCCCCGCTGAGGAGCCAGATCGACGACTCCTTCCGCATCGATGACAATTCCGGCCCCCTGGTTTCCGAGTCCCCCGGGAAATGTGAACTGGGCCGGGCTCGAACAGACCGGTCCCAGTGCGAAAGCCAGCAGCATCACCAGGCGGAAGTGTTTCATGGTTCCAGCTCCCCGGAAGGGAAAGACGCGCGCAGCGTCTGCGTTCCTGAACAGATCATCTCCTTCAAACGGGCACTCTGACCAGTCCTGCACAGCAAAAACAGGTTCCGTGCGCGAAAATCGAAGCACGGCCTGCTGCCGGGGCGCATAAAAAAGCAGCACGATCCCTTTTCGGGCATCATGCTGCTGCGAATCACAATCGGAGGAGAGCACTCCACTCCCGGATGGGGCGCGTTCCACCACGCGGCAAGGGACGTTTCTGGATTTCAGAGCTTATCTCAGAAACTCACGGGCTTCGTCCATGAATTCCGGATACAGAGTCCGCATGGTCCCCACGGCTTCGGCCAGCGGAGCCGACACAATGTGCAGCCCCCGCAGAGCCACCATTTTCCCGAAGTCCTTGTTGATCACCAGGCGTCCGGCATGAATCCCCAGGCGGGTTCCCAGAATGCGGTCGAAGGCACTGGGAGTGCCACCGCGCTGCAGGTGTCCGAGCACCACGTCACGGGTCTGAATGCCGGTTTCCTTTTCGATGAACTTGGCCACCTGGCCACCAATGCCGCCCAGTTTGACGTGTCCGAAATCATCGACCTCGGCATCTTTCGTCACCAGATCGTCTGTCTTCAGTTGGGCACCTTCGCTGACCAGCACGATGCCATATTTCTTGCCGGCGGCGCGGCGGGCCTTCAGCACGTCGCACACCTGCTTCAGGTCGACGGCTTCTTCCGGAATCAGAATGGCATCGGCCGAGGAGGCAATACCGGCAAAGCAGGTGATCCAGCCGGCATGGCGTCCCATCACTTCGACCACAATGACCCGGCGATGTGATTCGGCGGTGGTCCGCAGGCGATCCACGGCTTCCATCACGATGTTCACGCAGGTATCGAACCCGAAGGTGTAATCGGTGCTGGAGAGATCGTTGTCGATGGTCTTCGGGCAGCCGACTGTGGGCAGCTTGTGAACATTGTACAGCTTGCTCGCTACTCCTAGAGTGTCATCGCCGCCAATTGCGACCAGGGCATCGAGCTTCAGGTTGTGGAACTGTTCGACAATCCGGTCGACGAGTTTTTCGTCTTTGAACGGGTTGGTGCGTGACGAGCCCAGAATGGTGCCTCCCTGCGGGAGAATTTCATCGGTCTGCATGGGATCGAGCGGGATATAGTTTCCTTCAATCGCTCCGCGCCAGCCTTCCAGCAGGCCAATGGTTTCGCCGCCATGATTGGCGACGGTACGCACCAGGCCGCGAATCACGGCATTCAGTCCCGGACAATCTCCGCCGCCGGTCAAACAGGCAACTCTCATAATCAATTTCCTTCAGCAAACTTTGACAAAGCCATTGACAAATGCATGGTTTGAACGATCGGCCTGCCGGAATCCATTTCTGAAATCATCTTCTGAACCTGGGCGGCCCATTTCGCAGGACAAGAACCTGCCGGACAGCACCTGAATGCCAGGGCCGGCCCGCCCGGTTACCATGTCCGTTCCACGAAGCTGGTATCGCCGGTGCCGGTCATGAACGTGCTGTGCTCGAGAATTTTTCGCGCCAGCGGAATGGTCGTTTTGATCCCGGGGCCTTCGACGATCATTTCGTCCAAGGCACGCTTCAGGCAGGCAATGGCTTCTTCCCGGGTCGGCTTATGGACAATCAGCTTGCCGACCATGGAGTCGTAATACGGGCTGATCTTGTAGCCTTCGTAAATGTGGGAATCGAAGCGGACGCCGAAGCCCCCGGGCACGCGCAGTTTGGTGATGGTTCCCGGGCAGCCGCGAAATCCCTGTTCCGGGTCTTCCGCATTGATGCGGACTTCGATGGCAGACCCGTTGCAGGCAATGTTCCGCTGCTTATGTTCCAGCACGCCGCCGGCAGCAATCCGGATCTGTTCCTTGATCAGGTCGATGCCCGTGATCTGTTCGGTGACCGGGTGTTCGACCTGAATGCGTGCATTCACTTCGATAAAATAGAACTGGTTGTTCTTGTCGACCAGGAATTCGCATGTCCCGGCGTTGTAATAGCCGGCGGTTTTGACCAGCCGTACGGCCGCTTTGCAGATGTCTTCGCGGACCGAAAGCGGCAGGTTATAGGCCGGGGCTTCTTCGATCAGTTTCTGGTGCTTGCGCTGCATGGTGCAGTCGCGTTCCCAGAGATGCAGGACGTTTCCGTGCTGGTCGGCAATCACCTGCACTTCCACATGGCGGGGCTTTTCGATGTATTTTTCGATGTAGACGCCGGCGTTTTTGAAAGCCTTCTCGGCTTCCAGAGCCGCGGCCTTCAGTTCGGTCCGCAGGCTGATTTCATTGAAGGCAGGGCGAATGCCTTTGCCGCCTCCGCCGGCGGTCGCCTTGATCAGCACCGGATAGCCGATCTGACTGGCGATCTTCACGGCGTCGTCTTCGTTCTCCACCAGTCCTTCGCTGCCGGGGACGACCGGAACTTTCGCCTCCATGGCGATTTTTCGAGCCGCGACCTTGTCGCCCAGTTTCTGCATGGCGTCATGCGGGGGACCGATGAATTCGATTTTCGAATCCCGGCACTGCTCGGCGAAGTCGGCGTTTTCGGCAAGAAACCCGTAACCGGGGTGAATGGCCTGCACGTTGCCCAGTTCGGCCGCGGCGATGATGTGCTCGGCTTTCAGATAGCTTTCCGCGGCACTGGCCGGGCCAATGCAATAGGCCTCATTCGCCAGGCTCAGATAATGGGCACCGCGATCCGCTTCACTGTAGACGGCGACCGTCTCGATTCCGAGTTCTTTGCAGGCGCGGATAATCCGCAGTGCAATTTCACCCCGGTTGGCAATCAGAATCCGTTGAAACATGGCTGGAATCATTCCCTGAAGGGACAGGCCAGGCGATCTGCCTGCAAATCACCGCGGAGCATATTCTCGTGCGGTCGCGAAGAGGAAAGAATCTGAAATCAGAAGCCAGGCACCGGCCGTAACCTGTCCTGGCCTGCAGATTACGGCTTCACCAGGAACATCGGCTGGCCAAATTCGACAGCGTCCCCGTCGGCCAGCAGCACCTTGACGATCGTTCCCGAAACCTTGGCGGGAATACGATTGAACAGTTTCATGGCTTCCACGATGCAGACGGTGGTCTCAGGCGATACGGTGTCGCCGGCTTTCACGAAGGCCGGTTCGCCCGGTGTGGGAGACTGATAGAACGTCCCGACGGTGGGACTTTTGATTTCCACCAGGTTTTCGTCGCTGGCGGGGGCGGCCGGTGCAGCGGAGCCCACGGCAGGCGCAGCCACAGGTGCGGCAGCGACCGGAGCCGGGGCTGCCGGAGCGGCATAAGCCATCGGCATGGCGGCCGGAACAGCCTGAACTCCCCGGCGCAGAACATAACGCGTATCGCCGCGCTGCTGCTTGTATTCCCGGACGTCGTATTTTTCCATCAATTCCAGCAGCTGTCGGAGACTTTCCACATCGAACTGGTCAGTCCCTTTAATCTCCCGAGCCATGCGTGTTCCCTAGTGCATTGTCAAAACTGAAAAGATGGGTAGGACGAGCCGCCTGGTCCGACAATAAAGGACACAGCAGCCATGGCGATCTCAAAATCCAGTCCGCAGGCTCCCTGCCTGTTGTGCAGAGGCCGCGGATCCGGCATCGAACATCTCTCAAATCCTTCGGAATGGTTTGCCGCCCGAAAGATCGGCTTCCGGCAAAGTTCCCTTTCCGAATTCCGCTTCCGCATCAGGCGGCAGATCTGATTCCGATTCAGGCCGCCCCGACATTGTCTGCGGAGCGTTTCCCGGAGGAGGAATTCTGCCTGCAGACGTTGTTTTGTCCCGGCGCCTGCCTGCTGTCGGCAGGAAACCGGTCAGCAGGATACGTGAATGCTCTCCCAGTCTTTCGCGACGGAAGACAAGACTTCGTGCCCGTGTTCGGTCACCAGCACATCGTCTTCGATCCGAACTCCTCCCCAGCCGGGAAGATAAATGCCCGGCTCCACGGTGACAACCATGCCCGGTTTCAGGAACGTCTCCGAGCGGGGATTCAGCCGGGGGAGTTCATGCACATCCAGTCCAATGCCATGGCCCAGGCCATGATCGAAGTATTGGCCATAACCTTTTTCCTGAATGTGATTTCTGGCAACAGCATCGATCTCGCGACAGGTTTTTCCCGGAGCGACCTCCGCAATCGCCCGCTGTTGGGCCTCGAGAACTGTCCGGTAAACCTGCTCGAAGGTTTTCTCCGATTTCCCGGTCAGCAGCGTGCGGGTGAGATCGGAGCAATACCCCGACGGATTTCTCGCTCCCCAGTCGATCAGCAGAATCGGACTGGCCGAAACAGGCCGGTCTGCCGGTCGATAATGCGGCAAGGCCGCCCGGTCTCCCACTGCGACAATCGCCGGAAAGCAGAACCCGGAGGCTCCCTGTCCCCGCAGGGCATACTCCAGTTCGGTCGCCAGTTCCCGTTCTGTCCGTTGCGGGCTCAGAATGGTTTTCAGACAGTCCAGTGCCTGTTCCGCCCGCTGAATTGCCAGGCGGATTTCAGCGATTTCGCCAGCATCCTTCACCGCGCGCAGTTGTTCGATTTCCCAGCTGGTGGAGACCCAGTCGGTGCCGGGGGCGGCCTGCTGCAGACTGTGCAGGGACTCGACCGTCAGCAGATGCGATTCCACGCCACACTGCCCGATCTGCCGGGCGGAAAGAATCGCGGCCAGAACTTCGAACAGGCTTTGGGAGGAGTCCCGGATCACGGAGGCCACTCCGGGACATTCCTCCTCGATCTGCACCCGGAAGCGGAAATCGCTCAGCAGGATTTCTGAATCGCCGGTCACCAGCAGCCAGGTGCTGTCGCCGGTGAATCCACTCAGCCAGCGAACATTCTGCTCTCCGGTGACCAGCAGCGCATCCAGCCGCGTCTCGTTCAGCAGATGGCGGACACGTTGACGCCGATGGACCAGCGTTTCAGACGCAGTGGACATGAGCCTCTTTCAACCGGGATCTCCACTTCCAGGATTGCACATTCCAGGGCTTCGGAGCAGGGTCACAGAGCAGGGTCACAGAGCAGGGAGCATTCAGCCGACCTTACCGGATGGCGAAGCGCGCCTCGTAGGCCAGGCTGGAGATGAAGTGCTTGGCCGTGATGAACTGATCGATATTCAGGCTGTTGATGTCCTGGCCGACCCGCTTCATCATGGCGTCGCAGGTTTTTTCAATTTCGGCGCAGTTGTTGGAATCTGCTCCGCTGTTGGCGGCACTGCGTTCGTGAAACAGCTGATCGAGTTTGTAGCGATATTCATCGAACATGCTGTCGCGCAGCACCATCGGCCAGAGAATCACTTTGTTCTGAGGATCATACTGATCGCTGGTCAGGCGATGTGCCGACGACTTGCTGGACATGTCCTTTTTGTAGGCTTCGACCTGAGCACGCGCCGCCGCCACTTTGGCGTTGTATTCGGCCTGATTTTCCTGCTGATACTTGAGAAATGCGTCGTGCTGCATGCCGAACGTCTTCAGGTATTCCTGATAGGCCTGCATAGCGAGAATGTTCGCCTTCTGGTGTTCGATCTGATACTCCCCCATATCGGTGGCCGCGGTTCCCAGTCCGACGCCGGCTGCTCCAATGCCGATCCCGGCTCCCATCTGGGGAGTCATGCCGCCGCCCCAGCCTCCATAGCCGGAATATCCATATCCGCGAATGTACCGGCCCGGATATTGCGCCTGGCAGGTGCGCACGGCGCTATCCGAAAATCCGACAGCCAGCAGCATTGCCAGCACTACGCCTCGCGAGAGAGAAAGAGTCATCGCAGTCGTTTCCTCAGTAGGTGCCGTATCACGGCTGGGAATTCAAAGTGTTCGACAGTTACTGCAGCAGTGGTGCCCTTGTCTGGGGTTCGTTTTCGGGGATGTCATAGCGAAACGTCCTCCGTTATCGGACTTTACGGTTTGACCGCCCCGAATTTTGAAAGTTGGCAAAGCAGTCGTCGCTTTTGTGACAAAGCGTTTCACCTGAAAGTGTTCTCTGTCTCGAAAAGTTCCCCTGCGGAACCTGCCCAGACTTCCTGTTTTATCAGGACATTTCTTTTGGTGGTGTCCTCGGGACGGGGGTCCCCTGCGCCTTCAGACTCTTCTTTTTTCGACTCGCACTCCATGTCAACCAAGGACAATTCCGGCTCCCCTGCAGACATTTGAAACAGAAGGCGCCGGGCAGGCCTGTTTCCAGACGATTCCTGAGTCAGGGGGCAAACGATCCCCTGTTGGGAGCGTGTGCCGTTCCTGGCAGTATCCCGACTGGTCTTTTCCACAAATAATCTTACACAACAGATCGCAGGGACAGAAGCACGTACTGCGATCTGCCGCCGTTCGCCGGGGGCTGTCGTGAGGGGGGAGTCTCTTGCATCCGTCCCAGCGGGAGGCGACGATAGAGTGGAACCCCAGACGCGACGGGAAAAAGGGAGTGCAGCCATGCCAGCGACTCAAGGACCGATTCTCGAAGTTTATCAGACCGGCCCCACGACCGTGGTCGGGTTTGGAGGCCGGGATGTACTCTCCGATGTGAATGTCGCGGTCTGCCGGGACGAACTCGTGGCCTTGATTGAAAAGGCACACTGTCAGACTCTGGCTTTTGATCTGACCGGTGTCAAATTTCTTCCCAGTGGTCTGCTCGGGCTGCTGGCCTCGCTTCGCCAGAAACAGGTGGAAGTTCATCTGTACAATCCGTCCCAGGATGTGCGGGACGTGCTGGAAATCACCAACCTGAACCGTCTCATCCCTACGCATGAGATCGATGTCCCCCGGCCGAACTGACGGGGGAACCGGACGCGGGGGAAGAACAGGACGCGGGAACGGCTGCAGTTCCGTCATGGCCAGAGTGCAGAGAATGCAGAAAACTTTTGCCGGCGCGACGGTCTCGGAATATCCCGTCGCCCGATCCATCGCCCCTTGCCCGCGTGGGACGAACGAGGTGGGTGTGATTGCGGCGTGATTCGGCCCTGCTGGTGCTGTGCCGGTGCCGTGATGGCGTTGTTACTGTTCGGTCAGTCCATCCGGGGCCGGAGTCGTGGCCGCCGGCAAAGCCGATGGAAGGTTCGACGCCGGAGTCGTCGGCACGGCAGGGGCCTTGACCGCAGGTGCCAGCGGGTAGTTCAGCAGTGATTCCAGTCCGGAACTGGTCCCGGGGCTCGTTTGGGAAGCCGAAGGAATCGTCGATTTTGCCGGGGAGCCGGTCGCATCCGGGACCGTGGAACCGACATTCGGTCGCGGCAGAGTCGATTCCAGTTCCGGCCAGGCAGAGCCGGTCGCTCCCGAAGGAGTCGAGGTGCGCGTGCTCGCCGGCGACAGATTCTGGAAGGGATCTGCTCCGGAGGCCGCTCCCGCCGAGGGCAGGGTGGTCATCGGCAGCGAACTGGGCGGAAGCGTGGAAGGTTGGTTGGTCGCCCCGGTCGTCCCCAGCGGACTGCCAGAAACAGCCGGCAAGGAACTGTCTGCAGGAATCGAACTCTTCATCGGGGTGCTGCTGGTCGGCAGGCTGCTGCTGGATGGAATGCTGGAGAAGGGATCGCTGCCGGCAGGCAGGTTGCTGCGCGGGCTGCTGGCCGGAAACAATGAATCCGCAGCGGGCAGACTGTTTTGACTCGGGGACGTTGGGGAACTGTTCGGAGAATTCACTGGCGAGGTCATCGGCGGAGAGGTGCTCGGGATGCTGGAACCGCCCGGCAATGAATACTGATTCTGCGTCTTCGTGGAAGATGCGGAAGGAATGCTGGTTGCAGGCCGGCTGAACAGGTCGATGGCCTGGGAACCAGACGAATTGACTCCGCTGGAAGGGAGTGTCGAAGGACTGTTTCCGTAAGAATTCATTCCCTGCGACGTGCCTGTGGCCGCCGGCAGAGAAGATGCCGAGGAATTTGTCACGTTTGAAGTGGGAATCGACGAGGCAGGGGATGTCGTGCTCGCAGCCGGAACCTGCTGGGGATATGCAGGCTGGCTCAGGCTGGTTCCCCATTGAGAATTCAAAGTCGACTGCCCGGAAGAAGCCGGGAACGTGCCGGCATTTCCTGTCGCCAGATTGGGGACGGTGTTCGTTGCAGTGTGGGGCACCGGACTGGTCCCCGATACCGGACTGGTCATGGGAATCGTGTTTGCCATCGGAGAGGTTGTGGTCCGGCTGGGATAGCCATTGAGATTCGACAGATCTGTCGGCAGGCTCGAACGTGGATAATTGGCCGGCAGCGACCCGGTCAGATTCCCGTGTCCGGACGGTGTGAGAGCCGGCAGATTCATTTCCGGAGAGTGGACCGGCGCATTGGCCGAGGCAGTGGAACTGGCAGGATGAATCAAGGCCACGCCGATTCGCAGGTCAGGCACATCGGCTGCTCCCTGCCATCGCAACTGCATGGGTTCCAGCAGGCTGACCCGACCGAACCGCTGCGACAGTTCATAGGCCGAATGCTGAGGACCGTCATCCATATTCCAGATCACGACGCCGCCGGACTGTCCGACGGCCTGATCATCGAGTCCCTGCGACACGTTCGGATCAAGGTTTTCATACAGCCGCACACGTCCCTGACTGTGGGCATACCAGCCGGCATTGCGCACCAGTTCACTCTCCCCGCCAATGACCGGGACAGATCCAGGGTAGCCGGCCTGACGCCAGGCGCGGGAGATTCCCCGGGCCAGATCGCGGGACGGAAAATGCGTGTTGAACTCCTGCCGGCTCAATTGCGGCAGCATCACGTTGATGGCAATCAGCGCGGCGGCAAACAGGCCGATGGAGGTGCCGATTCGCAGCAGCGACCGACGCCATGCCAGCCGGGTTTCGCTCAAATGTCCCCACAGCAGCAGGGCAATTCCCAGATAGGTCCAGTTCGTCACTCCGGCAAAGATCCCGGACGAGGGACCGGCCAGCAGCGACAGCAGGAAGATCACCGTCGGAGGCAGGCACGTCATCCACAGCAGGTAGCGTCGCGCGAAATCGCGATCATCTGTTTCACTGTGAGCCGGTTCTTCGATGCTGAACCAGGCCACGAGCGGTGCCAGCAGCACCAGCACCGGCACCAGGCACAGCAACTGCGTTCCCAGATAGGCCAGCGGCCGTTCGAGGTGATGCACGACCGACGATGACTGCGCCAGGCCGGCTTTGATCGTCAGGAATTCGTGGCTTCCCAGCCACAGCAGGTGCGGCAGCAGCACGGCCGACATCATCAGCCCGGCAAGGAACGGCCAGGAAGAATCCCAGCAGCGGCGGGCCCGGTCATCCCAGAGCGTGAACACGAACATGGTCATGAGCAGCAGAAACGTGCCATAGCTGGTCAGCAGTCCCAGGGCGAGCAGCAGTCCGGTGGCGGCCCAGTAACGGCGGCGTTCCTGCGTCAGGGCTTCATAAAATGCCAGAATACTCAACGACCAGAAGGCACTGGCCAGATGCGTGCTGGTAAAGGCCGAGGCGGCGATCGTGCAGGAATATCCTCCCAGCAGCACCACGGCCCCGCACAGGGCCGTCCAGGGGTGCAGAAACTTTCGCGACATGGTCCAGGCGGCCCAGACACTGATCACCCCGCAGATCTGCGCACACAGATAAAGCGGCCAGACCGCCGGGGCCGACAGTGACGTGATCAGGCTGGCCATCCAGACTCCGAACGGGGGAGCCGCGGCATATCCCCATTCAAAGCCCCGTCCGATCGACAGGAGTTTCAGGGTGTCATCGGGAATGTGAGGCTGAGTCGCCGCTGTCAGCCAGGTCCAGAGCACCACATGCAGCGTCACCACGCTCCAGAAGAATCCCAGCGTGGGATCCAGGCGATTCTGCTTGAGCATTGCTCTGATTGGCGACTTCGCGCGAAAGCGAACGCGGGTTCCGTCCCAGCTCATTTCCACATTCTCCAGTTCACTTCATCTGCCGGAAGGGCACAGAAAATTTCCGTTCGCCCCGCCCTGACCCTGCCTGATGAGGCTTTTGTCTTTGTCTGATCGTCGCCATTTCAGCGGCCTGCGATCACCTGCCGAAATTGACCGACCGGTTCAGGCTGCCGCCAGTTCTTCATACAGATCCAGTGTCTGACGCAGCATATGATGCTTCAGATACGGATGCTCACTCGGCATCACCGCTCCATTCCGGAAGACCTCGAGTACACGTTCTGCCGCCAGTTCGATATTCCCGGCCGGAATCAGTCCGGGAGGATAAATGCATTTCAGCAGTTCCACGGTGCCGCCGGTTTCCCAGCCGACCACCGGAGTGCCAATGTTCAAGGCTTCCAGCACGCTGCGGCCAAAGGCCTCGGGCGGATGTGCCGTCAGAGACAGGCTGACGTTCGAAACCGCATAGATTTCCCGCACGTCCGGACGATGCCCGGTAAAAAACACATGCTCCTGCAGGCCCAGCTGTTTTACCTGCTCGCGAATTTCCGCTGCATAGGCTTTGCGGCGCGGGTCTTCTTCTCCGACGATCAGGGCACAGACATTTGGCTGACGCTGCCGCACCAGATCGACAATCTTCAGAAAGTCATGATGCCCTTTGAGTCGGGTGATTCGCCCGACCAGCGACATCACCGGACGTCCCAGCAGTTGTGGATAACTCTGATACCACTGATCCAGCCAGTCGCGACTCGGCTGATATCCCCGCGGAAATTCTTCCGGATCAATGCCCCGGGGAATCAGTCGCAAACGGGCCGGATTGAGCCGGGGGTAGTTCTGACGAAGATAGCCGTCGACCGCTTCGGAGACGGAGATCACCCGTTCTCCGCTGGCCATGATCGCACTGTAGGCATTCACGCTGTACAGGCCATGCGCCGTGGTGACAAATCGCGGGCGTGTAGACTGCCGCAGACTTCGCCAGGCCAGCCAGCCGACCCAGGCCGGAACGCGGGAGCGGGCATGCAGAATATCTACCTGCTGATGCCTCAGAAGCTGGCGCAACGGCCAGACCCATTTCAGCGTCAAGGGAGTCTTCTTCCCGATCTCCCAGCAGATGTGTTCGCCTCCGGCGGCAGTCAGTTTGTCGACCAGTCGTCCGCCTGAGGAAATGATGATGGATCGGTGCCCGCGACGGGTCAGGGCCTCGCTGACTTCGAGTGCGCCGCGCTCCACGCCTCCGGAGTCCAGCGACGGCACCAGTTGCACGATGGTGAGTTTCTGACGGGGCATGTTGAAGTCACTGAAAAATCTGGAACGGTTCCTGTTCGCAGCCGGACATTACCCCAGGATTCCAAATCAGGTCAATGCCAGAGTTTACAGCGTCTGCAAGCCAGTCCAGATGAGGCCAGGCCCTCTTGAGTGAATCTCCAGTCCGACATAAAACATGGCAGGGGCCTCCCGAAATCCAGGGAAACGATGGTGTATACGTTCCACCTGATGGTTGGCAGAGACTTCCTGCATCGTTTCGGGTGCATTTCTTCTGCGTTTGTCAGTGTCATGTACTTGCTGACGCAGCGTGCTTGTGTGTTGAAAAAACAGAGGCCACACAGTCAGATGAAGTCAGTCCGGAATGAGCAATCTACTCAGGCACGATTCACTCTGAATGAGACGCTTTTGGAATGGTGAAGCCGGCGGGACGGAATCCCGCCGCTCAGAATGAGATTCGCGTTCGTTCAATCCGGTGCGATTCCCAGGCGCTGCAGATCCAGCTCTCCGGAAAAAGCACCACGGGTCGCCATCTTGAGTTTTCCAACCACGAACTGCTTGTGATTGGCGACATCCTGCTCGCTGATCTGCAGGCGTCGAGCCACATCCTGATTCGAGAGTCCGGCCACAAACAGCAGTTCCGCACATTTGAGCCGCTCCAGCTCTCCGTGCTGCAGCCAGTGCTCAATAAGTTCTTTCAGACAGCCGGCAATAATGGCATCTTCCTGCATCTGCCGCTCGTTGCCGCGCGCCAGGCTCGACGCCCGCCGCAGCCGCCGATCGACCGTGGACTCTGGAGAAACTTCGGCATGCAGAAAAGAGGGACGCCGGCCGGAGCGACGCAGCGCATCAATCACCTTGTGAGACGCGATTGAAAACAGAAAGGATTCGAGCCGTTTTGACGGATCATAATTCGGCAAAGAGGTCAGAAATCCCAGAAAAGTCTCCTGCACGATGTCTTCAGCCTGGCTGGAATCGTGCAGCCGCTGCATGACAAATGCCTGCAGGCGGCCTTCATAACGGGCGATCAGGGCTTTCCAGGCGAACTGGTCTCCCTGGCGCACGCGCTGGATCAGATCCTGCTCGGCCCAGGCTTCGGCCTGCTGACCAGACCAGGTAGATCTGTCCGACTGTGACGGTGCCTCTCGGCCTGTTGATGCCGGGAGATGCCTGTCAGGCTGTACCGATCGGGAGGACATGGCCGTGAAAACTCCTGGGGAATTTTTCAAAAGGACATTCGGTATCGCGCACGTGATTCACGGTATCGCGCACATGGTTCACGGTATCGCGCATGTAATTCAACGGTGAAAGCCGGCCGGAATCCCCGGGTGGCCGGCCGTCGGTCGAGCCATTTGCTCTCAGGCAATTCTCAGGCAATGGATTCGTGAATCTGCCCGCGCACGCGCTGGGCCAGTTGCGTCACTCCATCCGGCACGGAACGCAGCAGGATTTCAATGACATGATCGGGGGTGATGCCTTCGCTTTCGGCCTGAAAACTGGTCACCAGGCGATGGCGCAGTACCGGCAACGCCACCGACCGGACATCGGCGGCAGACACATGAAACCGCCCTTCTAGAACCGCCCGGGCTCTGGCTCCCTGCACCAGAAACTGTCCGGCGCGGGGACCGGCTCCCCAGGTCAGATAGCGTCTGATCTCCGGACAGGCATCCGCTTCACCGGGCCGGGTGGCCCGCACCAGATCGCGCGCATAGGCGAACACATGCTCGGCAACCGGAACGGTGCGCGTCAGTTCCTGCAGCGCCAGGATTTCGGCACCGGTAAGCACCGGCTGCAGGCACGGTTCTGTTCCGATCGATGTTTCTTTTAGAATCCGCAGTTCGTCGCCGGCTCCCGGATAGGGAACGACCGTCTGAAACATGAATCGGTCCAGCTGGGCTTCCGGCAGTGGATAGGTTCCGGCATGTTCAATCGGGTTCTGTGTCGCCAGCACAAAAAAGGGATCCGGAAGTTTGCAGGTCTGCAGACCAGTGGTCACCTGCTGTTCCTGCATGGCTTCCAGCAGGGCCGCCTGTGTTTTGGGAGGCGTGCGGTTGATTTCGTCGGCCAGCAGCACCTGAGTGAAAACAGGCCCCGGCTGAAAATGAAAGGCGCGGCGACCTGTGGCAGGATCTTCCTGCAGCACATCCGTGCCGGTAATGTCCGAAGGCATCAGGTCGGGAGTGAACTGGATGCGGCGGAACGACAGCTGAAGAGCGCGGGCCAGCGTGCTGACCAGCAGGGTTTTGGCAAGCCCGGGCACTCCGACCAGCAGGCAATGCCCCCGGCTGAGCAGAGCAATCAGCAGCTGATCAATGACGTCGTCCTGCCCGATCACCACCCGGGCGATTTCTTCCCGCAGACGCCGGCAACCGGCCAGCAGATCGCGAATGGCCTGCAGATCCGGCTCTGTCAGTTCACTGCGGGGAGCATTTCCGTCGGCGCTGCTGGCCTCATTCATGATCTGACCTTCTTCTGCAGTTCTCCGGCACGGTGCGCGTCGCAGCGTGAATAGTAACCCGGCGACAGACGGCTGGCGAGTACCGGAATGGCCTGCTCGGGGTGTTCCGGCCGCGAAGTCTGCCGGTTGCGGAGTGAATTTCTGCGTCAAATCGGGATTGGAATTGATCATTTTGGCCGGCTTCGGATAGTCCACTGCCGGAAACTGGAAACCGGCGGTGTCGGGGAGACGGTGTTTCCTGTCTGCTGGTCATGCTTTTTGCAGGAATCTGATCCATGGGCTTGTTCGGCTCAAAAAAGACAACACTCTCGGGAGCCCATCGCTATGTCGACATGTGGGCCTTCATGGGAGCCCATCCGACAAACCTGGAGTTGTTTCAGCGGTTGAAGTCGGCCGATGACCGGCAGTTCGGCGTGAACATGGATGTCTGCGGCACCATTTCCGAGCCGGACAGCGTGACCGGCAAATGGTATCAGACGCATCAGATTGGAATCCGGACCGACGCCTGGACCCCGAATCGGGAACAGCAGCAGCGCAAGCTGGAGGCCATTCAGCTCGACCGCCAGGACACATTGCGCAGACAGATCAAGGCCAGCGGATCGCTCAGCACGGCGCAGACGGCGCAACTGCACAAAAAAATGCTCTATGATCCGGTGATGAAACTGCGCCCGGCCGATCTCGAAAGCCGGCGACTGGTGTTGAAGCTATTTCGCAGCACCAAAGAAAAAATTCGCTGGGTCGGATCACTGGAAGAAATGGTCACGGCCGAGCTGCACCGGTCCTGTGGTGCCCGCCGCCCGCTGCTGTCGATGACCACCTCTCTCGACGGGCGCCTGTATCTGTCGGAAATTCTCGAGAACCAGCTGCGCTACCGGATTCCGTCGATCTATACATTCTGTTACTTCCACGACAAACGGGCCCGCATGTGTTACGTGACGATTCGCCGGAAATGGGTCTCGGTCGGGGCAGACTTCGTCATCGAAATGGAAGGCCGGAAGATCGGTGATATTGACGGGGCACTGTTCGGCTTCGGCTATAATGCGCATCTCATGGTCACCGACCCGGACCTGTCAAAAGACACCCAGTTTCTCGATCTGCTCAGCCTGTTCACCGCCTCGGTCAGTTTTCACGGGGCGATGCGAAAGGCGATTCGGAACCGGCTGGCGGCCGCACGCCGGGGCATTGGCGGGGATCAGATCATTGAGCCGGAAGAATTGACGCTGCTGAAGAATCCTCGCGCGGCCTGAGCTGTGCGGCGAAGGCATTTCGCCAGGTTACAAAACCTCAGCGGCGTGTCCTGGCAGAGGCGCACGGACCTGCTTCAGATTCGAACCATGCCGCGAAATCCTCTGGCAGCGTAATACGATTGCGCGCCATTGTGATACAGGAAAACCGTGTCATAGCGCCGGTCGCAGAACAATGCCCCGCCCAGTTTCCGGATTTCCGGCGGCGTCGCGATCCAGCTGGATGTTTTGACATCGAAGCAACCGAGTTTCTGCAGAGCGCGATACTGCGTCTCTGAAAGCAGTTCGATGCCCATGGCCGCTGCCATGTCCATGGCATTCCCTGCCGGCTTGTTCTCCTTCCGGGAATCGAGTGCTTCCCGATCAAAGCACAGGCTTCTCCGGCCGTCGGGACTTTCCGCGGAACAGTCGCAAAACAGGATTTCGCCGGTTTTCCTGTCCTGACCAATCACATCCGGCTCGCCGCCAGTCGATTCCATCTCATGAAGCGACCGCAATTTTTTCGGATCTGCCAGAATGCGGGTTTCCACCTGCGCCCATGCGAGGCCCTTGTGACGGCTCATATTCTTCTCGAAGCGGACTTTGAGTGTGGAGATCAGGGACTGACTCTGGCTCTTGGTCAAGCTCATGGAACCTCTCCTCAGAATTGGCTGCTTTCCAATGTCCCGGGCTGCAGGACCGCCGCAGGAAGCTTCCTCTTCATGGCATGCGTAATGGAATGCAGCGCGTCATCGCGACATGATAGACGACGGAACCGGGCTTCGCCGCTCAGGCGGGATGTGAAATCGCCGTCCGATGCGTGCGCAGACTGGAATTGAGCGGTCTGCTCGCTAGACGGCAATTTCGCCGTCCCCGAATGCCTGCAGCAGCACATCGAGATGCCGGGCATAATGTTTCCAGCGGGCACGCGATGTCTGATAAATCGGCTGTCGCACCTGCCACGCACTGGCAGTCTGAATCGCACGTTCTTCCGGAGTCGTTTCCGGCTCCGCGGCATTCACAGAGAGCCCGCAGAATTCCAGAATCTGGCGGATCATCTGCTCCGGAGATTCCGTCAGCCGCTCATAATTCACGGTCAGAATCGACTCACCTGCCAGGGCCTGCCAGTGTTCCATCTGCCGTTGAGTCTCACGCTGAAATGCCGCGAGATGTTCCAGTCGGCTGGCATAGGGAATCGACTGGGTGAAGTGCTGAAAATAGCAGCTCAGGCAGGTGTCTCGCGGATCGCGGGTGCAATACAGAATGCGTGCTTCGGGAAATGCCGTCAGGATCCAGCCCAGATGCAGAAAGTTTCCCGGCATTTTGTCCACAATTCGCTGCCCGGTGCCGGCGCGGGTGCCTGCCAGATAATGGAGATGCAGTTCATGCAGATCGGCCTGGACAGCACGGCGCGCGGTTTCCAGCAGATCATCGGGGCAGCCCAGCTCGTCACTCAGCCGGGTCAGCAGAATTCCCAGAGTCGGGCGTTCTCCCAGAGCCTGAACGTCGGAGTGTGCCGCCAGAACCTGTTCCACCAGCGTGGTCCCTGAGCGTGGCATTCCGACGATAAATATCGGAGCCGCTGTGTCTGGTCCCCAGTCTGCGCGTTCGGCAAAAAAACGGGAATTCCAGACGGTCCGCAGGGCGGACATCTGCCGGGCATGCTGTTCCGGATCAAACGCTGCCGGCAGCAGATGATTGCCCTGCTGATAGTGTTCAAACGCCTGGTCATAATCCCCCAGGTCGTCGGCCATTTTTCCGAAGGCGAAATGCAGATGAACCTGATCTTCACTGGTGGGGGCACTGGCCGGGAGTTCTGTCTGCCAGTGCGCGATCCTCAGGCGATCACTCTCCTGAAAACGTCGGGTCTGCGACAGATTGAACAGCACCCGCGCCGGTCGGGGATGCGTCTGCAGTGCTCGTTCATAGCATTCGCAAGCCTGGAAGAATCGTCCCAGATCGACCAGCGTGTTTCCCAGATTGAAGGCCACCAGCGCTGCCTCGACAGCGGAGTTTTGCGTCAGACGCTCGGCCTGCTCCAGAAATTCCACAGCGGCCAGTGAATTTCCCTGGGATCGCAGCACCGATGCCAGATTGACCAGGGCCGACAGCGTGTGGGGGGCGGCGGCCAGAACCTCACGATACTGGGCGGCCGCCGCAGGGAAATTTCCCAGCTGCTTCTGCAGATTTCCCAGCACCACCCGGGTGGAAATCAGATCCGGTTCCAGCAGAATCGCCTGCCTGAGACAATCCAGAGCCGGCGTGATTTCATTGAGCTGCAGCAGCACTTCGGCAATGGCCACCCAGAGTTCGCCCTGGCCAGGGTTCAAACGCACCGCATCTTCGAGCAGCGAGAGTGCCGATGGCAGGTTCCCTGCGGCCAGGGACTGCCTCGCCAGGGCATGCAGGGCAGATGCCGAGGACTCCGCATCCGGACAGGCGGCCTGCCGTGTGCGATTTGTGACTTCCGGAACACCTGTCACGGCATCAGTCATAGAACCCCTGACAAAACGAGCCCCGTTTCGCTCGCGGTGAAGAAATCTTCACCAGATGAGCAGCGTGGGCGCGGCATTGAGACTGAAAGAAAGGGAAAACCTGTTTCGCTCGCGGTGAAGAAATCTTCACCAGTCAGGCAGCGTGGGCGCGGCATTAAAAAGGTTTCGGCGGAAAGTGCAGGAAGCTGCCATTTGCCGGATACCGGTTCTACAGATATCGGCCTGGAATCGATGGGAAAATGAGCAGGAACTGGGAGTTCCTGCATCTGTCCGGCGAGGATTTCTGTCGGAGCACTTCGTGCGCTGCAGGGCGGCCGGTGCCTGAATCGCGGCAAGGTTGCCGCCCGGCGAAGAAGAGGTCGCTGTCAGGGAAAGAGCCGGTCGGAAGGGGCTTCGTGAGGTGCCGTCGAGAGCAACCTGCTTGATGGCACGATTTCCCTCTGAGCGGGAGCGTCTTCTGAGTGGTGAAGCCGGCGGGACTGAATCAGAGCGAATTCCTCCTTCCTGAGACTGTTCGACGTGGGCACCGGAAAGAGCAACCGGCTCTAGAGCATTTTCAAGGTTGGTCTGCAGTATATCCTGAGGACTTGATGTAGTTCAGGCATTCCTGGGGAGAGAACTCGCCAAGGAGTTGGCCAACTCGTTTCCAGAGGGCTTCGACCGTTCTTTCCGCATGGGTTCGCAGGAGTGTTTTGAACTTGGCGAAGAGCTTCTCAATCGGGTTCAGGTCGGGAGAATACGGGGGCAGGTACAGCACATCCGCGCCGACGCTGAGAATCACCTCTTGGATCTGGGCCTGTTTGTGGCTGGAGAGATTGTCCAGGACCACCAAGTCACCACGCTGAAGAGTCGGCACGAGAAACTGTCGGACATACGCCAAGAAGTATTCGCTGTTCATCAGACCGTCGAGCACCAGCGGAGCGATCAGACCGGTGCTTCGCAGGCCCGCCTCGAACGTGGTCGTCCCCCAGTGTCCATAAGGAACCTGAGCGATCACCCGGGAGGAAGATTCTCCCCAGCCATAGCGGCGATCCATCTTGGTGTTGAGGCCAGTTTCATCAAGGAAAACCAGCCGATGCAGCGACTTGGACTGGACCAGAATCCCCCACCAGCGGCGTTGTTGCAGAACGTCGGGACGGAGTTGTTCCGCCGCTTGCGTGACTTTTTTTAAACGTGATGCCCCAGCTTTTTAAAGCCTTCCACAACGTGGTTGGGCAACCCGACAGATTCAACTGAGTCTGACGCTGGGCGAGCGTCAGACCAGGTTGCTCCAGGACGCTTTGAAGAATTCGCTCGCGATCTTCTTTCAGCAGAGGGTCCGGACCGAACTTCTGCTGCCGTGGATCGACGGTTCCAGTTTGCTTCCTGAGCGCCAGCCAATCCCAGATGGTTCGCTCAGACACACTAAACAGACGCGCAACCTCGACGGGCTTGTGACCTTCGTCAACGCGGTCCAGCACCCGCTCCCGCAAATCGTTCGAATATGGTTTCGCCATCGGATCTTCCTTGAAGGCGAGCCCCATAACGTCACATCTTACCTCACGGATCATCACCCAAACCACTGAAGACCAACTGCAAAAGTGCTCTAAACCGCGGTTATTCGCGCTTGGGACGGGGCACCCGAAGACGTGATCACCGGAACTGGTATTCCGAATTGGCTTCACTGAAGTCCGAGGCCTTCAGGTTCGGGGCAGGCCGCAGTCCGTGATACAGATAGCGCTCCAGCAACGGACCGTGCTGGCCGTCCGGTGTCCAGTCATAATTTTCCATCGCCACCAGCAGACCGGTTTCGGAATCGAATGTCAGAACGGATTTCGAATACTCCTGAGAGACCTGCGGGTTGGCGAATTCAACCACATACCGGGTGGCGGGGAGTCCATTGGCCAGACAGGGTTGAACCAGGATCTTCATTCCGGCACCAGAAAAGTTCCGGGCCTCATGAAATCGCCAGGTCAGTGCAGTCAGCGACTGAATTCCGAATTCTGTGATCGGATGCAGAAAGTCACGCATCGCCTGCTGCGAATCTGGGCGCAGACGCCAGGTCCCTTTCAGGGCGGCAATTCCCCGCGTGGGATGCGCCAGCAGCCGGCCTCCATTTTCGCCTTCGACATACAGCACTTCCTGCCCGTCCGATTTCCACTTCAGATAGACACTGAACGGACTGTGTCGCACCTTGAAATCGAGCAGCACCGGTTCACGCAGTTCTCCCTTGATGCGGACCTGCTGTTCGAGAGTGCCGACATAGGCCGGCCAGCTATGCATCGTTGCCAGGCTGCGTTTCAACTGTTTGAGCAAGGCCTGATGCGAAGCCTCCTCCGGCGAAGCCGGCTGCGCTGCAATGGACTCGAGCTCGCTCACCGCCGTGCCGGATTCCGCTCCGGTCTGCTGCCCGCTGAAGTCGTGAAGCGGACGCGCGGCCAAGGGGAGGGGATCCAGTTCGTCAAAGGCAGCATCGATCATGACCGTGGAATACGGTCCGGAAGCGATCGTGGCCGCTCTGATGGCAGAATGCTGGTCCAGAACCATCGCCGGCGGCAAGGCCGGACTGAATTGCTGGGGATGGACCATTCCCAAGCCGATCAGACAGCCGGTTCCCAATGACAGGCTGCAAAAGATGAGACTTCGCATGGTACCACTCCATAGTCAGGATGAGTTCACTGACTTCTGTATGGGCAATTGAAGTGCCGTGGCGGAAAAAGTTTGAGATTTTTGACTGGAACCTGTTTCAGATATGAGTGTTGCGCTCAGTATATGAGATTTGCGAGGACGGGTGGGTGATCATTCAGCTGAACGCATGGCAAGCAGCCTTTCGGTTGCGTGACAACCGCCCGGCGACTCCCTGTATTCTACGGGGGAGCGCGGCAGAAGGAAAATTGATTGTTCTGCGGCCGGAGTCTCTGGAGTGCATTCCTGCCAGCAGGGGCCGCATTCTGCCATGTGACGAGTGCTGTTTCAGATCGTGCATTTGCTGACGCAGCGTGCTCAGACAATCCACGGGCTCGCAGCATCTTTCAGAACACGAAACGTCAGTGAGTGCATTCGGAACGAGCAATCGGCTCGATGGCAGCCTGCCACCGGTTGAAGTCGAGAATGACTCAGTCGCCGTCGATGGTCACCTTCTTGCCCAGCGAGATATTGAACGCGGCAATCCGGTCACGTACTTTCCCCCGGGTGATTCCCAGTATTTCCGAGGTCTTGGTCTGGTTGCCGCCGGTCGCCTGCAGAACCCGCGTGAAGAGATAGCGTTCCAGGGCTTCCACCGCTTCGGCATACAGATTGGTACTGCCGCCCGCGAGACGCGATTCGATGTATTCCTGCAATTGAAAGGCGTGTTGTGATTCCTTTTCGCCGGCATCGAACGACTTTGGCGTTTCGACCGGCAGAATGCGTTCCTGGCGGGGAAGGTCTGACAGGCCGGATTCGAAGACGGACTTTGGCAGGAAGTCGGGCACGATCACCGGCCCAGTCGCCTTCAGCACGCTTTGGCGAACGATACTCTGCAGTTCGCGGATATTTCCCGGCCAGGGGTAGGCGAGCAGAATCTCGATGGCTTCCTGCGAGATGCCTTCGATTTCCGGCTTATTGAGTTCCTTGCGAACCCGGGTCAGAAAGTACTGCAGCAGCAGCGGAATATCTTCTGCCCGTTCCCGCAGCGGCGGAAGATGAATGGTCACGACATTCAGGCGATAGAACAGGTCTCCCCGAAAATCGCCGGATTCGACCATTTCTTCGAGCGGACGGTTGGTCGCGGCGATCAGACGCACATCGGTTTCGATGGTTTCGTTTCCGCCCACCCGTTCGAACCGCTGTTCCTGCAGCAGGCGCAATACCTTGCCCTGCACCAGGGGAGACATGTCGCCGACTTCGTCGAGGAACAGGGTGCCGCCATTGCACTGTTCGAACTTGCCGATGCGGCGCCGTTCGGCCCCGGTGAACGAGCCTTTTTCGTGGCCGAAAAGTTCTGATTCCAGCAGCGTATCAGGGAGTGCCGCGCAGTTGACCGCCATGAACGGGCGATTGCTGCGATCACTGAACTGATACAGGGCCCGGGCGACAAGTTCCTTGCCGGTTCCGCTTTCGCCGCGCACCAGAACGGTGACATTCTGTTTGGAAACCCGACCGATCGATTTGAAGACTTCGATCATGCTCGATCCGCGCCCGACGAACAGGTCTCCGTTCGTGGACGACGGCTTTTCTTCTTCCCGCACGGCCACGGCCACCGGCACGCTCATCAGCCGGCGGGTTTCCAGAGCTTTGGAGACCAGATTGTTCAGCTTCGAAAGATCGAGCGGCTTGGCCAGATAGTCATAGGCTCCCAGCTGCATGGCTCCAATGGCCGATTCGCTGCCGGCTTCGGCAGTGATGAAGATGACGGGCAGCCGGCGGTCGAGATCGTGGATGCGCCGGAAGACATCCAGCCCCGACATGCGCGGCAGCAGGATATCCAGCAGCACGACATCGGGCCGGCGTTCTTCGACAATCCGCAGGCCTTCATCGGCGGTGGATGCGGACAAGACCTCGATCTGCAGCTTCTCCAGCGAATGCTGGACCATGTGAAGCACCGAGCGATCATCGTCAATGACAAGGGCACGCGGCATAGCAGGGACGTTGGGTGATAAACCGGAAATTTCGGTCAGTGACAAAGGGAAGGCTCTTTTCGCAGTAGGAAAGCTACTTGGCGCGCCGGGACGGCCAGTTGCAGAATTGGTTGATCATCGCCAGCAGCTGGTCGCGGGCAATCGGTTTCGCAAGGTATTCCGTACATCCCGAGGCCAGGCAGCGTTCGCGATCGCCGGCCATGGCTCCGGCGGTCAGGGCCACCACCGGTAAATCGTGGCCCAGAGCGCGTAACTGCGATGTGGCATCATATCCACTCAGCACCGGCATTTGCATGTCCATCAGGACAACATCATAGGGTTTGCCGTCAGCATCGGCCGACTGCACCGCTTCCACGGCTTCCTGTCCGTTGTCGACCACGACCACCTGAAAGACGACAGGCTCCAGCATCCGGCGAAGCATAAACTGAATGGCCGGAGTGTCTTCGGCAATCAGAACACGCGCGGGAATCAGAATATCAACAGCGTCATGCGATTCTTTCTGCGTCCGACGCTGCGTCAATTCCTCAAGAGTATAGAGATCTTCGGCCGGAGCCGGCAGGGACACTGTAAAAGTACTTCCCTGATTCAGTGTACTTTCGACCTGAATTTCGCCATCGAGCATGCTGACGAGCTTCTGGCAGATGGTCAGCCCCAGCCCTGTGCCGCCGGCGCGGCGCGAACTGTCGACATCGACCTGCGTGAACGCATCGAAAATGGTCCCCAGGCGATCCTGCGGAATGCCGATGCCGGTATCGCGGACAGAGACCACCAGCCGGGGAGAACTCCCCTGCAGTTCGGTGTAAACCTGAATGTCGACATCGCCTCGATCGGTATATTTAATGGCATTGCTGGCCAGGTTGAGCAGCACCTGGCGAAAACGGAGCGGATCGGTCTGAATCGACTCCGGCAACGGAGGGGCGAAGTGCGTCTGAAACCGCAGTCCTTTTTCGGCCACCTGTGATTCCATCAGCGAGGCCACTTCATTCACCACCGACATCACATTGCAGGCTTCGCGATGAATTTCGAGCTTCCCGGCCTCGATTTTGGACAGGTCGAGAATATCGTTCAGAATGCCCAGCAGCAGGTGCCCCTGGGAGCGGATCGTTTTGGCGGTGGCGCGTGTGATTTCCCCGACCAGTTCCTGGCACAGCGTGTCGGCACAGCCCAGAATTGCAGTCAGCGGCGTGCGAATTTCGTGGCTCATATTGGCCAGAAACTCGCTTTTTGCCCGATTCGCCGATTCGGCAACCAGCTGAGCCTCGATCAGGCGTTTTTCGTTCTCCACCCGATCTGTCACATCGGTCTGCACGCCGACATAATGGGTGACAATACCTTCTTCATTTTCGACCGGAGCAATGTGAAGATTGTTCCAGAACGGTCGGCCATCGCGGTGATAATTCAGAATCGTGACCTGCGATTCTTCAAAATTCAGAATGGCCTCGCGGATCCGGGCGACGACCGTGCTGTCGGTATCAGGTCCCTGCAGAAACCGGCAGTTCTTCCCGAGGATATCCTTTCGGGAATAGCCGGTGAGTTCTTCAAATGCATTATTGGCATAAATAATGGCATGATCCGGCGCACGGGCATCGGTAATAATAATGCCGTTCGTGGCGAATTCGATGGCCCGGGTGCGCAGCCGCAGTGCTTCCTGGTCTGACATCTGTTCGGTGATGTCCGAGTGCACTCCCACGAGCCGTTCCAGCGTTCCACGGGAATCGCGAATCACCGCTCCGCGTCCCTGCATCCAGCGATAGCCTTTTTCCGGCACATACAGGCGGAAAATGTGATGGTACGGGGCGCCGGTGGAGACGGACTGACGCAAGGCCTGTTCGCTGGCTTCCCGGTCTTCCCGATGCACACGTTCCAGCAGCTGTTCCGGAAAGACGGTCCCTTCGTTTTTGCCCAGCCCGGTCAATTCCCGTTCGGCGATATCCAGCTTGATCACATTGGCGCGCAGGTCCCATTCCCAGGTTCCCATCCGGCCGGCAAGCAGGGCGACTTTCAGGCGTTCATCGTTTTCCTTGATGCGGCGCGTGGCCGCGCGCAGATCGGACGTCCGTTCGCGAACTTCCCGTTCCAGCTGGGCAGGACTGCGAAAGGTGAGCGCCGTGGGAATGGCGGTCAGCAGAGCCAGAACCGTGGACCAGGAAACAATCGCGGTGATGAATTTCACGATCCCCGACAGACGGTAAACCGGAACCCAGAAGATGACCGCTTCCAGCAGATGCACCGTGCCGCAGAAGAAGATGAATGCTGCAAACAGCCACCACAGACGCGGAATCGGCAGGTCCGGGCGTTTCCGCAGAAAGAAGACAAACACCACCGGAATGGCCACATAAGCCCCGAAGGTGGCCAGATCCGAAACAATATGGATCCAGCCCCATAACGGTTGAGTCTGCCAGCCGGACCCACAGAACCAGCGGGGGCTGAAGCCATCGGGATCAAAAATCGATGTGAGCCAGTTCAGCATAAGCGCGATCGCAATTCATCCTGTTTGCGTCGACAAGCCTGCAGCCATTCAAACTGCACAGGGGAGCTGTTGCAACTTCAATCGCCTGCAGAAATTGTGAATCGAAGAAGAATCGCTTCGGCGAAATTGTACCCAAGGCTGATCGCAAACGCAAAGAGGGCCTGTATTTCAGTACAGAGAAGATCGGACAGGCGGCCTTGAACAGTCCCGGAATCGGCACCAGCAAAATGCTTCTGAGAGCCGGGGCTTTGCCTCGGAGCCGCGTGCCAGGGAACTGAGAATATGCCCCTCCGCGGCTGGCGGAACACAGGCTGCATGCCCGGCATGCGTCTGCAGGAGAGCCGACCTGCCCCGCGCCGGCAGTTTCGCGCCGGGTGTCTTTGCGCCAGCAGGCGGAAAATCACTGGCGGGGAGTGATCCGGTCGGTGCCGACCCATTTCCGCAGCACCTCCGGAATCACGACACTGCCATCAGACTGCTGGTAGTTTTCGAGAATCGCAATGAGCGCCCGGGTACAGGCGACCGCCGTGCCATTCAGTGTGTGGACGAACTGGGTCCCTTTCCGTTCAGGCGACTTCGTGCGGATTCCCAGGCGCCGGGCCTGATAGTCGGTGCAGTTCGAGGCCGAGGTGACCTCGCCATATTCCCCGGCCGTGCCCCGCCCCGGCATCCAGGCTTCCAGATCGAATTTCCGATAGGCCGGACCGCCAAGATCGCCCGAGGCAATGTTCAGCATGCGATAAGGAATGCCGAGTCCCTGAAAGATCTCCTCTTCGATCCGGACAATTTCCTGATGCATGGCGTCTGACTGCGCGGTGTCTCCCAGAGTGAAGGCGAACATTTCGACCTTGGTGAACTGGTGGACCCGATAAATTCCCCGCACGGCCTTGCCATGTCCGCCGGCCTCGGTGCGGAAGCAGTGCGAAATTCCGGCGATTTTCAGTGGGAGTTCGCTTTCACTGAAAATCTGATCACGGCGTGAACCGCCCAGCGTGATTTCCGCCGTGGCGACGAGCGACAGATCGGTGTCCTGAATCGAATAGATCTGGGTTTCGTTTCCGCGCGGGGAAAACCCGATGCCTTCGAGCACATCATCGCGCGCCAGATCGGGCGTGGTGTAAAGAGTGAAGCCTTCGGCCCGCAGTTTTTCGACGGCATACTGCACGAGCGCCAGTTCGAGCAGGACTGCTTCATTCTTCAGGAAGTAGAAGCCGGATCCGGCCACCTGGGCCCCGGATTCGAAATCGATCAGGTCGAGTTTCTGTGCCAGCTCGACATGGTCCAGCGGCTTGAAGTCGAACCGGGGTTTGCGGCCCCATTCCCGGACCGTGACCGAGGCCGCTTCTCCGCCGGTGGGGGCATCGGGGTGCGTGAGATTGGGAATCCGGGTCTGAGCGGCGCGCAACTCGGCTTCGACTTCACGCAGGGCCGATTCATTCCGGGCGACTTCGACCTTCAGCGCCTTGCCCCGCTCGATCAGTGCAGGCCGGGCATCGGCGGCCGCTTGGGGAATACTGCCGGCAATCTCTTTCTGTTCGTGCCGGAGCTGGTCCCCTTCGATGATCAGGCTGGCCCGACTTTGCCGGAGCCGCAACAGGTCCTGCAGGTCGACATGCACTCCCCGGGCCGCACAGTTGGCTTCGATCAGGTCCACATTGTCGCAGATGAATTGCAGGTCAAGCATGTTGTCAGGCAGATCCTAGGACGAATGAAACGTTTCCGGGCTGTCGGGACCGGCACGGTGGCACGACCGGCAGTGGGAGTGCCGGACAGAAGAGGCGGTGTTCCGAATTTGACAGGGATTCTTTTGCAGGCGCATTGACCGAGCGTCAGTTCACTGATGTCAGTTCACCGGGGTCAGTTGTCCCAGCGCCTGCCATAAGGCCGCACTGGCAAATGTGCCGCGATGAAAGTCTTCCAGGCTGAAATGCTCGTTCGGGCTGTGCAGATTGTCGGTATTCTGCCCCCATCCCAGCAGCAGTGTATCGACTCCCAGAATCTGTTTGAATGTTGAGACGACCGGAATGGAGCCGCCTTCCCGGATCAGCACCGGTGCCTTGCCGAAGGCATGCTCCACCGCCTGCCGGGCAGCCTGCAGATAGGGACTGTTGAGATCACAGACCATGGCCGGACACCCATGCCCGATCTGCACTGTGAGCCGGACCGTGGAAGGGCACTGACTTCGCAGCCAGGCTTCCAGCGCCTGGGAGACCTGTTCGGGGTTCTGATCGGCCACCAGCCGACAGGTGATCTTGGCCGTGGCCTGCGCCGGAATAATGGTCTTGGGGCCTTCCCCCTGATAACCGCCGAAGATGCCGTTCACATCGCAGGTCGGCCGAGCCCAGCGCCGTTCCAGCGTGGTGAAACCGGCCTCTCCGGCTGCCTGGTTGACTCCCAGCTCGCTCAGAAAGGCATGCTCATCGAAAGGCAGCGCCGCGAAGGCCTGCCGCTCTTCCGTCGTCAGCGGCCGGACGGAATCATAGAATCCGGGAATCTGAATGCGGCCGGAATCATCGTGCAGGCTGGCGATCAGGCGGGCCAGAACATTGACCGGATTGGCAATCGCCCCTCCAAAGACGCCGCTGTGCAGATCCTGCTTCGGCCCCTGAACGGTCACTTCACAGCTGATGATGCCGCGCAGCCCATAAGTAATGGCCGGCTGCCCGGGGCCATATTGCGCGGTATCGCTGATGACCGCGACATCGCACCGGCAGCGTGCCTGGTTGTCCGCCAGAAATGTCTCCAGATTGCTGCTGCCGACTTCTTCTTCCCCTTCGATCAGAAACTTGACATTGACGGGAAGCGAACCGACCGAGTTCAGCCATGAGGCGACCGATTTGACATGCGTGAACAGCTGTCCTTTGTCGTCGGTCGCTCCCCGGGCATAAATCTTCCCGTCGCGAATTTCTGCTCCGAAGGGGGGAGAGATCCAGTCCGCCACCGGATCGGCCGGCTGCACATCATAATGCCCATATACCAGCGCCGTGGGAGCCTTCGGGCTGTGGCACCATTCCCCATACACCAGCGGATGCCCGGCGGTGGGAATGATTTCGGCCGTGCATCCGGCCGCCTGCAGCTGATCGCGCACAAATTCCGCGGCCTGCAGCATGTCCGGCTTGTGACGCGAATCGGCGCTGACGCTGGGGATCTGCAGAAAACGCTGCAATTCGGTCACGCGCTCCAGGGCATGCTGACGCAAATGCTCTTCGACCTGCAGCAACGGCTCACTCATAGGAATCATCCTTGAATCAGAAGGCAGAGCAGACGATGCCGGGAACGGCCGGGGAGACGAAATCAGGTCCCCTGGCCGGCGGATTTCTGCAGATCGCGGCCTGCCTGGAGATCCGTGAACTTCATCCCTGCGACACTGTTCCCGAGCGCTGTTCCCAGGCACTGTTCCCTGCAGACCATGAAACCCGTTCACTGGAGGCGACACATTCACATCCCGCGTGGCCTGGACACTGCAGGGCATTGCGCGAGGGAAGTGAAAGCACGCGACAGGTTTCATGAGCGGGAATCGATGAATCCGCGGCGGCGTTTGGCACTATACGTTTCGAGTGCCGATTCGATGATCGGAATCGCGGCTTCGACAGGCTGGAATTCATCGACTTCGACCGTCTTGCCTTCCAGCATTTTGTAATCCTGAAAGAAGCGGCGGACCATCGACAGGCGATGCACCGGCAGTTCGTGGAACTGCTGCACCCCGTTGTATTCCGGGTCTTCCTTGGCGACGGCCAGAATTTTGTGGTCTTTCTTGCCGGCGTCGATCATGGTCATCAGCCCGATGACCCGGGCTTCCACCAGCGTGAGCGGGGCGACCGCTTCCTGGCACATGACGAGGACGTCCAGCGGATCGTCGTCTTCGGCATAGGTCTGCGGAATGAATCCGTAGTTGGCCGGATAATAGACGGCCGAGTAGAGAATCCGGTCGATTTTCAGCAGTCCGGTTTTCTTGTCCAGCTCATATTTGACGCTGGACCCCATCGGAATTTCGATGACCGCTGTGAATTCCAGCGGCAGTTTTTCGCCGGGAGTGACATCATGCCAGCAATGCGTCATGTGACTGCGACTTTCGACTGGAATTCAAAATGAAAAAAGCACGCGGCAGGGCGTGCTTCCGATGATCGAATTGGATCGTTCCTGATGAGCGGAATGGAATCTGGTTTCAGCCGTTCATCATCTGGTTCATGCGGGCGCGGTTTTTGGCGCGGCGCTTTTCGCGGCGACGCTGTTCGCTCGGCTTCTCATAGAACTCGCGCTTGCGCAGTTCCTTTTTCACGCCGCTGTGTTCGACCAGCTTCCGAAATCGTCGAACGGCTTCCTGCACGGATTCGTTATCTCGCAAACGCAAACGGACCACACAACTCTCCAAACTGTCCAGAAAAGGGGTTCCGCAGAATCCCGGCTATCGGTTCAAAATTGATCCAAGGACACGGAGTATATCGACTTTCGCCATGTCGGCAAGTTGCATCGGCCTGCTCTTTTTTGAACTTTCTCTGAACTGGAATGGTTTGCCGGCCATTTCGGCTCCCGGGAAAAAAAATCGCCGGTTCCGTTCCGGCTCGGCAGCGTAAGTCATTATGTTACCGTGGTTGGCGACTCGCGTTCACAATCGCCGTTCCCCCGGCAGCGGGGCTCTTTTCAGCAGGAAAGATCTGGGACGATGGCTGATTTTCGTATTGAAACCGATTCCATGGGGCAGGTTCAGGTTCCGGCGCAGGCCTATTACGGCGCCCAGACGCAGCGGGCGGTCGAAAACTTTCCCATCTCCGGATGGCCGCTGCACCCGGACCTGATTCACGCCATGGGACTGGTCAAATACGCCTGCGGAGTGGCCAATCGCGACCTGGACAAACTGACCGGCACCGGCAAAAACCCGATCAACCGCGAACAGATGACCGCCATGCTCTCGGCCGCCCTGGAAGTGGCCGACGGCAAATTCGACGACCAGTTCCCGATCGACGTCTTTCAGACCGGCTCCGGCACCAGCAGCAACATGAACTGCAATGAAGTGATCTCCAACCGGGCCATCGAGCTGACCGGGGGAGACCGGTTTCTCGCCAAAAAGCCGATTCATCCCAATGACCACGTCAACATGGGGCAAAGCACCAACGACACGTTTCCCACCGCGATTCATGTCGCCGTGGCGACCGCCATTCACCAGCGCCTGATTCCGGTTCTGCAGCGCTTCCAGCAGGTCCTGCTGCAGAAAGCTGCGGAATGGGACCGGATTATCAAGATTGGCCGCACCCACCTGGCGGATGCCACTCCCCTGCGGCTGGGACAGGAATTCGGCGGTTTCGCCCGGCAGATCGAACTTTCGGTCGAACGGGCCCAGAAAGCCCTGCAGGCGGTGTGCGAACTGCCGGTTGGCGGCACGGCGGTCGGGTCGGGCATCAATACCCATCCGGAATTCGGAAAACGGGTGGCCGAGGTGCTGGCCGAGAAATCCAACATCCCCTTCGTGGAGGCGCGCAACCACTTCGAGGCCAATGCCCAGCGCGACGGACTGGTGGAATCACACGGCCTGCTGAAAACCATCGCCACCACGCTGCTCAATGTCGCCAACAATATTCGCTGGCTCGGCTCGGGTCCGCGATGCGGCTTTTATGAAATCATGATTCCTGACCTGCAGCCGGGCAGTTCGATTATGCCGGGCAAAGTGAATCCGGTGATGTGCGAAAGCCTGATTCAGGTCTGCGCCCGCGTGATCGGAAACGACGGCACTCTGACTCTCAGCGGGTCAATCGGCGGCAATTTTCAGCTGAACATCATGATGCCGGTCATGGGACAGACCGCCCTGGAATCGATCGCCCTGCTGTCGGCCGGGACCGATGCCTTTGTTCGCTTCTGTGCCGAAGGACTGCAGGCCAATACGGAAGCCTGTGAAGCCAGCGTCGAAAAAAGCCTGTCGATGGTGACCAGCCTGAACCCGCTGATCGGGTACGAAAAAGCCGCCGAACTGGCCAAACTGGCATTCAAGACAGGGAAAACGATTCGTGAACTCTGCCGGGAACAGAAAATCCTCCCGGAAGACGTTCTGAATCAGGCACTCGACCCGATGAGCATGACCGAGCCGCATGCCTGATTCGCCCGGCAGCGACGGCTTTCCATTCTCTTCCAAACGTTCATTCCAGTCAGGAAATTCATTCGTGCAATACGATGTTTATGGCGTCGGAAACGCCCTGGTCGACATTCAGGCCCATGTCTCTGATGACAAACTGGAGAAGCTGAAGTTCTCCAAAGGAATCATGACGCTGGTCGACGATTCGACACAGGCCGAAGTGCTTTTGCAACTCCCCACCGGAGGCATCAGCCGGTGTGCGGGGGGCTCGGCCGCCAACACGGTGATGGGCATTGCCGAATTCGGCGGCCGCGTGGCTTACCTGGGAAAAGTCGCCAGCGACGGCCTGGGAGAATTCTTTCTGAAGGATCTGCGCGAACATGGAGTGCGGATCGAAGTGCAGCCGGCGGACGGACAGTCAGGCAGCTGCGTGATTCTCATTACCGAAGATGCTCAGCGCACCATGCTGACCAATCTGGGAGTCTCGGCCACACTTTCGGCCGATGACGTCGATGAAGAGTCGATCCGGCAGGCGAAATATGTGTATATCGAAGGCTACCTGTTTGCCGGAGAGACCACACGCGCCGCCGCCCTGAAGGCGATTGAGCTGGGAAAGAAGCACGGAAAGAAAATTGCGTTCACTGTTTCCGATCCGTTCCTGATTCAATACCACCGCGATGAGTTTTTGCAGCTCATTGAAGGCCCTGTCGATCTGCTGTTCTGCAATCTCGATGAAGCCCGGGCTTTGACCGGCAAGCATGATCCCATCGAGTGCGCGCGGGAAATTCATCGGCATGCCGAAAACGTCGCGCTGACCCTGGGGGGAGAAGGCTCCCTGCTGATGCATGACGGCGAAGCGATTCCCATTGAAGGCGTGGCCGTCAAGGCGGTCGACACCACCGGTGCCGGAGACATGTATGCAGCCGGAATTCTGTATGGCATCACCAATGGCCTGACCTGGAAACAGGCCGGACGACTCGCCTCGTACGCCGCCTCGCGCGTGGTCGGGCAGCTGGGGGCGCGCCTGCAGACGCCGATCAGCCAGGCCGAACGCGAACGACTGCTGTAATTTCAGCCCTCCCTGAGAAAGAGAATCTGCCGGACCGGGCCGGGACAGTTCCCGGAGCATTCGTGAGACACATGAAAGAGCACTTTCGCATTCGGGATCCTCTCTGGACCGACGCATCCGCATGGCGGAAATGCACCTGCCTGGAGCAGGGACTGCGGTTGCGCTCTTTCTGTTTTCTCACTCCCAAAACCAGTGCATGTTCTGGCCTGCGGACAGGGAAGCGTTGAATCCGAATGCCCAGGCGACTGTTTTCCATTGGAGATATTCACGGCTGCGAGACTGCCCTGCGGCGACTTCTGGAAATTGTCCCGCTGTCCGGCAACGACCAGATTGTGACGCTGGGAGACTATATCGATCGCGGTCCCCGGTCACGCCAGGTGATCGACTGGCTGATCAGGCAGACCGAACTCGACGGCGTCATTCCGTTACGCGGCAATCATGAAGTCATGATGCTCGAGGCGCTGCACGGAGAAATTCCCTTGCCGCAATGGCTGCAGTTTGGCGGAGACACCACGCTTAACTCGTATGCCCCCGCAGGGCAGGCAGCCTGTCTAGAGGATCTTCCGCTGTCACATCTGCGGTTTCTGGAACAGCGACTGCTGCCTTATTACGAAACGGAAACACACATTTTCGTTCATGCCTGCGTCTCCCCGAAGCTGCCGATGAACCGTCAGTCCAACGATGTGCTGTTCTGGCATCGATTCGAGGAAATGACACGTCCGCACCGGTCCGGCAAGATTGTTATTTGCGGACACACGGCCCAGAAATCCGGGCTGCCTGTCAATCATGGCTTTGCCATCTGTCTGGACACCTGGGTCTATGGACAGGGCTGGCTGACCTGTCTGGAAGTTGCCACCGGCCAATACTGGCAGGCCAATCAGGCCGGAGAGACACGCGCAGGCCGGTTGCCATAAAACCGCCCACGGTCCCTGGTTTCCGGGAAAAGCCCCTGCCCTGGAACGTCCATGCAATTCATACGATTCATTCATTCTGGTCGGGTCACAAAAAGGATTCAGGTCGATGTGGAGTCTCGAAATCGGCGTCATGGCAGTCATGATTCTGCTGAACGCCGGTCTGGCCGCATTCGAAATTGCACTGGCCTCCATTTCGACATCACGTCTGCAGGCCCAGATCGACAGCGGACGCCGGGGAGCGCGCGCCGCGCTCGAAATGAAGCAGTCGATGGAAGGCAGCCTGGCTGCAGTTCAACTGGGAATCAACCTGGTCGGGGCGATTGCCGCCGCAACAGCCGGGGCCGGCGGGCAGGAAGCCATTGCCCCCTTTCTGATGAAAACGCTCGGCCTGTCGGAAGGGATCGCCGAAGCGTTGTCTGTGATGATGGTCGTGCTTCCCCTGACATTTATCACCATCATCTTCGGCGAACTGATTCCCAAGGTGTTTGCCTTGCGCCAGCCGGAACGGGTTCTGCTCTGGACGGCACCGGCCATGCGCTGGTTCTCCTATACCGTCTGGCCTGTGGTCTGGGTTCTGGAAAGTTCCGTGCAGCTGCTGCTCGGCTGGCTGGAACGCTGGAGCAATGCCCTGCAGGACGACGCAGAAGAGGACTCGGTCGAACTGCAGGAACTGCGTGCCAGCGCGGCGATTGCCCGAACGTCACGTCTGATCGGACGCCGGCAGGAACGGATCATTCTCGGCGCGGCCGAGCTTTCGCAGCGCCCGGTGCGAGAAATCATGCTGCCGGCAGAATTTATCAGCTCAATCAATGTGAATTCCTCGCCGGGAGATGCCCTGGTCACCGCGCACATGGACATGCACACCCGGTTTCCGGTGACGCAGGAGGACGACAATCCGCAGGAAATCATTGGCTATGTGATGTTCAAGGATATTGTCGCACACCTGCGATTCTCACCGGAGGATCCCACGCTGCTCAGCATCGTCCGGCAGATCAGCAGCCATGATTCTGAAACGCCGATCGCCCGCGTGCTGGAACGTCTGATTCGTGAGCATTCGCACATCGGACTGGTGCGCGATCACAGCGGGGCCGTGGTCGGCATGATCACCATGGAAGACCTGCTGGAAGAACTGGTCGGCGATATTGAAGATGAATACGATCGGCTGCCGTCTCATCTGGTCGCCACCGGCCGGGGCTGGATTGCCGGCGGAGGGGCGACTCTGGCCAATCTGAAACTGCAGACCGGCATCGATCTGATGAATCCGGACGTTCCCAAAGACCGCCGGACGCTGAATGACTGGATCATGGAACAGCTCGACAGCCCAGTGCGGGGATCTGAACTGATCGAAACTCCGCAGGCCCGGATTCTGGTCCGGAAAAGCCGCCGGCACAAAGTGATGGAAGCATTCATCTCGCTCAAGGAATCGCCGCAGAAAGAACCTGCCTGAAATTCAGGGCACGCTGAAGTTTTGGCACCTGCCGCTGGAGCCTGCGATTGAAACATGGCGCTGAAAATTCAGGGCATGCCAATTCAGAGTATGCCGAGTCAGCCAGGGCATCGATGAGTGCGTTGCCGCAGTTCAGTTCCACATGCCAGCAGTTTCGCACACAACACGCCGGCGCCATAATGAAAGGCAAACAGCAGCGGCACCAGAAATCGCCCATCCACAGACCAGGTGATTCCAATTGCCACGGCATTCACAGCCAGCAGCGCCAGGCAGATTTGTGAAACCGGCTCGCGCCGCCCCAGAATCAACCCGATCAATCCTGATAGAATGATGACTGCCACCGGCCACGAACGGGGGCGGAGCTCCTGCAGGTTCTTCATCACCATCAGAGCCAGACTTTTGCCGGGATGCTGCAGCACCCAGCTTTTTGCCTGCCGGGACGAATATCGGGCCATTGCCAGTTCGCGTTCCAGCAGTGTCTGTGACGGTTCCAGAACGGTGTCGAAAAAATCGGTCTGTTCCAGATTGGTCCACTCTCCCTGTGCCTGCCAGGCGGCGTCGCTGAATGCCGCCGACAGCTGCGAGGCTCCCTGCGTTCCGAGCGGCATCAGGGCATTCAATACCAGGCAGTTGCGAACCATCCAGGGGAGCAGGAGCAGTCCGGTACAGGTGATGAACAGCCCGGCGTGTCGCAGCGCGCTCTTCCAGCGAAGCGGCAAATCTGCCGCGACCCCGGCCCAGCCCACCAGAAGCAGCATGCCTGGCATCCACAGAATGAGCATTGAACGAGTGAGTACCGCCAGCCCGAACAGTCCTCCCAGAATTCCGGTGCGCAACAGATCCGGTGCGCGACGCTGTCGCACCAGCAGAATAATCAGCAGGGTGACCAACAGTACCGTCAGAGATTCGGTGAGAATCGCCCGTCCAAACAGCCGTGTGCGGAAATCAGCCAGGACGAACAGCCCGGCAGAAACCAGAGCCGGAAGAATTCCCTGACATGTCATCAGAATTCGGACGAGCAGTCCACAGACCAGGGCCAGGCAGCCGGAATTGAACACCCGAATGAGCCAGAACTGACGTCCGGCGAGGAGATCGGTGCCGGCAATCACGAAAGGAAACAACGGCGGGCGATAGGTGATCGCACCGGTGCGGGCTGGTCCGAGATCAAAGCGTTCCGAACTCTGCTTCGCCAGATCATACGGGTGGCGGAATTCGGGATCGCCGGTATTCAACCGATAGCCCCGGCCATGGGCCAGTTCCCAGCCGAGCGAGTCGTAATCCGGTTCATCCCCGCTGGTTGCCGGTGGCTCATTGAGATCGAACTTGATGGCGTAGTAGCCGAGCAAAGTGGCCCAGGTGAGCAGACCACACAGAATCGGCAGCCAGACACATCCGACCTTCCAGGACCGGCCGGCAGACATTTCAGAACGGTCCAGGCCAGGATCAGGGACAGGAGCGGGAGACATGTGAAGCATGGCGATGCGGCCACGTCGCAACAGGAATGAAGGAGGAAACCGGCATACCTTATCGAGGGTGCGTTGCCGGAAGCCAGTGAAACCATCTGATGGAGGTCACCGTATCACAGGTCGCGCCAAGATCATGGACACGTCACCCTGTAGACGCCTCGACTGAAACCGCTCATATTCTGTCAATTGCACCTGCAGGCGACAGGCGCAGGGCGAGGCGATCACAGCAGTTGGGCGGTTAGAGTCTCTGGCAGGTCTGTTCAGGGCTGGGAATGGTGATTGGGGAGAAGTACCGGCAACCCGCAGCCATGAATGCCTGCAGGCCCTGTGGTGACTTTGCATTTCGCCGCGAATCTCGGAGGCTTCTCTATGCTCAAGGTATCATGCCTGCGATACCCCCTCTGTCGAGCCTGTTCTGCGCACCCCCTCCGACCGGCGCGGCAGGCAGGTGCCCTGCCGGGAGATGGTGCGCAGGCCAATGGCACCCTGGGGTCCCCCATTCTGCAGCTTCCCTGAAAAACCGGGGTGATCATTCAGACTGATCAAGATGGACGATTCCCCCCCAGGGCGGCAGGGTCAACAGGACAGACCCCCATTTGAAGAAATGCCAGGAAGAAGGAGATTCTGAGCGACCTTTTGCGGGACCGGACTGTAAAATTCGCACAGGTCATTTGACGCCAGAGGCGGTTGTCCGGTAGCATTCTGGCCACATTGAAACGCCTGAAATATCGGTGTTTTCAGGACGTTTGGCGCAGTCGGCTAGCGCGCTTCCTTCACACGGAAGAGGTCACAGGTTCGAGTCCTGTAACGTCCACTGAACATTTGATCAGTAAATGGCGGAAGCCCAGTGTTTTAGAAGATTTCGGCCTGTTTCTCAGGCGGAACGGCTCTCATTGTCGTTTCATTTTCCCACCATTTCCGTCAGCTTCCGCCCGTTTCCACAGTACTTTTTGCAGTACATGCCCGGTCGAAATCACTGTCGGTCACCTGCAGGTAATGTCTTGCTGCAATGACTGGTGAATTCCCGATCCAGCTGCAGACGATATGGAGCGGGAATTCTCGCGCCAGTTCGGTTTCCCGGCTCGCTCTCAGGTTGTGGAACAGCTTCGGCCAAGGCTCAATTCCAGCAATCGCCAGAATGCGTTCCAGCTGCGTCCGCAGGTTCACATTGCTCTGCCGGTACCGGTTGATCACGAACACCGCTGACGGCTCCCAGGCGTCTTCCAGATAGGGCCTCAGTTCCGGGAAGATCGGAACCATCCGGCTCCCTTTCCCTTTGTGGTGCGCCGTCTTCGGGCTGATCACCTGCATCCGGCCGCGCTCCCAGTCCACACCGGTCCATCGCATCGCTAGATGCTCTGACGGGCACCGCAGACCGCCGTAACGGGACAGCGCGAAGATCAGTCTCCATTCCGCGTCCGGGCAGGCATCCATGACGGCCTGTGCCGTTTCCCGGGTCACGAATGCGTCCCGGCCCCGTTCCTCCACGGTTGTGCGGGGGACATCTTTGTGTGCGAAAGGATTTCGGGCGATGTGTTCCCGGTCCATCGCATCGGCGAAGAACTGCGCGGCCACACTGCACATCTTGCGGGCCGTGTTCTCAGACAGTCCCCGAGCCTCGCCGGCCTGATTCAGCCGTCCTTCCGTCAGCAGCCAGGCGCGGAAGTCTTTGGCATCGCCGACACCGATGGAATCGATCGGCCGGCCCCCTCCGAAGTAGGTCAACAGCACGCGCCGGCAGCGCTTCCAGACCGTTTTCGACGACTCCTTGGCTGTCGCTGTGGCGATGTAGCGGTTCACGCAATCGGCCAGGGTCTCGACTGGCTTCTCCACCTTCTCCGCCGGCTTCTCAATCAGGCCTGCATTGTAAAGCTTCTCACGCATCGCTGGATCGATTTCGGCCACCCATGTGGCCGTTGAATCGGGAATCGACGTGCGGGCCTTCTTGGCGGTGATCAGGGCTTCCAGATTGGTACGGACAGTGCCGGCCTGTTTCTTGGTCATCGGGCCAGGGTAGAGCGTTTTCCGCGCTCGCCCTTCCACCCATTGAATCGCCCAGGCATTGCGATATCTCGACAGTGAGCCATTCATTCGCTCCAGAAAAGGAAAGGCCTCAGCCACGATGCAGCATTTGCTTTTAACCGCCCGATCACGCACCGGGCAGGCACCGCGCCGAAACCTGCTCAAAACGTCCGACCGATCGGCAAAAAAGTGCAGACCGGCCAGCGCATAAAAAAGCCCCCGGCAGTGATTCACCACCGAGGGCCATTGGCGGGCCGAAATCAGAGTTCCGCAGCTTCCTTCAGATTGGAGACGTGAGCTTCAATGTCTCGCATCTCGTCTTCTGATGGCGTTGGGAGTTCTTCCCATTCCTTCAGATTGGAGACGTGAGCAGCCAGCCCATTCATCTCGTCTTCTGATGGTGCTTCGATGTCTCCGATTTCTCGAAGGTTTTCAACGTATCCCTGAACGGATGACACATGGTCTTCATCAGGGATCATTTCCCGGAGCTGCTGGGAGGCTCCGTCAAAACCTGTAGTTTGTTAAAAAATTTGGTTTGCAATTTGCATTCCACGGCCTTCCGAAAGGAGGGCGAAGCCCATGTTGACGCCTCTGTCATTCCCTTCACTGGGACAATT
>Ga0182738_1000442_pt1 | contig 59901 bp, 56 predicted proteins | sample eDN5th30CBELigMG_FD_128876 | JGI IMG/M metagenome (GOLD analysis project Ga0182738, IMG submission 128876) | Enriched Miracle-Growth compost microbial communities from Emeryville, California, USA - eDNA 5th pass 30_C BE-Lig MG (version 2)... ... | reverse complement strand
CCGCCGCCTTGGGGCCGCGCCCGGAATCCGGGCAGCAACGGCTCGACGATCTCCCACAACGCATCCGGTACCACCCGGGAAGACAACGCATCGACCACGGCAGTGCATTATGCCGCACAAACGATCTAGGCCATAAGAGACATGCTCTTAGGAGCCCCGAAGGAATGGGGGTTCGGCACGAATGTGGGAGTCATCAACGTGTGGGAATAGTACTCACCTTCGAAGTCGAGCGGCGCACCCTCCGACCAACACGCCCAGGCCGCACGCATCGCCAGAACGAACTCACGCATCTGAGGTGCGGGTCGTCCCCACGGCATCGAAAACCTGCGCGCGATATGCGCTTTCACCTGCGCACCCAGACCGAGTGTGAATCGTCCACCGGAGAACCGTTGGAGATCATGTGCCGTGTACGCGAGCGTCATCGGTGAACGTGCGAACGCAACGGCGATCGAGGTACTCAACTCGATGGTGCTGGTGGTATCTGCTGCCAACACCAGCGGCAGGAATGGATCCTGGTTGACCTCTGCCGCTGTTGCGGCATCGAATCCGATGGACTCCAGGTCGGCGGCGGTCTCCGCCGCAGCACTCACGTCGCCGATGTTGCCGTCGACTTTCACATCGACACCTCCGACTTCGCTGCGGCAGCGTGGGTTTGATGTTCTTCAGCAGATCTCACGATGGGAACATAACACGATATAGATGCAACAGACACTATTTGAAATCTAATTGATGATGGACGGCGGGTGCCCGCGACCGCACGCGCACCTTCAGGGGTAATCGACGCGGGACGTCAGACCGAAAGCGATGCCGCGGTCTGCGGATGCACGCACCGATCGGCCCGTCCCTCACCACGATGAACGAGGTCGATGACCTCGGTGTCGCACACGCCGGGCGCGAACATCGAGCAGCGGGGATGAAACCGGCAACCTGGCGGGATCTCGTCCGGCGGCGGCACGCTGCCGGGAATGGGGTCGAGCCTGCCCCCGCGTCCGCGACGCGGTGTCGCAGCGAGCAGACCCTTCGTGTACGGGTGCGACGCCCGGACCAGAACGTCTGCCGTCGGGCCCTCCTCGACGATCTGCCCGCAGTACATCACCGCGATCCGGTCACAAGTCCCGGACGCGACGCCGAGATCGTGAGTGATGAGCAGGACTGCGACGTCGAGATCGTGCTGCAGTTCGGCGAGCAACTCCATCACGCGTGCCTGCACGGTGGCGTCGAGTGCGGTCGTGGGTTCGTCGGCGATCAACACGGACGGTTCGCATGCGAGTGCCATGGCGATCATGACGCGCTGCGCCATGCCTCCGCTGAAGCTGAACGGCATTTCGTGTGCACGCCGCGCCGCGTCCGGGATCCGTACCCGATCGAGCATCTCGACAGCTCGCGCCCACGCGTCCTTCCGGCTGCCACCGCGGTGACGCCGCACGGATTCGGCAATCTGCCCTCCGACCGACATAGTCGGATTCAAACTTCGCCGGGGCTGCTGGAAGATCATGCCGATATCACGTCCGAGAATCGCGCTGCGCTGCTTGGGGGTGAGCGCGAGAACGTCGGTGTCGCCGAGGCGGACACTACCGGCCACGATACGTCCGCCGGTGTATTCCGTCAGCCCCGTGATCGCGAGCGAAGTGACGCTCTTGCCGGACCCGGATTCGCCGACCAGGCCGAGCATTTCACCGCGGCGGAGCATGAGGTCGACGCCGTCGACGGGTCGCACAACACCCGACCCTGCGCCGAATTCCACGGTGAGGCCGCGGGCTTCGAGAACGATGTCTCCGGTAGTCGCGTCGCGCTTGCTCATCGTGTCCCCTTCGTGTCGCCGACGGCGGTGCGCAGACCGTCGCCGATCTGGGAGAACGCCAGGACCGTCAGTGCGATGGCCAAGCCCGGCGCAAACATCAGAAACGGTGCCGCATAGAAGTTGTCGAAGGCTGTGCGCAGCAGTGATCCCCAACTCGCCTGTGGTGGTGTCACTCCCAGTCCCAGGAAGCTTAGGTTCGCCTCGGCGATCATCGCAATACCGAAAAGCAGACTGATCTGAACCAGCACAGGCGGGAAGGTATTACGAAGTACGTGAACGAACATGATGCGCAGCGGTCGGCATCCGATCGCTGCGGCCGCTTCGACGTATGTTTCGGACCGCACCGCCATCGTGGCACCGCGGACGATGCGGAAGATCGAAGGGGAGAACACCACGCCGATCGCAAACATCGACGTCGTCAGACCCGGTCCGACGACTGCAACCACGGCCACGGCGAGCAGGAGCGCGGGCACGCTCATCAGCGCATCGTTGAGCCGGCCGAGCACGGCGTCGATCTTGCCCCCGAAGTATCCGGATACCAGGCCCAGCGGCAGGCCGATGATCACCGACACGAGCACGGCCTCTGTCGCCGCAAGCATGGTCACGCGTGTCGCATCCACAAGACGACTGAACTGGTCACGACCCAGATCATCCGTACCGAGCCAGAATTCGGCGTTCGGCGAGACCAGGGCATTTCGCAGGTTCAGAGTGTTGGGATCGGTGGCGACGACAAGCGGTCCGACGACGGCCACGAGGGTGACGAATCCCAGGAACACGAGTGCACACAGCGTGACGCGATCACGGCACAGCGCTCGTACGGTCGTCGCGACCATACTCGTGTCCGTCCGGGGCCCTTTTTCGGCTCTAGGTGACTCTTCGGTTGCCGGCAGCTTCTCGGCTTCCGGCACGGCCGCGAACGCGGTCTTTTCATCATGCAGCGACACGGTTGACCGTCCTCGGGTCGATGAAGCGATAGGAGAGGTCGACGAGCAGGTTGATCACCAGTACGACGGCAGCCGCGAGCGCGACGATACCGAGAATCGTCGGAATGTCACGCCCGAGCACGGAGTCGATCGTCAAGGTGCCGAGACCCTGGATACCGAAAACTGTTTCGATCACCACGGTGCCGCCGAGCAGCTGCGCGATGCGGATTCCCAGCACGGTGACGATCGGAATTCCTGCATTGCGCGCGACGTGCATCGTGTAGATCCGCCAGGTCGGTATGCCCTTCGCCCGAGCAGTGAGGATGTGGTCCTTGTCCAGAACCTCCAGCACCGATCCTCGGGTGTGCCGGGCCAGTTCGGCCGCGGGCATGACGGCGAGCGCCACGGCCGGCAACACGATATGAGCGGCCCACGGCGCAACACCCTCGGACAACGGAACGTAGCCGGTGGCGGGCATCGTGCGCAGAGTCAGGGCAAAGACCATGACCAGGAGCATTCCGACCCAGAACTGTGGTAGCGCGATCCCCGCAGAAGACACCACACCGACGATCCGATCGAGCACTCCGCCCGGTCGCACAGTGGCGAGGACACCCAATGCCACACCCAGGACAACTGCGACGACAATCGCCACGAGCGCGAGCGACAGCGTCGGCTCCAGCCGTGACGCGATGAGTTCCGCGACGGGCTGGCGGCGGCTGTACGAGGTACCGAAGTCACCTGTGAAGACACCGGAGAGCCAATTCCAGTACTGCACGAGGAAAGATCGATCGAGCCCGAGTTCGGCTCGGACTCGCGCAACGTCCTCATCCGTCGCATTCTGGCCCGCGAGGTCGATCGCCGGGTCGCCAGGTGCCGCGGCCATCATCGCGAAGACCGAGAAGGTGACCAGGAGGAACAGGATGGGGGTCGTGATGACCACCCGGCGCAGTGTCGTCACGACGGCTCCGCCTCTCCGACCCGCCCGACGTAGCGCAGGTCCATCATGAATTGGGACTCACCGTTGAGCGCCTCGTCGAAGCCGACCACGTCGGACGCAACGAGGAAATAGGTGTTGTAGTGGCAGATCGGAACGAAGATCGCGGCTTCGGCCACAGCGGTGACGAGCTGCGCGTTGATCCGTTCGCGATCCTCCGGATCGACCGCCCGGGAGGCCTGTTCGACGAGTGCAGCAAGCTCGGGGTCGTCATACGAGAGCCGGGAGTCGGCCGTTGTCCACTTCACCGTGTCGGCGAGCGTGCCCTCGGATGCCATCGAATACATGAACGAATCCGATTGTGCGGTGCGGAAAGCCGTGAGCGCCTCGATACTCGTACCCGGCCGCAGCACCGTCTCGACACCGATCTCGGCAAGATTGTCCGCCACGATCACCGGAAGAGCTTCGCGACCCGCGGTGTAGGAGATCTCGAATCTTGTCCATCCCGCTTCCGCAGCGAGTTCCCGGGCTTTCGCTGGATCGTACGGATACGGATCGACGAAGTCGTCGACGTATCCGGGAAATCCTTCCCTCGGCAACTGTGCGGACGGAACGCAACCGCCTTGATAGTACCCATCTGCGATCGCGTCACGGTCGATTCCCCGGACCAGCGCTTCACGAACTCGATGATCCGGGAGACGATCGGATTGAATCCAGAGCGCCGCGAGTTGGCTCGTGGGTACGTCGACGAGCCGCAGGGTGCTGCCTTGCGCGGCAAGCTGCGCCTGCCGCACTGATTGCGCGACCACGGAGTTGACGTAGGAGACATCGATCTCGCCGGCGCGGATCGCGGAGTCGCGGGTGCGGTCGTCTGCGATGAACCGAATCTCCAACCGTGCGAGCTGTCCGGCGTCCGGATCCCAGTTCTCTTCTGCGGCACGCACGTAACGCACCGATTGGCTGGGGACGAACTTGTCGACGAGATACGGACCGGTACCCGCGGTACCCGGATCGACCCGCAGGTCGCGGGTCGGGTCCGCGAGTGCGGCAGGACTGATCATCGCACCTGCAGGTCCGGCCAGGACGGTAGGCATATCCGGGGTGGGGGCCGAGTAGTGGAGCACCACCTCGTGATCTCCGACGATCTCGATGCGCTCGAGGGTGGTCAAGAAGGGTGCCACCACCGAGTCCGGCAACTGTTGTGCACGCGTGATCGAGGCGACCAATGCCGAGGCATCGAACGGGGAGCCGTCATGAAACTCGACTCCCTTGCGGAGCGACATCCGCATAGACATCGCGTCGGGAGCGGTTTCCCACGAGTCGGCGAGCATCGGTACGATGTCACCGCCGGTCTCGGCCCTGGTCAGGCGGTCGAAAACCGGGTAGTAGTACACACGTTCACCCGATGTGCGCTCACGATGCGGGTCGAAGCCGGTCGGTACCGCAGTGGTGGCAGCGATGAGATCTGCCTCGCGGTCGAGGACCGCGGTGCCGGGGTCCGGTGCCTCTGATGCACTGCCCGGCCCATATCCGCAACCTGCGGCAAGCATGGTCACGGCAAGGGCTGCCGCCCCGATGAGACGCCGCGATGTGTGGACGGCCATGGTGCTCCTTGTCAACTCTCGGTGTGGCCAATGTGCCGCCCCGGCGCGGCAGGTCTTGCTACTGCGTAGCGTCGGCACCCTCGTAGCGTGCAAGCAGTGCGCGTTTGAGGATCTTGCCGCTCGGCAGCCGCGGTACCTCACCGAACTCGACGGTACGGGGCGCCTTGAAATGCGCGAGCCTCTCCCGGGCGTACCCGATTAACTCGGCCGCGAGTGCCTCGTCCGCGACCACACCGTCGGCCGGGCTCACCACCGCATGCACCCGCTGCCCCATCTCCTCGTCGGGCAACCCGATCACCGCCACATCGAGAACCGCCGGATGCATCGTGAGCGCATCCTCGATCTCCTGCGGGTAGATGTTCACCCCACCCGACAGGATCAGATCGATACGCCGCGCCGACAGGTACAGGTAACCATCCTCGTCCACGTGCCCGAGATCGCCCAGCGTGCTCCAGCCCCGGTCGTTGTACGCCCCCGACGTCTTGCCGGCGTCGCCGTGATACTCGAACTTGGCCGTCCCGCTCATCCAGATCGTGCCCACCTCGCCCGGACCGAGTTCGCGCCCGTTGTCGTCACAGATGTGCAGCTCGCCGAGTGTCGGCCGGCCCACCGAACCGCGATGCTCGAGCCACTCCGGGGTGGTGATCATGAAGAACCCGTTGCCCTCGGTGGCCCCGTAGAACTCCAGGATCTTCGGCCCGAACCAGTCGATCATGCGCTCTTTGACCTCGACCGGACACGGCGCGGCCGCATGGATCACCACCCGCAGACCCGACACGTCGTACCGGGCCCTCGTCTCATCGGGAAGTTTGAGCATGCGCACGAACATCGTCGGCACGAACTGGGAGTGAGTGACCCGATACCGTTCGATCGCGGACAACGCGGCTTCGGCGTCGAACCGCTCCATCACGATCGCGGTGCCCCCGTTGCGGACGGTGCCCAGGGACCATCCGAGCGGCGCCGCGTGATACAACGGGCCGGGACTGAGATACACGGTGTCCGGCCCGAATCCGAACGCAGTGCGCATCGTCGAATCGATGTTCAGACCCGATCCGAACGGCGCGCCGGTCAGCTCCGGCAAGATCCCCTTGGGTCGCCCGGTGGTACCGGACGAGTAGAACATGTAGTAACCCTCGACCTCGTCGTCGATCGGGATCGAGGGAAGACCGGCCACCGCATCGGCGAGCCGCTCGCCCCCGCTCGGCGACGTGGACCCCACCGTCAACCTCGCTTCGACACACAGGTTTCCGGATGCGATGACCGAGGCGAGCCGGTCGAGCTGCCCGGAATGGACGAGCAGACGGGCACCACAATTCTCCACCACGTAGGCGGCCTCGTCATCGGCCAGATGCCAGTTGACCGGCGTGTAGAGCAGCCCGGCCCGCTGCGCAGCCCAGACCACCGGAAACATCTCCAGGCAGTTCTCCATGATGATCGCGATGTGGTCACCGGCCCGCAGTCCACGCTGTCGGAACAGGTGAGCAATCCGGTTGGACGCCACCTCGAGCTCCCGATAACTCAGCGTCGCACCGCTTCCGGCCATCACGATGGCCGGCTTGTCCTCGTAGGTGGCTGCCAGATCCGTCAGATTCATCGCCGTCACGGCAATCCCTCCAGGTGGGGCGCCCGCAGACGGGCGCCGAAACGAGAAATTTCACTCAGGAGACCAAAAGAAATACTTCACTTAGGAGACTTTGTATACTATGTTGCACGCATCACACAAGTCGTGGCATCCGCTGACCCGATGGAGCACCATGTCCCTTCTCGACGTTCGCTCACTGTCGAAATCCTTCCCGCACGGATCGACCCTACGACCGGCAGTCGACGACGTATCGTTCACTCTGCGCGAAGGCGAAACCCTTGCACTGGTAGGCGAATCCGGGGCGGGCAAATCCACCACGGGTCGCCTCGTCCTGCGGCTGATCGACGCAGATTCCGGAGAGATCTCGATTCGAGGGAGAGACGTTCGCGGCTTACGTGGCGCCGATCTGCGGAATTTCCGGCGAGACGCGCAGATGATCTTCCAGGATCCGTTCTCATCCTTGAATCCACGGATGCGGATCTGGAAGGCGGTCGCCGAACCCCTCCTCGTGCACCGTGTGTGCCCGAGGGGCGAATTGAAGGACCGCGCTGCCGCATTGCTCGACAGTGTCGGGCTCGGCACGCATCTACTCGATCGGTATCCCACCGGTTTGTCCGGTGGGCAACTGCAGCGAGCTGCAATCGCCCGCGCGTTGAGCACAGATCCGTCGTTGATCGTGTGCGACGAACCCGTCGCGGCCCTGGATGTGTCCGTGCAGGCACAGGTAATCAACCTGCTCTTGGACATCCAAGAGCAACGAGGCGTGGCCTACTTGTTCGTCACCCACGATCTTGCCCTGGTCGAGAAAGTCGCACACTCCGTTGCCGTGATGCGAGCCGGCAAGATCGTCGAACACGCCACGACCGGGACTCTGTTCTCCGCTCCGGAGCAGGACTACACACGCACACTGCTGTCCGCCATTCCGGAGATGCCCGAGACCGCGACGGTCTGATCGCCGAGCAACTATCACTCGATCCCGACACCGAGGAGACGAACGATTGACCGACACCCTGTCCCCCGCCGAGGTCGGTGTCGAAGTGACCGATGGAGTCTGCGTGGTGACGCTCGACCGCCCAGCACGCCTCAACGCATTTACTTCTACAGGTTATCTGCAACTCTCCCAGGCTCTCGCGAAGGCCGATCTGGATGACGCCGTTCGAGTCGTGCTCATTCGCGGCGCAGGGAAGGCATTCTCCAGCGGAGTCGACCTGGACTCGCTTGCGACCGCTGATCCGGAAGAACTGAGAACACGATTCGCCGCACTTGTCGGAACGTTGGCCGGGATGACGAAACCGGTTGTCGCAGCCCCACATGGTGTCGCAGTGGGATTCGGAATGACGCTGCTGTTACTGTGCGACGTCGTCCTCGTTGCTGAAGGATGCAGGCTCCGGGCACCGTTCACGGCACTGGGGACCGTCCCCGAGGCCGGTAGCAGCTACCTCCTGCCCGCCCTGATCGGTCGGCAAGCAGCGATGGATATCGTCCTGAGCTCCCGGTGGATCACTTCCACCGAGGCGGTACGCCTGGGTCTGGCCGCCGTGGAAATCCCTCCGGACGACTTCGACGACGTGGTCCGCGGGTACGTCCGGACAATTGCCGGATATGCTCCGGCGTCGGTCATAGCGTCGAAACGTCTGCTGTCCTCGAAACGTAAGCAAAGGGCCCTCGACGCACTCGCAGCGGAATACAACGCGGCGCATGCACTTCCGCGTCTCACCCGCCCTATCGGTTGACAGTTCACCCCGCGGCGTCCGACGTTATGTGTGTTACCACGCCGGATTCCCCGGTCGCGTCCATGATGGAGTTCTCACGCATCGTGCTCGAGTGCGGTCCGAACCGCGTCCGGGAACAACGACACCGATGCCGCGACGATCTCCGGCCCACGCCCGGATGTAGAGCGTTTGCCGAGCGTCACGGCGAACCCCGGCCGGCCCCTTCGATTTCGGAATGCGAACCGACTCCCGGATCGTTTCGCGAATGAACGCACCTATGCCCGGCTCCCGCCATGGAGGAACCGGGCATAGGTAGGTACGGGACGGGACTCGGGGTCGCCGCGTCAGGCGATTCCGACGCCCTTGGTGAAGAGGAACTCCTCGATGCCGGCCTTGCCGCCCTCCTTACCCAGACCACTGAGACCGAGACCGCCGAACGGGCGGTTGACGGCCAAGTTGGCAGCACCGTTGATCAATACCTCACCGGTGACCAATTCTTCGGCGATCCGCAGACCACGCTTGAGATCCTTGGTGTGCACATAACCGGACAGGCCGTAGCGGGTGCTGTTGGCAATCTCGATCGCGTGGGCCTCGTCGCGGAACGGAATGATAGCGAGCACCGGTCCGAACACCTCGTTCTGCGCCAGATCCGACTGCGGATCGACGTCGGCGAAGACCGTCGGCTGGAGGAAGAACCCGCCGGCAAGGTCACCGTCGAGTCGTGCCGGTGCGCCACCTGTCACCAGACGTGCGCCGTCTTCCTTCGCCTTGGCGATCACACCCTGGATCCGCTCGAACGCAGCCTGATTGACCACCGGTCCGGCGAAGGTGCCCTCGGCGAAGGGGTCGCCGACGACGATTTGCTCGGCGATGGCTTTGACCGTGGCCACAACCTGGTCGTAGATCGAGTCCTGGACGAGCATCCGGGTGGGAAACGCACAACCCTGTCCCGACATCGCACCGACCGACATGATCGTGCCGAAACCACAGGCGGCCTGCAGGTCCGCGTCCTCGAACACGATGTTGGCGGACTTGCCGCCGAGTTCGAGCACCGCAGGTTTCATCGTGGGTGCGCAGGCGGCGAGAATCTTCGAGGCCGTGGCCGGGCCACCGGTGAACGACACCTTCTTGACCTGCGGATGCTCGACGAGTGCAGCTCCGGAGGCAGCGTCGCCGGGCAGGATGTTGATCACGCCGGGCGGAAAACCCGCTTCGACAACGAGATCGGCGAACAGTTCCGCAGAGAACGGGGTCAGCTCGGACGGCTTCACCACCACGGTGTTGCCCGCCGCAACGGCCGGCGGGATCTTCATCGCCAGCGAAATCAGCGGTCCGTTCCAGGTGATGATGATGCCCACCACCCCATAAGGCTGCCGCAGGGTGTAGCCGAATTCGCCATCGGTACCGAGCGTGGAGGTGACTTCGGCGGTGATCTTGTCGGCCCACCCGGCGTAGTACCGGGTCCACGCGACCGACTTCCCGATGAGGTTGGCGACCGTACCCAGCGGGGTGCCGTTGTCCATCGCACCGAGGCGACCGAATTGTTCGGCGTTGGCGTCGATCAGATCTGCCAGCCGGTGCAGCAGGCGGGCCCGCTCCGCCGGTGTGGTGCGCTTCCACGACTCGAACGCCTCCGCGGCTGCGGTGACCGCGCGATCGACCTCGGCCGGACCTGCCATGGGAATGGTCTTGTCGACCTGGCCCGTTGCCGGGTTCACGTGGTCGAACGTGCCCGCCGATCCCTCAGCTTCTCGATCGGCGCCGATGTGCAGGTGAACGTCGGGACGGGTGAGATCGGACACTGCAATGATCATGGTTGCTCCTGTTGTCGTGCGCCGAAGTCGGTTGGGGTACTAGCGGACGTTGAAGCCGGCATCGAGAGGCAGTGCAATTCCGGTGACGAACTTGGCCTCGTCGGAGACGAGCCACGCGACGGAGTTGGCAATGTCTTCGGACTGCAGAATCGGAATCGGCAGTGCGTTCTGCATGGTCGCCATCCCGGCGCCCTCCCCCGCAGCGGCCGCGGCGAACAGTTTCTCCATCGTCGCATTCATCGTCATACCGGATACGACACCGGTGGGGTGGATGGTGTTTACCCGAATCCATTCGGGCGCATACTGACTCGCGAGCGTCTGCATCAGGCCGACGAGACCCCGTTTCGCGGCTGTGTAGGCCTGTGAGCCGGCTTGATCGGATGCGGTCCCCTTCAGTCCCGCGCTCGAACTCGTGAGGACGATCGAACCACCGCGTCCACCCACGCGCAGGGCGGGTAGCGCGACTTCGACGGTGTTCCACGCACCGGTGAGGTTGGTGTCGATGATGTCGCGCCACAGAGTTTCCCGCTCTTCCTCGGCACACGGGGTAAGGCGCACGATGCCCGCGTTGGCGATGATGATGTCCAGGCGGCCGAACTCCGCAAAGCCCTCCTGGAACGCGGCGGCCAGCCCGGCACGATCCCGCACGTCGGCGACTCGGCCCACCATTCGACGGCCTTCGGCCTCGACGAGGCGCACCGTCTCCTCGAGATCCTCACGCGAGGCGTTGGGATAGTCCATCGAGTCGATGTCCTTGCAGATGTCGACGCCGATGATGTCGGCGCCGAGCGAGGCCAACTTGACCGCATGAGCGCGGCCCTGCCCCCGGGCGACACCGGTGATGAATGCGACTCTGCCTTCGAGATCGGTCAACGAAATTCCTTTCGGAGATGAGCAGCGCGTCATACCGCACGCAGAGTGCGCACCGGAGGAACGGGAACGCCGCAGCAAAGACATAGAGGACCACCTAGTCATCTATGTAACACGTATCACACGATATTACGGACGCCTAGAGTCCGCAAGGGAGTCGTCGCAGACGAAAGGCGGAATGTGAGGATTGATTCGCACACACGATCGCACCCGCGAGATCGAGAAGCGAGGAATCGAGAGCAATGCCCGAGGAGCAACCACGGCCGATCGGTCGCCCCCGCGACCCCGACATCAACGAGCGCCTCATGTCGGCTGCCCTCGAGGAGTACGCCCAGACGGGCTGGTCCGGGTTCACGATGCAACGAGTCGCGCAGCGGGCGGGCGTGGGCAAGTCCGCCCTGTACCGGCGCTGGGCCGACAGGGAGCAATTACTCGTCGCCAGCATCGAATCCGTCGCCCTACCGCTGGCGACGACACCTGATTCGGGCAGCCTGCGCGGCGACCTCATCGACGCCGCGACCCGGATCCTGCATCACTTCCTCGACCCGATGGGGTGGGCGACGCTCCGCATCACTGTCGACTCTGCTGTCGACCTCACCACGCTCGACCCGTTCCAGGAACGCATCATCGGGGCCCTCAACTCGGGCGTCACACAGATCTTCACCCGCGCCGCCGGTCGTGGTGAGATCTCGTCGGACCTACCGGTTCGTCCTCTCGTAGAATCCTTGTTCGGTTCCCTACTGATCCACGTTCTCTCGATGCCCGAACACGAACGCGACGACGCACGTCGAAATTCCACGGCCCAGGTCGAGCCGCTGGTGGATGTGATCATGAGGGCCGCGGCTCGTCACCCGTCTCCATGACGGGTCGACGACCGTCGGCACCTTTCTCAGGCGAAGCCGGCGACCGGTCTCGGCCGATACGGCGATTCGAGGGCCGCACACTCCTCATCCGTCAGTTCGAACTCGAGCGCGGCCAGAGCGTCGGTGAGGTGCTTGGGTTTGGTGGCTCCGACGATCGGAGCTGTCACCGTAGAGCGTCGAAGCACCCACGCGAGCGCGACCTGCGCGCGCTCGGCTCCTCGCTCGTCCGCGATGCGGCCGACGGCGTCGACGATCGACCTGTCGTCCTCGTCGTACAGGCCCTTACCGAATTCGTCGCTCTCGGCCCGCACACTCGACTCACCGAACGGGCGCGTCAGGCGTCCGCGAGCCAGCGGACTCCACGGCAGAACCCCTACCCCCTGGTCTGCGCAGAGCGGCAGCATCTCCCGCTCCTCCTCGCGGTAGAGAAGGTTGTAGTGGGGCTGCATCGAAACGAATCTGGTCCAGCCGTGCAGGTCCGCGGTGTACAACGCTTTGGAGAACTGCCACGCGTACATCGATGACGCGCCGAGGTATCGGACCTTGCCGGACCGCACGAGATCATGCAGTGCCTCGAGTGTTTCCTCGATCGGGGTGCGAGAGTCCCAGCGGTGAATCTGGTACAGATCGAGGTAGTCGGTTCCCAGTCGACGCAGGCTCGCATCCACTTCGGTCATGATCGACTTGCGTGACAAGCCACTTCCGTTGGGGCCAGAACGAACCCGTCCGAACACCTTCGTCGCGATCACGACGCTCTCACGCTTGGTGTATTCCTTCAGAGCACGACCGACGATCTCCTCGCTGGTACCGTCCGAATAGCTGTTCGCCGTGTCGAAGAAATTGATGCCAGCCTCGACAGCCGTGCGTATGAACGGCCGGGCGTCGTCCTCACCGAGAGTCCAAGCATGCGTCCCCGCCTCGGGGGTCCCGTAGCTCATGCAGCCCAACGCGAGCCTGGACACCTGCAGACCGCTGTTGCCGAGACGGACGTACTTCACGTTGCCTCCTACTGATGGTTCGGCAGCATTCAGCTGCGCCGAGCGATGAACAACCCTTCCGCGGCGGCGCTGATCTCACCGTCTACGACGATTTCCCCCACCGTGAACCGTTTGCGGCCCTCGTGCCTCAACTGCTTCGCGCGCACCGTGATGGGCTGGTACAGCGGAGTGGGACGCCGGTAACTGATCTCGAGTTTCGCGGTCATGCCGTTGTTTCCGGCGCGATGGTTGGCGACGGCGAGGGCGGCGTCGAGCAGTGCGGCACAGATGCCTCCGTGAACCGCAGCAGGTGGTCCCTGGTACGGCAGGCCCAGAGTCACTTCCCCTTCGACCCATCCGTCCTCTGCGACGTGCATGACGAGCGGTGGGGCGAGCGTGTTCTCCGGCCCGGTGACCGGATCGTGCCGGACGACGCCGTCACCCTCCCACATCCCGAGCAAGCGATCCGTGGGCGGTTCGGTGTGTCGTTCGAGTTCGTCGGCGAGGTCGCGGAGTCGCTCGGTCGTCAGCGGTATGTGCGCGGCGCCGGGTTTCGTGAGGGAGAGTGCCTCGACGATGCGGCGGAGCTGGCTCGCGGTGTCGTCGAGCGGAGACTCACCGGGGACAGCCGTCAGATAGGTCTCTGCACCGGTGTAATAGCGCGACAGCTCTTTCCGAGAACCCGGAATCTCCCACGTGACCATATCGCCTCCTGATCGGCCGACCCGAACGTTTACTGCGCGGCTTTCGGGCGCGGCTCGATGAACAGCCCTTCGGCGGACACTGCAACCTTCCCGTCGACGACAATCTCCCCGGTGGCCCAGATCTTGCGTCCCTCACGCTCCCTGAGTCGAGCCGCAATCGTCAGTGGCACGAACAGCGGCAGGGGGCGGTGGTACCGGACAGTGAGCTGCGCGGTGAAGATGACACCGGCTTGCGGCGCGGTAGCCGCACTGAGCACGTGGTCCATGACCATTGCCGAGATACCGCCGTGCACGAAGGAGTTGGGGCCCTGATACGGGAGTCCGAATTCGACTTCTGCCGTTACGGTTCCGTCGGGGCCGGCTTCGAGGACGATCGGGGGTGCGATCGCATTCTCGACTCCACTGACCGGGTCGTGCCGCCAACCGGGGTTGCGGATCGTTTCGGTCACCGTGTCGATCGGATTCTCCAGATGTTCGGAGAGGGCATCGAGCTTCTCGGCAACGTCGAGAAGCAGCGGATCGTCGACATCGACACGTTGGAGCAGATCCACGATTCGGCGCAGCTGCGCGGCATCGCGTTCGAGGGCGGCGGCGTATTCGCGTTCCACGTCCGAGACCGGCCGCGAGAGGTTTTCGACGATGGTCACTGGACGTGCTCCTTCGTGATGAACAGTGCGTCGCAGACCACGGTCGGCTCGCCGTCCACTTCGAACGTCCCTTGCGACCAGACCTTGCGTCCTTCGGCCCGCAGATGTCGGCCGCGCACTGTCACTTCCGTATGCAGGGGTGTCGGCCGCAAGTAGCGCAGGGTCATCTCTGCGGTCATTCCGGCGGGACCGGCCGTGCGGTTCGCGACCGCCATGGCGACGTCGAGCACGAGACCCGAGATACCGCCGTGCACGATCCCGGGCGGACCCTGGTACTGCCGGGGGAACTCCGCGTGCGCCAGCGACGATCCGTCCTCGCACCGCTCGAAGCGAAGCGGCACGGCGACAGGATTCTTCGGACCGCTCACGGGACTGCGCTCGAGCACGCCGACCTGCGTTCCGATTTCTCCGGTGACGCACTCGTGCGGGTGGGCCGCGACCGCCTCCAGTCGATCTGCAAGTGCCGAGATTTTCTCCGAGACATCGGGATTCGATACGCCACGCGCCCGGGCATCGAGTATCGCAGAGGTGAGCCGGCGGACCGCCTGGGCGGCGACCTCGGCGGCGAGCGGAACGCCGGGTCCCGAATCGACCTCGCTCATCGTATTCCCTTCATTCCGCCGTAGCGACGGAGTCGTCGTCGAAGTAGACCATTTCCTGTGCGAGGCTTGCGATACGGCGGCCCGCCTCGTCGCGGATCGCCCCGGAATACCAGCCGCGCTTGCCACCTGCGGTACCCGGTTCGTAGTCGACACGGAGCCACCCGTCCCAGTTCGGGACATCGTGAAACCACAGAGCATGATCGAGGCTGGGTCCGAGGACCTCCCCACCGAGGAGCCTCGGAAGTCCCGCCGAGAAGTCCGACATGTACGTCAACGCAGCCGCGTGCACGAGTACGTCTCCCGCGGGCAACTTCCCCACCGGGCGGACGTGAAATCTCGTGGGGAAGAATTGGGTGCGGTTCGGCCACGTGTCGACTCGTGCTTCGAGGGGCAATCCACTTGGGATAGCGCGGCATTCCTCGGGTGGCGGCATCGGTGCGGGCGGCTCGCCGTCCAGTTCGGCGCCGTCCGTACCGAGGCGGAACGACGCCGCCATACTGAAGAGGACTTCACCACCTTGCAGCGCGACGACGCGACGTGCGGAGTAGCTGCGACCGTCACGGTCGCGGTCCACTCGATAGACCACGGGCTGCGCGGAATCTCCACGCCGCAGAAAGTAGCCGTGCAGCGAATGCGGATGGCGGCCTTCCGGAACCGTAGCGCCGCATGCGAGCAGGCATTGGGCCGCGATCTGTCCACCGAACAGAGGCCTACCGTCGTGATGGACCGGTAAGGCACGGAACAGATCCCCGTCGAGTTGTTCGATCCTCAAGATATCGTTCAGTGTCGTCAGGTCACCAGCATCGGGTGTACCGGTGTCGACATCGGTCATGGACTGCCCTTCAGCCTGGAGCACTCGGCGAATCCTGCTATACAGCTGCCGCTGCGCCGGGGCGGAAGACCGGTGCTCGCTTCTCGAGGAAGGCGGCCTTGGCTTCCTTGGCGTCGTCACCGTTGATGTTGTTCGCCTGAGCGTGAGCTTCCCGGCGCAGGGCTGCTTCCATGCCGCCGCCTTCGGCGCTCGCATCGAGTAGTTGCTTGGCCAGAGACAATGCCTGCGCGGGTCCGTCGACGAGGCGGCGAGCCATCGCATCGACCGTGTCGTCGAGTTCGTCGGCTGTCACGAGGCGTGTGACGAGACCCAACTCGGCTGCTTCGGCGGCCGAGTACATGTCGCCGAAGAATGCGATCTCTTTGGCCTTCTGGATGCCGACGAGTTTGGGCAGCAGCCACGATCCGCCCATGTCCACCGACAGCGCCCGGCGAACGAAGATCTGGGAGAACCGAGCGCGGTCCGTGGCGACCACGAGATCACAACCGAGCGCAAGGTTCCAGCCTGCACCGACGGCGACGCCGTCAACCTTGGCAATGGTGGGGATCGTCAAGGCGTGCAGGGTACGAGCAGCTTCACCGGCGTCGGCCATGTACCGGAGGGCGTCCTCGCGCATCCCTGCGAGGTCGGCTCCGGAGCAGAAGTCGCCACCGGCACCGGTGAGGACGAGAACGCGGTCCTGATCGTTGCGCTCGACGGCCGTGAACGTCTCGGCGAGCTCACGCCACATCGTTTCGTTCGCAGCATTCTTCTTCTCCGGGCGTGACATGGTCACCGTCGCGACACCGTCGTGGCGTTCCACCTTCAATGTTTCCACGGATAAGCTCCCTCAGATCGGATGACGTAAACGTAGTTTACTACGTTATGTATGTGGTGGGCCTCTAGCGGCCCGTCCACTCAGGGGAACGCTTCTCGAAGAACGCACGCACACCTTCGGCGGCGTCCGCGGAGCCGGCGATCGCACGCATTGCGGTGCCGGTGATCTCCCACCCGGCCGCATCGTCGGCGGAGGCCATCTCGTTGACGACGGCAAGCGACGCCCGCACCGCAACGGGAGCGTTCGTGCAGATCCGCTTCGCAAGGCGCACTGCCGCCGACTTCGCCTCACCCACAGGCGCCAGGACGTTGACGAAGCCCGCCGCATACGCGCGCGATGCAGAAATGGGATCACCGGTGAGGACCAGTTCGCGCGCGAGGTTGAGCGGCAACGATCGCGGCGCGCGAAACAGCCCGGCGCAGGTGGGTACGAGCCCGCGCGCAACCTCCGGGAGACCGAAGACAGCCGCGTCGGACGCGACGACGAGATCGCACGCGAGGACGATCTCGAAACCACCGCCGAGCGCCGGCCCGTCCACCGCCGCGATGAGCGGCTTGGTCCGGGGACGTCGGATGATCCCGTATTCACCGCCGCGTTCGGTGTAGTAGTCACCACCGGCGCCGAGGTCGCTGCCGGCACTGAACACCGGGCCGTCCGCAGCAAGGACGCCGGCCCACAGATCGTCGTCCTCGTCGAGCTGCGTCAAGGCGGCATCGAGCTCATCGGCCAGAGCCCGGTCGACCGCGTTCCGCTTGGCGCTGCGCCGCATCTCGACGACCAGCACGCGGCCCTCACGCGAGACCTCGACCAATGGTGTCCCGGCGTCCGTCACGGCTGTCCCGGCTTGAGTTCGATGAACAGGCCCTCGGCTTCGGCACACAGAACGTCGCCGTGGCGAAGTTCGGCGCGCAGGAAACGCTTGCGGCCTTCCTCGCGTTCGAACCAACCGGTGACGGTGAGTTCCGCGTCGATCGGTGTGATCGAGCGGAAGTCCACGTGCAGGTAGGCCGTCCGGCACGGCGTGCGATCGGTACTGGCGAGCCGGCCGAGCACCTCGTCGAACATCAGCGGGATCGTGCCGCCGTGTGCCGCGCCGTTTCCCCCGAGGTAGTACTTGCCGAACGTGACGACGCCGTCGACGCCATCACGTTCCCACCGGTGCATCCGGAGCGCCGGTGACATGCACTGCGCGCGTCCCGGTACGTCGAGGTGCCCGAAGGGACGGCGACGTTCGGAAACCTGGTGGTCGGCGACCAACGTCTGCACGTCGGCGAAGTGGCCTGCGATCTTCTCGACGACATCGAGGGGCGGGTTCGCTCCCGCCAGGTCGTCGAGCATGGCGCGGGCGGTGGCGATCATGGCGTCGTACGGGCCGGGCTGCTCACGGTGGACGCCGGCGTCGAACCCGCGGTGGCTCACCGAACTCCAGCCACCTCCGACGCCGGAACTCTCGACTGCCGCGTCGGGGTGATCCTGGGACATGTGTACCTCCGTGCTCGTATGACTGCTCGATCCGAACCTAGAATTCCAGGAGACGAGCCTCGAGCGCTACCCAAAACGTAGGTGACATGGTTAACTACGTCAACAAACACGACGTTGGAGGAGTGTCATGGACTTCGCGCTGAGCGACGAACAAGAAGCCCTCGCCGAGGCCGAACGCGCCTGGCTCACCAAGAACGATCCGATCGCCGCGCGACGACCGGGAATCGACGACGGCCCCGCGCGCACCACCCCTGCAGGTGTGCGGCATCTCGCCGAGTCCGGCCTGATCGGACTGCTCACCTCGGACATGGGTGGCACCCATGTGGACCTCGCCGTACTCGTCGAAGAGCACGGCCGCGCAGGTAGCCCGCTGCCCGTCGCAGAACTCGCGATCGCGGCACGCCTGCTCGAACAACTCGATCACCCGGCTTTCGGAGCCACCGAATCGGGCGCCGAACTCGTCGTCCCGGCGCTCGCCTCCCTCGAAAATCCCGCCGTGCACGCGCAGATCGACGGCGGACAACTTCGACTGAGCGGCACGACAGCTCCGGTCACCGGTCTGATCGACGCCCACAGCATCCTGTTCGTAGCCACCACCGACACCGGCACCGAAGCAGCCGCGGTGGTGCCCGTCGACGCAGTCTCCATCCACACCCTCGACACACTCGACCTGACCCGGTCCTGGTCGGTCGCCGACGTCGACCTCACCCTCGAAGAAGGAACGTGGTCGGCACTGCAGCCCGGCACCGTTACGTTCGTACACGACGCACTCGCGACATTCCGCGCCATGGACGCACTCGGCGCGGCGGCCCGTCTCGTCGACATGACGGTCGAATACGCCGGGCAGCGCACCCAGTTCGATCAGCCGATCGCGAGTTTCCAGGCGATCAAGCACCACTGCGCGAACATGGCACTGTCGGTCGAAGCCGCGCGCGCGGCCTTGTGGGCCGCCGCTGTCGCGCTCGACGGCGACGATGCGGACACCCGCACCCGCGCGGTGTCCGCTGCAGCAGCCTTCACCGGCGACGGCGCCAGCTCGACCGCGCAGACCGCCCTGCAGGTTCACGGTGGCATCGGCTTCACGTGGGAACATGATGTGCACTTGCTGATCCGCCGAATCAAGGTCGACGAACTCCTCGATGGATCGGTCTCTTATCACCGCCGGCGGCTCGCCGCCGCCTGATCGCAGGCACAAGAAAGGGCGGGCAGCGGTTCCGAACGACCGACGCCCGCCCTTCCTGCGCGCTCAGACGTCGGCGGCGAGTCTGCGAAAATACTTTTCCGTTTCGGCGATCAACGCCTCGGCCTCGTGTTCCGTTTCGGTTCCGAACAGCGCGATGGTGGTTTCGTTGCGCATTGCGATAAGGAAATCGCCGAACAGCCGCTCCCTGCGGGTGGGTCCGAGGCCGAGTATCGCGATCTCACTGTCGCCGCCTACCCTGCTGGCCCGGCGGCGCTGTGCGTCGAATCCGGGCGGGGTGTCTCCCATCGCAATGACCCGGGCCTGCACTCTGTTTTCCCATATCAGCCAGAGGTATTCGCGGGTTCCGAGGACGAACAATTCGAAGCCGTCCACCTCCCCGCCCTGGCGAGCTGCCTGAACAACTTCGTCGACGCGACCGCGCAGCAAGGCGACGAAGTCCTCCCAGATCGCGTTGAACACCTCGGACTTCCCGCCGAAATGATGGTAGATGCTGCCGACGCTGACACCCGAGCGCTCGACGATCTCTGCCATGGTCGCCGCGGTGAATCCGCGTTCGCCGAAGACCTCGACGGCCGCGTCGAGCACCTTCTCTTTGGTCGCGGACGTACTCGTCCACGTACGGGCGCGTGTGCGTCCCTTGCTCTGCAGCATCATTCCTCCGTTGCTACCCCGCGTGGGGTTGACTTCCGTCCCTCGGCGTGGCCATAATCACTGTACATCCTAAAACGGGATTCTAGAATTTCTACCAACATGGCGTGTGCCAGCGGAAACGCACTGAGCACTCATCCCCTCGCCACAATCCGTACGAACGAATGGAGACCGAAGTGTCCGTCAAGCTGTGGGCCAATTCCGGCGATTCACACTTCCTCGAGCCCGACGACCTGTGGCGCGCACGCCTGCCCAAGGACCTGGCCGAACTCGTACCCCGCTCGGAAAAGGATCCCGACGGCAAATGGGAGACAGTCTTCGTCGACGGCCAGGCGTTCCGCCGTCGCCTCCCCAGCATCTCTCAGGAAGAGTTCTATGCCGCCAGTCATCGCGCGCCCGGTGCCGGCAACGTCGAGCTTCGCCTGAAGGACCTCGACGAAGAGGGCATCTGGACCGAGCTCATCTTTCCGTCGCTCGGTATGTGGTCCAGCTCGTTCCGTACCCCGAAGGTCCTGCGTGAGGCACTGCGCGTGTCCAACGACTGGGCCAAGGAAACGATCATGGACTACTCGCCGCGCCTGATCCCCACCGCCCAGGTCTCGACCCTGTCGATCGAGGACGCCTGCGTCGAGCTCAAGCGCTGCGGCGAGATCGGCTACAAGGCCGTCTTCATGCCGGTCAATCCGCATCCCCTCCAGAAGGACTACAACCGCGACGAGTGGGAGCCCTTCTGGGCCCTCGCCGAGGACATCGGCATGGTCATCGCGTTCCACATCGGCACCGAGCCCATCGACTTCACCACCGGAGGCGCTCCCGGCGCCACCTACCGCGGCCCCGGCGGCGCGGTTCTCAACTACACCGAGACCACCTTCGGCGGCCAGCGCGCCGTGATGAAGCTCGTCGCTTCGGGCGCCCTCGATCGTCACCCCAACCTGAAGGTCCTCGTCTCCGAAGGTGGCGCAACCTGGGTGCCGTTCGTCGCCGACCGCATGGAGGAGGGCTACCGCCAGCACTCGATGGCCGTGCGGCCCAAGCTCAAGCGCACCCCGAAGGAGATCATCTACTCCCAGGTGTACGCATCGTTCCAGCACGACGAGTCGGCCGTCGCTGCCATGACCGGCATGGGCTACAACAACGTGATGTGGGGTAGCGACTACCCGCACATGGAGGGCACTTACGGTCACACCCAGGTGACTCTGCACAACCTGTTCGACAACGTCGACCAGAAGGTCAAGGACCGGATCATGCACGGCACGTTCGAAGAGCTGTTCCCGCACGCTCCGAAGCTCCCTGCCCCAGGCACGGAAAAGCCCGCGACCGCCTCGGTCTGACGGCTTCCAGCGACCCCTCGGCCGGTCCGCATCGAGATTCGTGCGGGCCGGCCGGATCACTTCATCTCCTGAAAGAGCACTCCGATGAGCGACAGCGTTCTCTACGATCTGCCGGGCGAGTTCGTCTCCTCGATGGCCGAGTCCTCCGGGTACTGCGATGCCCAGGCGGTTCTGCCGAAGGATGACCACTACATCGCTTTCTGCACGTGCGGCCGGTGGCACACCACCGTCCCGACCCGCGACGAGGGCCTGGCTCTGGCCCGCGCCCACACCGTCGAGACCGACAGCAACTGATCGGTTCCCCTCTTGCAGGAGGGGACGGATCGTACGAAACGCTCGGCCGGGATCCCGGTCGGGCGTTTCCACTTTGCCCACGGCACCATCGTATTCCCAGGGCATCGAATACTTCGGTCGATGCGGCTCCCCCGGCGGCAAAAGGACGCGGTCGTCGTAGTGCTCCGTCAGGAGTGCTACGACGACCGCGTCGACGTGCTGCGACCCGCACGCTGGCGAGGTCCGGCAGTGCTTCTATTCGGAGACGGTCAGGTACCGCAGATCGAACGGACCGGCAGTCGTGGAGTAGTCCATGTCGGTGCTGAAGTTACCGACCTTGTCGCTCATCACCCACGGGTAGGTGATCCACACCAGCGGGGCGCCCCACGCCTCGTCGACGAGGTAGTTGTTGAGAGCGACAGCGGACGCCTCTCGCTCTTCCTCCGAACGACGAGGATCGGTTGCGTCGGACAACATCTGCTCGTATTCGGGCGTCACGCCTGCCGGATTGAGTCGAGGGCCCCAGCGATAACTGGAGCCGGACGTGAAGCTGGTACCGATCGGAGAGTAGTGAAGCAGGGCCGAGGCCTCGCCACGACCGAAGGACGTCGGGCCCTCGAGTCCGTCTTTCACGATCGGCGTGATCTTGATACCGGCCTGCGCAAACTGCTCCTGCAGTACATCGGCCACACCGGGGGTGACGACGTTGACGATGATGACCTCACCCAGGTCGATGCCGTTCGGGTGGCCGGCCTCGGCAAGAAGCTGCTTTGCCTTCTCCGGATCGTAGCTGTAGACGTCGTCGAGGGAAGCATCGAAGCCGGGCAGTCCGGTGCGCGAGTACTGGTAGCGCGCTTCCGATCCCGGGTACAGGGCTTCGACGATTTCCTGGCGGTCGTACGCGTGGTTGATCGCCTGCCGGACCTTCACATCGTCGAGCGGGGCGACGCTGCGGTTCAGGAACAACTCGACGCCGATGCCGGTAGGCACGTCGACGGTCACAAGTCCTTTGCGTCCGTCGATGGCGGACACCGTGCCCGGCAGGAACTGGCCGAGCTCGATCTGGCCTCCTGCCATCGCATTGGCGAATGCCTGGGTATCGGAGATGGCCTTGTACTCGATCTTTGCGATCTGGGCGGCGTCGGTGTCCCAGTAGTCCGTTCGGTCACGGACGACGGTGAGCTGCTCACCGGGAGCAAAACTTTCGACCGAGTAGGCACCCGAGCCGTTGGTTTCCGTCGCCGGATTGCCATTGGCCACCAGATCCGGATGCATGATGAAGCCGGACATCTCGGCCAGGACGTAGGGCATGGTGTCGGTCGGCTCGGCCAGCGCCAGCGTGACCTGATAGGGGGCCGTGATCGTAACGTCGACGACCGGACTCATCCGCGACTTCACGGACGGACTGTCGAGGGTGCGCGCCCGGTCGAGATTTACCTTGACCGCTGCGGCGTCAAGAGGCGTGCCATCGCGGAAAGTGACATCTTCTCGCAGATCGAGAATCAGACCCAGGCCGTCTTCGGAATAGGAATAGTCCTGGACGAGCATTCCGTCCACAGTGCCATCTGCCTTCACGGTGAACAGCCGGTCGTAGATTTGGTTGAGCCCGAACCGGAATGACGCAATCTCGCTGGTCGCCATATGCGGGTCGAGGCTGGTGATGGCAGTCGTCCAACCGGTGCTCAACGTGGCTTCGGTATCAGGGGTGCCCGAACCGGCGGAACCGGAGTCGGAGGAGCCGCAAGCCGCAAGCAACCCTACGGCAGCGAGAGCGGCAGCCGCACGAAGAGTGCGCCGTCGAAACATGATTCGGCCTTTCTTGCAGGGAACACGGAATTGCCGGGCCCTGAAGACACACCCAGAGCCGGAATGTGTTCAGGCTAACATCATTCTTAGTAAACGTATACTACTTGTATTACTAAGTATGCGCGCGTCGGTTCCCCCTACCACGCAGAGCCTCTACGAGCCGGGGCACCTCTGCCATCGCACGCATCGCATCGTTGAGGTGAGTACACCCCCCGGTTCCCGGAAATACCTCCAACACGGCCGCTCTCAACTCGCGAAGCGAAGTTCCGACGATTCGGTCGACCGACAAGGACGCAAGCGGGCACTCCTCGTACGGCAACACACGGGGATCGGCCGAGATCGACAACAACTCCCCCGTGACCGGGTCTGCGGTCGCCCTCACCAGATACTCGTGCACCGCGACACGGCCACCCTCCGGCACCGTCGACGAGTCCTGGAACATCGAGTCGATTTCGATGACGTCGCCGATGGTCACGTCGATTCGCCGCGCGCGCCGCATCGAGATCTCGGTAATCTCGTCGAGTTCGTGCCATCCGGTCGGATCGTCCTCACGCGGTAGTGGCCCGACCGTCTGCACCAGATGATTCCACTTGGACGAGCCGTCCGGCATCAATGCTCCCGAGCCCGGCTGGAACCCGGTACAGATGCCCTCCATGTTGCGACGCGGGGCGTTCCCCATCGCCGCGAGAATCTGCTCGCGCGGAACCCATCGGGAGTAGGCGAATCCCGCAACGAGCGACGCGCCGGCGATGTCGTCGAGCATCAGATACAGCGGGGTGCCGGCCTCGGCCTCGTCGGGCAGCGTCTCGGCGAGTACCGTGCGCGAGCTGCCGCCTCCCCGTGCGCCGATCATGCCGGTCGCTGCGGGTCGCGGTGGATCGACCGCGATGTCCTCGATGGTCCGGGTCGCCGAGTTCACCCCGACCGTCATGGTGTCCTCGGCGACCACGACCGGATCGCTTCCGTCGTGTGGCGTCAGTAGATCCCGCGCCCTGCCGGTAAGGCGCAACTGCGTTCCCGGTCCGTCGGGCCAGTGCATGTCGATCGTCGAGGTGCGGCGTATCGAGCCGGGGCGACGCACCGGGGCAGGACCGGACGGGCCGCGTGCCACAAGTCCGAACGGGATGTCGACTGCCATGAAGGTGTCCTCTGCTGTCTACTCGTGTTCCCAGAACTTCGGCACCGACGGTCCCCCGGCCACACGATCGGCGTACATCGCATCGATGTCGTCGTCTCGGTAACCGAGTTCGGTGAGGATCTCTCGGGTGTGCTGGCCGATCACCGGCGCTGCACGATCGAACTTCAACGTGATGTCGTCGAAGTTCCAGTAGGCGCCGGGTTGTTCCATGCGACCGAAGTGTGCGTGGTCGTAGGACGCGATGAGTTGCCCGGTGCGGTTCGCTTCGTCGTCGAAGAACTCGAAGCTGTACTCCTCGCGGACCGGTTCGGCCGCAATACCGGCGGATGCGAGTTCAACCAGTAGTTTCTCGGATTCGAACGCCGCGAGCCCCGCTTCGATTCCGCCGTCGTCGGTTGCGCCCGCTATCGCACGCAGGGCGGCGAGCTGCCCGTCGGTCTCGGCAACAATCGCAACCCAGCCGTCGGTAACCTCGTAGATACGGCGACCCGGACCGAAACCGGTTTGCGTTGCATCGAACCGCGGGTACTCGGCGACACTGTTGTCGGCGAGGCGGATCAGCGTCTCGCTCTGCGTCGCGGTGGCTGCCGCAAGCAGCGATCCTGATGCCTTGGTTCCGCGCCCGGTGCGTTGCTTGTAGTACACCGCAAGCAGGGTGCCCACGAGAGAACCCAGCGCCGTCTGGATGTCGAGCACACCGAACCGGGAGAACTGTGGCGGATTCCCCACACCACCGTTCTCGACCTCCCAGCCCGCCAGGGCTTGAAAGATCGGATCGAAGCCGGGGCTGTCGATGCGATCGCCGATCTCGCCGTAGCTCGTCACATACCCGAAGACGATGTCCGGATTGATCGCTCGCACCGATGCCTCATCGATACGGTTCTTCACTGACGCCTTCGGACGTTGGTTGTGGTGCACGACGTCCGCCCACTGGATGAGCCTGCGCAAGACCTCTTGCCCCTTCTCGGTGGCCAGGTCGACCGCCAGGTCGCGCTTGCCGCGCGAACAGGCCTCCCAATAGCTGGGCTTCCAGCGCAACCGGTCGCCCACCACGGGTTCGATTTTGATCACCTCTGCACCCAGATCCGCCATGAGCATAGGGGCCATCGGACCTGCCAGGAACGACCCGAGATCGAGCACCTTCAGACCGGCGAGTGGCCGCGGATCAGCGTCCGGATCCATCGGAGCCGGGGACCGGCGGTATTGAGCCAGGGTGTCGAATACCTCTTGGGAATGCTCGCCCAGACGTGGCGCCGGGCGAGTGACCTCGCACGCCGGTTCGGTCACGAAGGGGTTACCGGCCTGGAGTGTTCGCCCCTCCACCGAGTCATCGACCTCGAAGACGTACCCATTGGCGACCACCTGCGGATCGCGCAGCAGTTCACCCATCTGCTGAGCCGGCTCGATTGCGAGGTCCGCTGCGCGAAAGGCCGGCAACCACTCGGTGCTCGAGCGCTGCGCGATGACCTTGCGCAGCCCCTCGCTCGCGTTTTTCGACAGATCGTCGAGGTCGTCCATGCCCGCCGCAACTTCCTTGACGAGCGGGATGGCATTGATATCGATACGTTCGCCGGGGTTCATCATCTGCAGCCACACACCGTCGCTGCACTGGTACATCGCGAGCTGCGGGGGCGCCTCGTACTTGTTGAGAATCAGTGCCGGGATCGGGTTCTCGGCGTTGTTCCAGGCGAGCGAAGCCGTGTTGAGCATGCCCTGGAGGAGCGAGGTGTGCACCGCACCGATCCGGCCGGTGCTGTCGCGTTGGATGAGGCGCGCCACGATGCCGGCCGCTGCGAGGGACGCTGCGGCCCAGCTCGGCAGCGGGAAGCGCATGGCGATCGGGCCCTCGCGGTAGCCCCAGAGTTCGCCCATCAAACCGGAGCGGGCCTGCACGAGCAGGTCGTGGGCGGGGCGGTCGCGGTCGGGGTGGTCGACGGGGTACCCGGTGACCGAGGAGACGATGAGATGGGGATGGCGCACCCGCAGCGCCACATCGTCGAAACCGAGTTCGGCAGCGCGCGACGGGGTGAATTCGTGAACGAAGACGTCGGCCGTATCGAGCAGATCAGCCAGCTTCGCGCGGTCGTCGTCGGTGGTGATGTCGAGGACCACGCTGCGCTTGCTGCGGTTCCAGGATGCGAAAGCAACGCGCGAACGAAGCGGATCACCTTGGGGCGGTTCGATTTTGATGACGTCTGCACCCGCTTCCGCGAGCATCCGCGACGCAACCGGAACAGCCAGTCCGGAGGCGAGTTCGACGATACGTATCCCGTCGAGAATCCGATCGGTCATGGTTCTTCTGCCTTTCTTCTGGACGACGCCTGCCGGAAGTCGACCACGGATGTGACGCCTACCACGACACTAGTACATGACAGCCCACAAGTTCTACTTAGTAACCTTAGTAGAAAGAACACAGCCCGAGCCGCCCCTCGCGGGCGACCCGGGCTGCGATTGCGGCTCTACCGGACAATGCGCGTCAGCGCGCCTTCCAGACCGGCTCGCGCTTCTCGGCGAACGCGAGCGGTCCTTCCTTCGCGTCCTCACTGAGAGCGAGGCGATCCCACTCGGCGGCGGACAGTGCCCACCGAGCGTCCTCCTCGGCACGCTGACCATCGACGACGCCGTAGGCGACGCGCTTGCTGGCCTGCACCGACAACGGAGCGTTGACGGCGATGCGCTCCGCCAGCTCGATCGCAACCTCGACCGACTTACCCTCCGGTGCAACCTGATTGATCAGGCCGACCTCGAGAGCCCGCGCCGCGGTGATCGGATCTCCCGTGAAGATCATCTCCATCGCGAGACGCTGCGGGATCTGAGCCGGAAGCCGGAACACACCGCCGGCGCCGGCGATCAGACCACGTTTGACCTCGGGCAGACCGAACGTCGCGTTCTCGGCGGCCACGATGAGATCCGCCGACAGCGCCAGTTCGGTACCGCCGCCGAGCGCGGTGCCGTTGACGGCAGCGATCGTGGGCTTGTCGACGTAGTGCTTGACGAAGCCCGCGAAGCCCCAGTCCTCGTGACCGGGCGCATGCAGACCTTCGCCACGCGAGATCGCCTTGAGGTCGGCGCCGGCGCAGAACGACTTGTCGCCGGCACCGGTGATGACGATCGCGCGCACCTCCGGATCGTTGGCGGCTTCCTCGAGGGCGCCGCCGACTCCGATGCTCACCGACGAGTTCACCGCGTTGCGGGCCTCGGGCCGGTTGATCGTGATCACCATGACGTTGCCGACACGCTCGACGAGCGCGCCTACCTGGGTGGTCTGGGTCATCACCTGTTCCCTTCTCAGCTCTCGACGAGTTCGAGGATCGTGGCGTTGGCCTGACCGCCGCCCTCGCACATCGTCTGAAGGCCATAACGAATCTTGTTGCGGCGCATGTGATAAACCATGTCGGTGAGAATGCGTCCACCGGATCCACCGAGCGGATGACCGAGGGCGATCGCGCCGCCGTTGGGGTTGAGGCGCTCGGGATCCGCCCCGATCTCCTTCAACCATGCGAGGGGCACCGGCGCGAACGCCTCGTTGACCTCGAAGACGCCGATGTCGTCGACGCTCAGGCCCGACTTCTCGAGAGCCTTGGCAGTCGCCGGGATCGGCGCGGTAAGCATGATCACCGGGTCGGCGCCGATGACGCTCGCGGTATGGATCTTCGCGATCGGCGTCAGACCGTACTTTGCGGCGGCCTCCTCGCTCATGATGAGCAGGGCCGACGCTCCGTCGGAGATCTGCGAGGCGTTACCGGCGTGGATGACACCGTCCTCCTTGAACACCGGCTTGAGCTTGGCCAGGGTCTCGACCGAAGTACCGCGACGGATACCCTCGTCCTTCGAGATCACCGTGCCGTCGGGGGTTGTAACGGGCACGATCTGGGCGTCGAACAGACCAGCGTCCTGTGCGGCGGCAGCCAGTTCGTGCGAGCGAGCGGAGAACTCGTCGACCTCCGTGCGGCTCATGCCCCACTTCTCGGCGATCATCTCGGCCCCGACGCCCTGGTTCGGTACGGTGCCGTCATAGCGGTCGAGGAACGCCTGGCTGAAGGGCTTGCCTGCGACCTGCACGGACGAGCCCATCGGCACTCGCGACATCGATTCGACACCACCGGCGACGACGACGTCGTAGTGACCGGCCTCGACACTCGCGACAGCGAAATTCAGTGCCTGCTGCGACGAACCGCACTGGCGGTCGATCGTGACGCCCGGGACGGTCTCGGGCCATCCGGCCGCGAGCAGGGCGGTACGGGCGATGTCCTGGGACTGTTCGCCGACCTGCTGGACGCAGCCCCAGATGACGTCCTCGACGACGCCCGGGTCGATGCCCGCACGCTCGACGAGCGCGTTGAGCACGACAGCGGACAGGTCGACCGGGTGAATGCCGGACAGGCCGCCGTTGCGCTTACCGACCGGCGTGCGCACGGCCTCCACGATTACTGCAGTCATGATGCGTTCCTTCTTTGTCAGCGCTTTGTCAGCGGCTACGGGGTCAGACCCGCGTGGATTCGAGTTCGGCGACCATCTCGAGCAGTCGCCGCCTGTCGACCTTGAGGGACACGCTGCGAGGCAGGGCGTCCACTGTGTGAATCGTGACCGGCACTTCGTAGCCGGTCAGCTGGTTGCGGACGAACTCCTTGAGTTCGGCCTCGTCGACGGGGGCTGCGCCTTCGGCCAGTTCGATCACGGCGACGGGCACCTGACCGAGCCGCTCGTCGGCCCTGCCGTATACGGAGGCATCGAGCACCGAAGCGTGGGCACGAAGTGCGTTGCACACGGTCTCGGGCTGCACCTTGAAACCGCCGCGGATGATCGCGTCGTCGGCGCGGCCGTCGATGTACAGGAAGTTGTCCTCGTCGAGATGAGCGAGGTCGCTGGTGCGCACCCACTGGTTGGTTCCGGTGCCCGTTTGGCTCGAGCACACCTCCAGGCGGCCGGTCGTGCCGATGGGCAGCACTTCACCGTTCTCGTCCACAGCCCGCATCTTCACTCCGGGGAAGGGACGACCGACGCTGCCACGCTTGCGCGTCCACCATTCACCGATGAGCGGCTTGGTCCATCCGGCGACGGCACCGCCGAACTCGGTGGCGCCGTACATGATCATCACGGGGATGCCGTAGCGCTCGGTGAATTCGTCGGCCAGGTCGGGACTGACGAAGGTGGTGCCTGCTGTCACCGCGCGCAGGCTCGAAAGCTTCTCCTTCGGCACCTCCGCACTGAGCACAGAGCGCATCGCGGCGGGCGGAAGGCCGGCAACGCGCAGCTGGTGCTCGTACACGGCCTCGACCCATCCCTCGACGGTGAAGCGAGGAAGCAGAACGATCGGACGCGCCTCGGCGAGGGCCTGGATGACGCCCCACAGTCCACCGATGTGGACCATCGCGAGCGACACGAGCGATACACGCCCGGTAAGCGGTTCCCGCTGGCCGCCACCCTTACCGGTGTGGCTGTGGACTGCATCGAGAGCGGCCTCGAGCTGACGCCAGGTCAGCGGGATTCTCTTGGGCGGCCCGGTGGTGCCCGAAGTGAACATTTCGACCGCCACGGGGTCGGAAACATCTTTGGGAGCTTCGATGGTGACCTCGGGGCCACCCGCGCGCTGCACGACATCGAGGCCGTCGACCGCGAAGCCGACGATGCCGGCCTCGGCCAGCGTGACCTCGAAATCGTTTTCGTCCCACATGCTCTTCGGGGCGAGCACGACCTGCGGCAGCGACGCCACCACGTCCGCTGTCACGCGAGCCGGGGGCTGCATGGGGTTGAGCGTGATGATCGTGCGGCCCTTACCGAGGATCGCGATCAGAGACGCAACGGACTCCACCCGATTTCCCAGCACCACGCCGATGCGCGCGCCCTCGCTGCAACCGACGCGCGTGAGTTCGGCGTCGACCTTCTCGGCGAGCGAACGTACCTCACCCCACGTGGACCACGTCTTGCCCTGTTGAACCATTTTCGCGTCGTCGGATGCCGACCAGAGCAAGCCCAACGCTTCCCTGATACCCGTCATTCGATGCCTCCCACTTCTGCCGACGGGAAAAATCCGCGTTCTTCCTGCATCGGTACCGGTTTCGTGACGCTCCCGCCAACCGCCCTTCGGCGGCATCGAGTAGAACGCCTTGAAATAAAGATAGATCACATAGTTAACTAGGTCAATTGCGTTTGATGTCGTGTCCGCGCCTGAATCCTGCGCCCTGCCCGCAAAGACGAAACGGGGAGGATCCGTGGATCCTCCCCGCTCCTGTGCCGCAGCTCAACGGGGCATCGCCAGCCCACGCTCGGCAATGAGGTTGCGCATGATCTCCGAGCTGCCACCGGCGATCGTGTAGGCGCGCGCGTACAGGAACTCGTCCTGCCACCGCCCGCGGTCGACCGCGTTCGAGTCTCCTTCGACGAGAATCCCGGCTTCACCGGAAAGTTCGAGAGCGAAACGGGCGATGTCGACGCCGAGTTCGCTGAACATCAGCTTGGCCATCGGGGCGTCGTACGGTCGCTCGGTCTTGCGCGACCACCGGCTGATGTTCGCGTAGACCATCGCCGAGTTCGCTGCGACCGCGGCCGCCAGCTCGCCGATACGCTCCTGCACGGCGCCGTCCTCGATGGCCGGCCGGCCGTTCCGCGTCACGTTCTTGGCCAGGTCCTTCAGCGCCTCGATGTTCTGCTGCAGTCGCACGACGCTCGTCGCCGCGCCGCTGCGCTCGTGCCCGAGGCTCGAGTTCGCGATCATCCACCCGCGATTGAGTTCACCGATCAACGCGTCGGGTCCGAGCTCGACGTTGTCGAGGAACACCTCGTTGAAGTCGGACGTTCCGGTCATCTCCCGCAACGGCCGCACCTCGACACCCGGCAGCCGCATGTCGACGATGAATGCGCTGATCCCCCTGTGTTTCGGGGCCTCCGGATCGGTCCGCGCAAGCAGATAGCCGTAGTCGGCCCAGTGACCGTTCGTAGTCCACACCTTCTGGCCGGTGACCTTGAATCCGCCGTCCTCGGTGGGGACAGCCTTGGTGCGCAGCGACGCGAGGTCGCTGCCCGAGCTCGGCTCGCTGAAGAGCTGGCAGAAGATGAGCTCGCCGGAGCGAATTCCCGGCAGGTACTTCTGCCGTTGTTCCTCGGTGCCGAAATCGATCAGTGCATGCGAGACGAGATGTGCGGCACCCTGAATCGCAGCCGGGGCGCGGCCACGGGCAAGTTCCTCACCGACGACGACGTCCTTCTCCGACGAATGCGCAGAACCCTTGCCGCCGTGCTCCTCCGGCCAGTCGGCGCCGACGTACCCGGCCGCGAACAGCTTTCCGGTCCACTCCTTGAGCAGAGCGAGGTCCTCCGCGTCTTCCGCGCTGCGCACCCCCGCTTTGACGGCGATCGCCGGCTTGTTGGCCGCGACGAATTCGCTTACCTCGGCACGGAACTTCTCGAGTTCCGGAGTCATTCCGTATTCCATGTCAGCGCACCTCGTACTTGCGGGTCGGCACCTCTGAGCGGACGACCTGAGCCTTGCCGATCGGATTGCCCAGGTCGGTGTAGTACATACCGGTTGCGAGAGCTGCGGACCGGCCGGAGTCCTTGGACTCCCAGATGGCCCGGATGCTGCCCTGAATCGCGGCCGGAGGCTTGGCGGCGATGCGCTCTGCGAGTTCCTGCGCGCGGTCCCACAAGCTGTCCCGGGTCACGATCTCGCTGATGAACCCGATCTCCAGTGCCCGCTTGGCCGACATCCGCTCGTCGAGCCCCAGCAGAACCATGCGCAGCACCTCCCCGATCGGGATCCGATGCGCGAGGCCGATCGGCTCGAGCGCAGCAACCATGCCGTACGACACGTGCGGATCGAAGAACTGGGCGTCGTCGCTCGCGATGATGATGTCGGCCTCGTTCAGCCAGTAGAGCGCACCGCCCGCCGCCATACCGTGCACCGCACAGATCAGCGGCTTCCAGCATCCGTTGTGCTTGGGCGAGAGATCGATACCCGGATCGCGACGCATGAAGACGTTGTCGGACAGGAACGTGCCCTCCTTCACGTCCACGCCCGTAGAAAAGGCGCGTTCCCCGTTCGCCCGGAGCACCATGACGTGAACATCGTCTTCCTCGCGCGCGTAGGCCCACAGCGCAGCGAATTCTGCCCGCATCGTGTCGGTGAACGAGTTCAGTTTGTCGGGCCGATCGAGCGTGATCGTCAGAACGTGGTCTTTCAGCTCTGCAATCACTGTGGTCAAGCTGCTCAGGTCCACAGTTCCTCCTGGAAAGTACGGGCGTGGCGCCCTGACAAATATTACTAAGTCATCCATGTGTGCGTCCAGTCTCCGGCCGGGCACGCTCAACGCGCATGGCCGGCAGCCGCAACCACCTCGGGACGACGCCGGGCGGGATCCGCTTTCACCTCGATAACCAGAGGGTAGGCGCACTCGTCCAGCAGCGCCGCGACCTGCGAAAACTCCTCGAGGTCCCGCACCGTGACCGCGCGGGCACCGAGTGCGCGCGCCGTCTCCGCGAACCCGGGCCACGACACCTCCGAGTGTGCGGGCGCAAGTCCGAGGCCCTCGAGCTTGAGATATTCGGCGCCGTAACAGTGGTCGTCGAGTACGACCAGCACGAGCGGCAGACGGTGCCGGACCGCCGTGCTCAGCTCCACCAGTCCCATCATCGCGCCGCCGTCGCCGGCCACACACACCGTCGGCACGTCGCGCCGGCCCGCAGCGGCGCCCACCGCAGTCGCGATACCGAGCCCGATCGAGCCGAACGCACCGGGCACGGTGAAACGCGCCGGATCGACCGGCAGGTATTTCCACGCCGCGAACGAGAATCGCCCGACATCGGTGACAACCTGAGTTCCCGTCGGGAGCAGCTCGGCGAACCGGGCCATCGCGTCCCGCATATCGACGGTGCCACCGCCCGAGATGCTGCGATAGCCCTTCCCCTCGAGACCACGCGCCGCCTCGGCGAGCTGCGCGACACGACGACCGGACGGTGCCGGAGCCTCGGCTTCCACCAGGCGCTCGACCAGAGCGCGCACCACACCCGCAGCATCACCGAGAATCGGAATATGCACAGGCGCGAACCGCCCGAATGCGCCGGACCGATCGTCGATCTGGATGACGAACTTGCCGGCCAGCAGCGCGGTGTTGTCAGTGGTGAACGACGACAGGGCGGCACCCACCGCAAGCACACAATCGACGCGACCGAGCTCTTCGATTGCCACCGCGTGCGACAACGACCCGTGCACACCGAGATTCTCGGGTTCACCGGCGAACAAGTCCTTCGCGAGCAGCGTCGTCATCACCGGAGCATCGAGCGCCCGCGCCAGAGCCAGGATGTCGCCGCGGGCTTCGGATACGACGGCACCCCGGCCCGCGAGGATCAGCGGCCGCGCGCTGCCGAGCAGCGCGGCGAGTGCGTCGTCGACGAGCACGGGGTCCGGCGCACCGGCCACCGGCGGCTGGGGCACCGCGCGCGGCGCCTCACCCGCCACGGTCACCTCGAGCAGGTCATACGGCAGATCGAGCACGAGTGGAGTGCGGGTGGCGGTCACCCGGGCGAGCGCTTCGGCGATGTCCGCTCCGACCGAATCGGCCTTGCGGACCCGCCGGTATTCGGCACCGGTGAGACGGGCGAATCCTTCCAGGTCGAAGTCCTGGAAATGGTCGCGCACATCGGGGGTGCTGCCGGTGAGCAGCAGCACCGCGCTGCGCGAGCGCACCGCCTCCACCAGCGCCGTGGTGCAGTTCGTGACGGCCGGGCCGTGTGTCACAGACGCCACACCCACGCGACCGGTCATGCGGGCGTAGCCGTCCGCCATCGACACCGCGCCGCCTTCGACCACGGCCGCAACGAACTCACCGCCGTGGTTCTCCACGAAGTCGCCGAGATACGCGAGGTTGGCGTCCCCCATGAGTCCGAAGACTGTACCGACACCGAGATCGGAAAGTGCTTGGGCTGCAATCTGATAGGTCTTCACAGGATTTCCTTCACGATAGGGATGCACTGGTCAGATGACCGGACAGAAACCGCCATCGACGTGAACAGCCGTGCCCGTGAGGTAACCGGCACGAGGTGAGAGCAGGAAGGCCGCGGTGTCGCCGAATTCGTGCGGTTCACCCACCCGGCCGAGCGGAATCTTCATCCGGTCGGCGACCTTGGCGAGGTACTCCTCGACATCGCGGCCCGCCTCCATCGCCGGCCGCACGATCTGCCCGCTGCGGATGATGCCGACGAGCATCGCGACCACCCGGACTCCGTCGGGGCCGAACTCGCCTGCCAGCGCCTTCGTCAGACTCAGACCTGCCGCGCGCAGCGGCGAGCTGGGCATGCCGCCGCCGGCACCAGGGGCCCGGGCGCCGGTGCTGAGTACGTTGAGGATCACGCCCTTCGATTCCTTCAGGTACGGGATCGCTGCGCGGCTCGCGCGCACCGCGGCGAGGAACTTCAGGTCGAAGTCCGCATGCCAGGCGTCGTCGGTGATCTCTTCGAACGCGCCGCCGCTGTGCACACCGGCGGAGTTGACCAGTCCGTCGAGCCTTCCCCACTGGGTGTGCGTCTGCTCGACGAGAGCGTCGAGATCGGCGGCTGTCGTGACGTCGGCCCGCACTCCCACGGCCGAGCCGCCGCCGAGCGCACACAGGGAATGCACTGCGTCGTCGAGGCGCTCGGAGTTACGAGCGCAGATCGTCACGTCGGCGCCCTCGGTCACCAACGAGGACGCCGTCGCGAATCCGAGACCGTCCGATCCGCCCGTGACGAGGAAGGCTTTGCCTTTCAGGCCGAGGTCCATGGAGCCTCCAACAAATTGCGCTACTTAGTAAACTATGTGATCTGGGTTATAACACACTGTACGGGATCGACGACAGTCCATGGAGGACACATGAAGGTACTGATCTACGGCGCAGGCGGGTTTCTCGGCTCCGCACTCGTCCGACGATTCGTCGCAGGTGGACACACCGTACGAGGCCTCGTCCGTAACGAAGACGCTGCTGCCGCGCTCCGCGAGGCAGGGGCCGAGCCGGTGCTCGGCGACCTGCTTACCGATCCCGACGACACCGTCGCACTCGCGAGTGACGCAGACGTCGTCGTGTACGCGGCACAGCTTCTCCTCGAACCCGAGCGGAACACCATCGAAGCCCTGCTCGACACCCTCGCAGAATCAGGAAAGACGCTGATCTTCACCTCCGGCACCGGAGTGCTCTCGCAGCGCACCGACGGTGAGTGGAGCGAAGACACGTTCGCCGAGGACGACGAGTTCGTCCGCTCCAAGTACATCGGTGCCCGCGTCGACACCGAGAATCTCGTGCGCGCGGCCGGCGCACGGGGCATCCGCGGCATCGTCGTGCGGCCCTCGATGATCTGGGGCCACGGCCGCTCCCCCATGCTCGACGGCTTCCGCACCTCGATCGAAAAGACCGGCGCCGTCTGCTACATCGGCCGCGGCCTGAATCTGTATTCGAACGTGCACGTCGACGATGTCGCCGAGATCTACTACCTCGCGGCCGAGAAGGCCCCGACCGGCGCGATCTACCATGCGGTTTCCGGTGAAACGAATTTCCGGACCATCGCCGAGGCCCTCGCACGGCGCCACGGTGTTTCGGCCCGGAGTATCGATCTCGCCGAGGGCGTGGAGATCTGGGGCACCTTCGCCGCACTGATCGTCTTCTCGACCTGCAGCCGCACACGCGCACCCCGCGCCCGGCGCGAACTCGGCTGGCAGCCCCATCCCGACCGGCTCGATGTGCTGTCCGAAATCAACGTTCCCGCCAGCGCCATCTGACAGCCACCGCACCCGACCCGAAAGGATCCGGTGCGGTACCGCTGCGTGCAGTAGCGAATGTCAGTGACGCCCGCCGGCGACCACGAGCGTCTCGCCGGTGATGTAGGAGGACTCCTCGGACAGCAGGAACCGCACGACCGACGCGATCTCCTCCGGCGCTGCGCCCCGTCCCAACGGGATCGTCTCGACCATCGCGGCTCGCTGCTCTGCCGTCACCGTCTCCGATTGTTCGGTCAGAACCAGTCCGGGAGCCACGGCATTGACCCGGATGCCGTCCTTCGCGAACGCGAGCGCACACCCGCGGGTGAAGTTGTTCAGCGCGGCCTTCGTCGCGCCGTACGCGATCGTCGATGCGTTCGCCGAGACACCGTTGATCGACGAGATGTTCACGATCGCACCGCCACCCGCCGCGATCATCTCGTCCTTGACCGCCCAGGTCGTGAGATAGGGCCCACCGGCATTGGTGCGGAACAGCAGATCCCATCGCTGCGGTGTGAGTTCGTCGACCTCGAGCAATCGTGAATAGGCGGCATTGTTCACGAGAAATTCGACCGGACCACCGAATTCACGGCGCGCACCGGCCATGAACTCCGTCACGGATTCAGGGTCCGCCACGTCCACCTGCACGGCGACGGCCTCCCCACCCCCGTCGCAGATGGTGGCGACCGTAGCGTCGGCCTCGTCGGCCCTGGAACGGTATCCGACCACCACACGAGCGCCCGCGGCGGCGAGGTTGTCACAGATGGCACGTCCGATACCCCGGGCTCCACCCGTGACGACAGCGATCTTTCCGTCGAATCCGCGCGTGTCCGTCATCGCCCGAGAGGATCGAAGTGCCGGTCCGCGAGCACTCCCATTGCGGGACGCAGCGCCTGCGTCTCGCCGGCCACCTGCCGCAGGAGCACACCCACCGTGGTCCCGAGCGGCACCGTGCCCTCGAGGCACCGCTTCACCAGCTTGACGGTGCCTGCCGACACCGACGACGGCCGGTATTCGAGCACCGATTCGAGAGCGTCCAGGTCCTGCTGCTCGACGGCCGCCGACACAGAGGATGCCTCACGCAGGTACTTCAGGATTCGGGCCAAGCCCTTGCTGCGCTGGATCACGAACGGATCTTCGCTTCGTGGAACGATGATCTGCCGGATCTGCTCGAGCGCGGCGTCGTAGAGCCAGTCCCGCTCTCCCGGCGTCGACGGCACCGGATCGACTTCGGTGACCTCCACGCCCTCGACGTCGGCCAGGGCCTCGAGGAACAGTCTCCGGTGCAGCAGTCCGTACACGAGGCCATTGCCGACCTCACCCAACAGATCGGGCTCTGCACGTTTGCGGTGCCCGAGGATCACGATGCGCAGTTCGGCGAGCACCCGGTAGTAGCGGATCCGGTCGAGATCGATGGTGGTTCCGGCTGCCCGCGCGTAATCGTCGAACCGCTCGAGGAGGTTGGTGAACGGTTCCTGCACCGCGCGGACCGAGACCCATGCGAGATCGTCGTGCGGGTCGCCGAGGTGTCCCAGCTCGAGGTCGAGGACGGCGGTGACCTTGCCGTTCTCGAAGAGGAAGTTGCCCGGCCCGGTGTCGCCCTGCACGATCGCCACGGGTCCGTCGACGTCCGGCACGTGGCGGCGCACCCAGTCGAGCCCGAGATCGATCAACGGGTCGCTGGTCCCGGAGTCGCGGTAGACCTTCTCCCATGCGTCGATCTCGCGGTGGACGAGCACGCGCAGGTCCGCGTCGGGGTCCTGGTCCGGTAACCCGAGCCGGTGCGGATCTACGCGGTGCATCTCGGCGAGAATGCGTATGAAATCCGATGCGACGGAGACTCGTTGATCCTCGTCGTGTAGGCGGGAGAACCACGGCTGACCGGGTACGAGTTCGGACAGGGTGGCCTGTTCGGTCGGGTGCACCCCCACGATGTTCGGGACGGGCACCGCCGTGCCGCTCAGCGCCCGGAAGAACGCTGCCTCGCGGTGCAGGGTGAAATCGTCGCCCTTCTCCTCGGGGTCGAGACGGTCGTAGCGCAGGAACAGCGGGCGGATCGTGCCGTCCGCGCCGCGCACCTCCACCACCCATGCTTCTCTCCGGCCGCCACCGGGTCGCCGATCGGCCGAGACCACGGTGCCGTTCGCCGTCTCACAGATCCAGTCCACGAGATCTCGGGAGAGGTTGTTCGCTTCGGGCTCGGTCGTACTCCCTGTCGCAGTCGCCATCGTTTCGTCCTGCCCTCGAGCGGTCACCTATACCGCGCCCCACCGGATATGGTACAGATCACTTATATCACTTAGTTCTCTATCGGCAAGATCTCCACGATCTCGGAGCGTGCACATGACCTCGAACACCGTCGGCGACGCACCATTCCTCCCCGAAGACGACACCTACCACCAACTCAGCGACGACCCCCACGAAACGGAAACGACGTGGTGGTCGTTCAACGTCCCCGAACGGCGAATCGGTGGGTGGCTCCACGCCGCACACCTGCCCAACCAAGGCACCGTCAGGTGGCGTGTGTTCGCGTGGGACCCGCGCGGAGCCGACCCCGGACGCCTCGCGTACTTCCGCAACTCGGGACCGGTTCCGATGATCGACAATCCCGACCTGCGCGACATCACCTTTCCTGCCGGCGGCTTCAGCGTCAAAGCCCTGAATCCGACCATGGACTACCACATCGCCTACTCCGACCCGGCCGCAAAGTTCGCGATCGAGTTCGAACACTGCAGCGTGCACTCGCCTCAACGGTTCACGCCGGGTGAGGCGCCCGCAATGTTCAATCCCCACTTCGATCAACTCGGTCACCTCACCGGCGAACTCGTCCTCGACGGCGAGCGCATCGAGATCGACTGCCACTCCGTCCGCGACCGTACGTGGGGTCCGCGCGGTGGCGCGCACCTGCAGAGCCGCAAGCCCGAACACCTGCGGGGCGAATACACGGTTCGCGAACCCGGTGGACCGTCCTGGCGGCAGGTCGAGCGGCAACGCGGCCGCGGCCGCATCCAGTACATCTTCGGCCATGCCGGCGCCGAGACCGGTTTCCTGAGTTTCGTCCGCCCTCAGGACGGCGACGCCGCAGGATTCTCGCCGCTCAATGTCGGCTGGCTGTTGAAGGACGGGCGGTTCGAGCGTCTCGACAAGACGCGCAGCCGCATGCGGAACTATCGCGATCCCCGCACCGGGTGGAGCGCTCATATGGAGGTGCAGCTGGTCGACGTCACGGGTCGCACCATGGATGCCGAGGGTTTCGCCGTGAGCCACATGTGCGAACACGGCACCGGCGCCAACGCGCTGATGCGCTGGGAGTTCGACGGAAGAATCGGCTGGGGTGAAGATCAGGACGGCTGGAAACCCGACCACTTCGCCGAGCTCATGCGAGCCCTTCGTGATGTGGGCCGAACCGGGCACGCACACCAGTAGGGAAAAGCGGAAATGTCTACATCGTCCCTCGCCGCTACGGCAACCGATCCCGCCTCCGTACTGCCCGTTCAATTGCGCTCGCGCGCCCGAGCCGAACCCGACCGACCGTTTCTCCTGGAGGTGACGGGCGGCAGCGCCACCTACGGCGCGACATGGGACGGCGTCTGCAGCTGGGCCGAGCATCTGAGAGACCTCGGTGTCGGCCCCGGCTGCCATGTCGCGACCTTGCTGCCACCTTCGATCGATGCCGCGATGGTCTGGATCGCCCTCGGTTGCCTGGGTGCGGTGGAGATACCGGTCAACCCCGACCTGAACGGCGCATTCCTCGAACATGTCCTCGACGATGCCGCGCCGATGCTGTGCCTGGCGCGACCCGAATTTGTCGATCGCATTCGAGACACCCGACCTGCGGTGCGGGTTCGGGCTGTCGAGCGTGGCGAGTGGGAGACACTGGATGCAGCCACCACCGAGATTCGGACGCTGCCGTCACCGAGCGACATCGCGTGCGTGATCTACACCTCCGGCAGCACGGGTCCGGCCAAGGGAGTGGTGCTGGATTGGGCGCAGTTCGCCACCACCATCGACCGGATTCCCCTCGGCCCCGACGACGTGACCTACAACTGTCACCCGATGTTTCACGTGACCGGAAGAAGTCCGCTGGTCACCATGTGCAGCACAGGTGGCAGGGTCGTGTTCCGCGAGAAGTTCTCGGCCAAGGCCACAATGGACGACGTGCGCAGGTTCGGATGCACCACAGGCACCTTCCTCAGCGCCCTCCTGCTGCCCTTGCCGCCACGGGACGACGACGCCGACAACCCACTCGAGGCCGTGTTCGCCGGCCACAATGTCGCCCTCGCCGCGAAGTTCGCCGAACGATTCGCAGTGAAGTGCTACGACCTCTACGGTTCCACCGAGGTCGGCTTCCCGCTGGTCCTGAGCAACCCACCCGACCTCGAACGCACATGGTGCGGACGCGTCCGCGACGGCTATCGCGCACAGGTGGTGGACGAGCACGGACAACCAGCCGCCGATGGCGTACCGGGAGAACTCTGGATCCGGCCCGACGACCGCCTCATGATCATGGTCGGTTACCTCAACCAACCGGAGGCGACCGCACGCGCCCTGAACGGCGGCTGGTATCACACGGGCGATATCGTCATTCGCCATCCCGACGGCAACTTCGAGTTTCTCCATCGAGCCGGGGACACGATTCGACGGATGGGCGAGAACATTTCGACCACCGCCGTCGAGGCAGTGATCGACGAGCACCCGCAGCTTTCCGGTTGCGCGGTGCTAGGCGTTCCCGATCCCATTGCAGGACACGAGGTTCTGATTGCAGCGGAGGTCGTCGAGAATTCCCCACTGGACGAGCCCACTCTCTACAAGTGGCTGACGAGTCGCCTCCCCAAGCACACGCTCCCGAAGTATCTCACCTTGACCGACGCGTTGCCTCGCACTCCGACAAACAAGGTTCTCAAGACTGGGCTGCTCGACACCATCGAGCTGACCGGCGTGTGGAGCCCTCCGACCCGGCGACGCTGACTCGGAGGGCTCTCGACTGCCTGCGGTCCCGGGGACCGACTCAGCCGATGGGAAAGTCTCCCAGGTTCCACGTGCCCTCGGTCCCCCGCGACCAGCCCGACGCAGCCCACGTACCACCGTCCACGGGAAGGGTCGCGCCCGAGATGTACGACGCGAGGGGCGAGCACAGGAAGGCGACGGCCGTACCGCATTCGGAGATGCGACCCTCACGCCCGAGGGGAATGTAGCGGTCCATTGCGTCCTGGAGTGCCGGCTCGCGGACGAGGAAGGCTGATTCCTCGATCGGTCCGGTACGCTGCCCGTGGTTCCCGGGCGTCACGGTCTGGTCGGGCGTGATCGCATTGACGCGGATGCCGTCCGCGGCGAGTTCGAGTGCCATCGTGCGTGTGAAGCTGAGCATGCCCGCTTTGCACGCCGCGTACACCGCGAAGTTCGGTGCAGCGCGGGTTCCCTCGATGCTGCTGACGTTGACGATCGAACCGCCCTGGGCGCCACGCCGCATGAGGGGGACAGCGGCCGAGGTCGCGGCGAGCATACTGACGAGATTGATGTCGATGTGCCGCCGCCAACTACGCTCGCTCTGGTCGACGAACGCGCCGCCGCGAACACCGCCGGCATTGTTGACCAGGATGTCGAGGCGACCGAATTCACTGTCGGCACGCTCGACGGCGTTTCGCACCTGGTCGGTGTCCATGACATCGGTCTGCACCGCCAGGACCTTGCGGTCGCACGCGCGAATGAGCTCGGCGGTCTGTTCGGCGCGCTGCGGATCGATTTCGGCGAGGACGATGTCCGCGCCGGCCTCGGCGAGCGACAGCGCAATCCCCCGCCCGATCCCACCGCCGCCGCCCGTCACCAGCGCGACCTGGCCTGCCAGATCGACCGTCATACCAACCATGTGCACCACTTTCCTTCAACGGGGACGCGCCGCCCGCCGGGTCGGCAGGCGGCGCGTGCTCCGTGCTTCACTGTCATTCGGTGACCGTGAGGTACCTCAAGTCGTAGGGACCCCATGTGGTCGCGTAGTCCATCTCGGTACTGAAGTTGCCGACCTTGTCGCTCATCACCCACGGGTAGGTAACCCAGACGACCGGAACTCCCCACGCTTCCTCGATGAGATACTTGTTGAGCTCGACCTTGCTTGCCGTGCGCTCGTCCTCGGTGCGCCGAGAATCTGTCACCTCAGCGATCAACGTGTCATATTCGGGGGTCGTGCCCGCAGGGTTCTGGGTCGGCCCGATGCGCGTGTTGAGTCCGGCCGCGAAACTGATACCGGCAGAGGAGAACCCGATCAGCAGCGGATAACGACCGGACGCAAATTGGGTGTACACCTCGACGCCGTCGAGCACACGGGGCTCGAACCGGATACCCGCGGCTGCAAACTGCTCCTGCACGACATCGACCATGCCGGGTGTCGTCGCCGACGACACTGCGATTTCACCGAGATCGATTCCGTTCGGATAACCCGCCTCTGCGAGGAGCGCCTTGGCCTTTTCCGGATCGTACGGGTAGATGTCCTCGAGACTCTCGTCGAACCCGGCGAGCCCCTCGGGGACGAACTGCCACCGCACGCGGGAACCCGGGTACAGGGCCTCCGTGATCGTCTCCCGGTCGAGAGCGTGGTTGAGCGCCTGGCGCACCCGCAAATCCTCCAGTGGCTTCGCATTGCGGTTGATCGCGATCTCCATACCGACACCGTGCTCGACGGGAACGGTGACGAGGCCGTCACGACCCTCGACTGCTGCGACGTTGCCGGGCTGGAACTGGCCGATGTCGATCTGACCGCCGGCGACGGCGTTGGTGAACGCCTGAAAATCTGGGATACCCGTGTGTTCGATGCGGGCGGGCTTGGCGGCGTCGGCATCCCAGTAGTCGTCCCGGTCGCGCACCAGCACAAGTTTCTCGCCGGGGGCCCACGACTCGATGCTGTACGCACCGGATCCGTCGGCTGTCGTGCTGGGATCACCGCTCTCGAACAACGGCGGGTTCATGATGAGACCGGCCACTCCGGCAAGCAGGTACGGCAACTGATCGGTGGGCTTACCCAACGCGATGGTGACCTCGTACGGCCCCGTCGCACTCACCTCGGAGATCGCCGACAACGAGCGCTTGACCACCGGCGACTCGAGGGTGCGCGCACGATCGAGATTTGCCTTCACCACCGCTGCATCGAGCGGCGTGCCGTCCCGGAAGGATGCATCCTCGCGGAGCGTCAGTACGAGCCGACTGCCGTCATCGTTGTAGGTCCAGTCGGTGACCAGCATGCCGTCGGGCTTGCCCTCATAGTCCACCGTGAACAACCGGTCGTAGATATTGTTGAGCCCGAAACGGAACGACGCGAGGTCGGAGGTCGCCATATGGGGGTCGAGCGTGGTCACCGCCTGGGTCCACCCCACCGACAGGGTCGCATTGGTGTCCACTGCACCCTGTCCCGCAGCGGCGGAGGATTCGGAACTGCCGCATGAGGAAACCAACGCGGCCACAGCCACACACGCAACCGTGGTGACTGCCCAACGACTTCGGAACATGAAAAGTTCTTTCGCGGATCGGGTTCGAATGCGAGCACGGAGTGCGATCGTGCAGTCGCGCAATGGAATGCAGGCCTCGAAATTTCCGAAAGATTGTGATCTTCGCTGGAAACACCAACCCGCAGTGTCACACATCACAATACCCGGCGCGTCCGTCTTATTCGGAAACTTCTTCGCTACCAATGCTCTTCATCGAGTCAAGAAGAAAATCGGCAGATCCGTCGACGACCACAGCCCCCGAGGAATCGAGCAGTTCGAGGCCGAGTGCGACACGTGCGTCGTCCCCACTACCCCGAATTTCGCGCACCACCGCATGCGCAGTCAGCACTTCTCCGCGGTACACGACCTTGCGGAATCGTGTCCGGAACCGTCTCACCGACCGGGTGCCGAAGAGGTCGGTGCAATACGCGGCCAGATACCCCGCACCGAGCATGCCGACGCTGAACGACGCGGGATACCCCGCTGCTCGTGCCATTTCGTCGTCATGGTGCATCGGGTTCAGGTCACCACTCGCGCCCTGATATCGCACGATGTCGGTCATCGTGAGGGGCCCGAACTCGCGGGGCGCAAACGCTTGTCCCGCTTCGATGCCAACGTCCGAAGTGGTCATGCCGAACCTCCCACCGAAGTGAGAAAGGCGGAGGTGTAATGACATTCCGCCCTGAGCTCTCCGGCCGAATCCGTGAAGGTCACGGTGAAGCGCACCAGCGCCATCGATCCCGACCGCCTTTCCTTGAGATCGACCGAATCCAGCCGCAATCCGGTGTCCACCGTCTCGCCGGCGTGCAGTATCTCGCCGTGGAATACATATTCCTGCTCGAGTGACAGGAGTCGGCGAACATCGGGAACCACGCCGATCGCCGCACATCCGGCGCGGGTTTCGGGGAGGTCGAAGACGCGTGGAAGGTCGTCCCAGAAAACTACGGTGGCAAGGAAGGTCGGCGGTATCGGAGCGAACGGGTCGTCCAGGTATTCCGCTCGGGAGGCACCCGTCGCTGCGGCGTACTCGCGGATCTTGCCGCGCTCGATCGGCATCACGGCCATGAGTACCCCTATCCCGCGACCCGGGCGGCCGGAGCCGGGCGGAAGGTCCGCATGCTCGGATGCGCGGCCGGTATGGCCGAGAGCAGCGTCCGGCTGTATTCGTGTGTGGGATCGGCGAACAGCGTGGCTGCGTCGTTGCACTCGATGATCTCGCCGCGCTTCATCACCGCGATGCGATCGGCAATGACTCGTACGAGCGACATGTCGTGCGAAATGAACAGGTACGCGAGATTGCGTTCGGACTGCAGTTCACGCAGGAGGTTGATGACGTGCGACCGGATGGACATGTCGAGTGCCGCCACCGGTTCGTCGCACACGACGATCTCCGGATCGGTCACCAGCGCCCGGGCGATGGCGACGCGCTGGAGCTGACCGCCCGACATCTCGTACGGGTAGCGCTCGAGGTGGTGCGCCGCGAGACCGACACGATCGAGCAGTGCGGCGACCCGCTTGTCGCGATCGGATGCGCTGTAGCCGCCCTGCGACAGCATCGGCTCGGCGATCGAATACTTGATCTGGGCACGGGGATTGAGCGACTTGAACGGATCCTGGAAGATCATCGTCGCCCGGCCCCGAACCTTGCGCAGCTCGGACCGTCCCATTGCGGTGATGTCGTCCCCGAGCACCCTGATCGACCCCGAGTTCGGCTCGATCAGCCGCAGCGCCAGCCGCCCCACGGTCGATTTGCCGGCACCGGACTCGCCGACGAGCGCGAGCGTCTCGCCGCGTCGTACCTCGAGGCTCACTCCACGCACCGCATCGACGGTCTCGGTCACGCGGCCGAGCAGATTGCGTTTGGCTGGATACGATTTCGTCAGTCCCTCGATGACCAGGGCTGCAGTACCGGTGGACGTCGGATCGTTGCTCCGTGCGCCGGTCATGGTCGTTTCACTCATAGAACGCGTCCTCCAGCGAAATCTCGTCGGTGCGGACGCAGCGCACGAGATGGTCGGTACCGATGGTCGACAACGGGATGTAGTCCGTCGTGCACTCCGCGCGGGCATATGGGCACCGGGGTGCGAAGCGGCACGACTCGACGAACTCGTGCGGCGGTGGCACACGGCCGGGGATGACACCCATCTTCTCGGCGTGCCTGACCGGATCGGGCATCGCGTGCAGCAGGCCCGCGGTGTAGGGGTGGCGCGGGTTGTCGAACAGTTCGAGGATCGGTGCGTCTTCGACGATCCGCCCCGCGTACATCACCGCGGCCCGGTCGCACACCTCCGCGACAACACTGAGATCGTGGGTGATGAGCAGGACGCCGAGCCCGAGCTCTAGCTGCAGTTCGTGGATCAGGCCGAGCACCTGCCGCTGCACCGTCACGTCGAGAGCGGTGGTGGGCTCGTCGGCGATGAGCACATCCGGATCGCACGACAGCGCCATCGCGAGCATGACGCGCTGGCACATGCCACCGCTGAACTCGTGTGGGTAGGCGTGCGCGCGCTTCGCCGGCTCGGGGATGCCGACCCGGTCGAACAATTCGACTGCGCGGGCCCACGCGTCCTTACGCGAGCACTTGCGGTGCCGGCGGACCGCCTCGGCGACCTGGTCACCCACGGTGAAGGCCGGGTTGAGGCTGCGTCGCGGTTCCTGGAAGATCATCGCGACCTCGGCGCCGCGAACCCCGTCGAGTTGCTTCTCCGACAAGCTGTTCAGGTCCCGGTCGTTGACGACAACCGAACCGGAAACCCGGGCATTTCGGGCCAGCAGGTGCATGATCGCAAGCGAGGTGACCGTCTTGCCCGAACCTGATTCGCCTACCAATCCTACTGTTTCGCCCTTGCGGACGCTGAACGCGACGTTGTCGACGATGCGCGTCCACCCGTGATCAGGGGTCTTGAAGTCGACGCACAGATCGTCGACCTTCAGAACGGTGTCCTGTTCGAGTGCCTTCTCGGTGGTGATGGTCATGCCTTGCTCCCGCCTTGGCTGCCGACTGCGTCCCGCAGGCTGTCGCCGAACAGCGACAACATCAGGATGGAAACAACGATCACGACGCTGGAGGGAATGATGGTCCAGCCGTTGATCGCAAGATTGTCGAATCCCTCCTTGACCATCGAACCCCAGCTCGCCGTCGGCGGTTGCACGCCGAGCCCGAGGAAGCTCAGACCGGATTCGGCGACGATCGCCACGGAGGCGCCGAAGGAGATCTGAATGAGCAGCGGCGAGACGATGTTCGGTGCCACGTGGCGCGCCATGATCCGGATCGGTCCGGCACCGCCCGAGCGGGCGGCTTCCACGTAGTCCTCGTTGATGATCTCTCGGGTGCTGACACGCACGAGCCGGAAGAACCGAGGGGCGAGGAGCACACCGATCGCGATCATCGCGTTCGTCAGGCTCGGTCCGAGAGCTCCCACGATTGCCACTGCGAAGAGCAGTGGTGGGAGCGACAGCAGTACGTCGGACACTCGGCTGGTGAAGGAGTCGAGCACACCACCGAGGTAGCCGGCCATCAGACCGAGGCTGGCGCCTACGACGATGCCGATGCCCACTGCGAGGGCGGCCGCCGCCAAGTCGACACCGGTGGCGACCATGAGCCGGCTCAGGATGTCGCGTCCGACGGCATCGGTGCCGAGCCAGTATTCGCTGCTGGGACTTTCGAGTCTGTTCAGCAAACTTTGGGCCGAGGGGTCCTTCGGCGTCCAGAACTGTGCCAGTACACCGATGAATACGAGGAACATCAGGCCCGCGAGACAGAACATGCCGACGCGATCCTGCATGAGCCGCTTCATCGTCCGGCCCGGCGTGTACGAGAACAGCGTCTTGGCGCTCTTCGCGTTCGTCACTGTAGTGGTCATTTGTTGCGAATCCTCGGGTTCAGATAGCCGTACGAGATGTCGACGAGCAGGGTGACGAGCAGGACGATCACGCCGCTGACGAGGACGACACCCTGCATCGTCGGAATGTCGCGGTTGATGACGGCAGTAACTCCGAGCTGACCGAAACCCTGGATGTTGAAGATCGCCTCGATGATGACGGCGGCACCGACGACGCGGCCCACGTTGAGGCCGAGCATGGTGATGTACGGAACCGAAGCGTTCTTCGCCGCGTGCTTACATACGAGCGCCATCTTGCTCAGCCCCTTGGCGCGTGCGGTCCGGATGTAGTCCTGTTCCAGCGCTTCGATCATGGAGCCGCGTGCCTGGCGCGTGAGTTCGGCGAGGCTGATTGTGGCGACCGCAATCGCGGGAAGTGTGGCGTACATCAGCCATTCCCCCAGTCCGTCGCTCATCGGTGCATAACCGGTGGGCGGAAAGATCTGCAGGCCACCGAGGGCAAACCACTTCACCAGGATGGCGGCGAGCACGAACGGCGGAACCGCCAGGAGGAACACCGAACTGCCGGTGAGGAGCCGGTCGTATGCGCTGTCACGCTTGACTGCGGCAAGGATGCCGAGCGGGATGCTCAGGAGGACGACCATGAGCATCGCGAACAGTCCGATGGACAGGGTCCTGGGGAGCCTGCGGGCGATCACTTCCGTAACGGGTTCGTTCGTCGCGAACGATGTTCCGAGGTCGCCCTGCAACGCGTTCCACACGTAGGACAGGTACTGCTGCCACACCGGCTGGTCGAGTCCGAGTCGCTGCCGGACCGCCTCGATCGCTTCGGGTGAGGCATCGGCGCCGGCGATGATCGCAGCGGGGTCGCCGGGCGCGATTTCAACGAGCAGGAACACGATGACCGTCAGGATCAGAAGCATCGGCACGACCGTCAGTAGTCGTGATGCCATGAACCGCAACATGGAAAACCCTTCGTTCGGCTGGGCGTGGGGTTTGGGCGCGCCCTGCGTTCGAGCACAAGCGAGAAATTCGACGGGTCGAAGTGGTGGGTGTGCACGCCGCGTCCTGACTATTGTGAGGCGCGCCACTTAGGTTGTCAACACGACTTAGTTAACTAAGTGCCCCTCCATCGGGAAGTAGAAGAGTCGGTGCCGCGAACACCGAGATGTTCGCGGCACCGACTGCAGATCGTGTGCTGTTCAGTTGTCTTCAGGCGCCGATTCAGTCCGTTACGGGGCGAAACACCGGTAGCTTCCATCCGTCGGAGATAGGGGAGAAACGCACCTCGACGTCCATCCCGATTACCACTTCGTCGGGATCGATGTCGACAACGTTCGTCACCAGCCGGGCCGGGGCGGCACCTTCGAGGTCGATGACCGCGCCGACGACGGTGATGTCGGGCAGGCCGGGGAAGCCGTGCACGACCGCGAAGCTGTACACGGTGCCGCGGCCGGACAGTTCCGGCCACTTCTTTTCCGTGGACTGGCATTCGGGGCAGAACGGGGTGGGAGGCATCCGGAAGTGCCCACAATCTGCACACTGGCACGCGACGAGGCGCTCTTCCTTGGCTGCTTGCCAGAAGGGCTCGGTGTGCGGATCGGTCGTGATCTGGACGGTCTCGCCGGGCAACGGCGTAGCTACGATGTCGCTCATGCCGCACGTCCCAGGATCAGACCGCTGACGGGCAGCGACGCGGGACCACCGGTCGCAAGCGCGAACTCGGCGTCCTCGACCTGATTGATCGCAGTGCCTCGCATCTGCTCCACCGCCTCCATGATGTGTGTCATTCCGATGATGTAGGCCTCGGACAGCTGACCGCCGTGTGTATTGACCGGGATCGAACCGCCGTCGTACCGGATGGCGCCACTCTCGACGAAGGCACCACCTTCGCCGCGCTCACAGAATCCGTAGTCCTCGAGCTGCATGAGCACCATGGGTGAGAAGTGGTCGTAGAGCAGCGCGACATCGATGTCCTTGGCGGACAGGCCCGACTGCTCGTACAGACGCTTCGCGATCGGCGCGTTGCCGGCCGACGCGAAGTACTCGTCGGGCATCCCGTACCACGCGAACGCGCGACCCCACTCACGACGACCACCGTGCGCAACAGCGACGACCGGGACGGGCTTCTGCCGCAGATCCTTCGCACGGTCGACACTCGTGGTGATCACTGCGACCGCGCCTTCGGTCTCCATGCAGAAGTCGTACAAGCACAACGGATCCGCGATCATGCGTCCGTTGAAGTACTCCTCCTTGGTGAGGGGATTCTTCTGGATGGCCTTGGGGCGATTGAGCGCATTCTGGCGCTCCGAGATGGCGATCTCGGCGAATGCATCGCGCGTGGTGCCGTACAGGTGCATGTGACGACGCGCCAGCACCGACATCAAGTGCCCCGGGCCGGCGAGACCGGACGGTTGCAGGAAGGAGTTGGTCGGATTCGGGGCGCTCGCTGCGAACACCGTGCCGAGACGCTGCTTCTGCTGCTGCAGCGCCATGACCGTGACCACCGTGGTCGCCTCACCGGCGACGATGGCGGCGCGCGCCAGGCCGATAGCTCCGGCGGAGCCACCTCCACCGGAGGTCAGCGAGGCAGTGAAGGTGACCTCGGGGATACCGAGGGTTTCCATGAAGTCGGCGGTGTCCATCTTGTCGCCGTAGCCGGCACCCGCGCCCGAGTAGTAGGCGAAACCGTCGATGTCCTTCACCGAGATTCCGGCGTCCTCGCACGCCGCGAGGATCGCCTTACCGGCAAGCTCCGTAATCGTTTGGGGCGCAGATCCTCCACGCTTGTAATAGGGGGTGGCGCCGACACCGACGATGGCGACATCCCGCAGGCCGTTGCTCAAGACAGCTTCTCCGTTCGGTAATTCCGGTCGGTCGAGGAACCAATAGCGAGCGCCAACGGCACCCGCGTGGAGCCCGTACCGGCTTCACACGCATGTCATCGCGAAAACATACCAATGACGTGTATCACATAGTAAGCTATGAGTCGTAGTAACACCAGCGTCAGCCGATAGTGGGCCGATGGTCCCACCATGACGGTCGACTGCATCCCTCGAGCGAGTGCCCTGCGACTCCCTCGCCTGTTCCCGGAGGTAATTCGTGGCCGATGAATCGATCGCACCGATTTTCGACTCGCTCGACACCGCATCGTCGCGTCCGGTACGTACGCCCAAGACGGCCGAATTGGTGGCATTGAGGCTGCGGCGCATGATCGTCGACGGTCAACTCGCCGACGGCGATCGGCTACCGCACGAGGCCGAACTCATGGAGCACTTCTCCGTGAGCAGACCGACCCTGCGCGAAGCCGTGCGAGTACTCGAATCCGAACGGCTCGTCGAAGTACGGCGCGGTTCACGGTCCGGCGCGCGGGTGTGTGTACCCGGTCCCGAGATTGTTGCCCGGCCGGTGTCACTACTTCTCGAACTGTCCGGCGCCACGGTTGCCGATGTGCTCGTCGCCCGGGAGGCACTCGAGCCGCACGCTGCGCGACTGCTCGCGCTGACAGGAAGTGACGCCGAATTCGACGAACTCGAGCGCATGGTCGACGAGGACATTCCCGCGTCCTACGCCGCGGACACGCTCTCCGCGGGATCCGCAGCGTTTCACCTGCGACTGGTGCAGATGTGCGGAAACGCCACCCTCGCCCTGCTCGCAGGGATGATGCACGAGATCTTCGAACGGCACGTGGAAGCGGTCACAGCCGAGAAGAACCGACGGGACCACGAGAGGTACGAGAGCAACTTCCTGCTTCTGATCCGATCGTGCCGTCGGCTGATCAAGCTCCTGCGCGCACGCGATGCCGACGCCGCCTACGACCACTGGCAGCAGCACATGACGGTATCGCGAGGTTCCCTGCTCCTCGGCCACGAGTCGACGCAGGTTCGTGACGTTCTGGACTGAGGTCGCCTCACCACATCGAACGCCGGCCACCATCGCAGCGCGAGGGTGGCCGGCGTAAGTACTTCGCGCTCAGGATTTTCCGAGTAGACGATGGGTGAGTTCACGGAACTGTGGGGAACAGAGCAGGTGGCCCTGCCGCGCGCCCGCGTCGTCGAAGTTCTCCTCGGCCGGCCAGGCCGCCTTCCGCGCGAGCGCGGCGTACTCGCCGAGCACGCGGCGATCGACGTACGACAGTGCTTCGACGCGGGCGAAGGCCGCGGACAATGCGTCCGGTTCCCCGCGTTCGGCCAGGCCCAGTTCCACCGCACGCTCGCCGGTGATGCGCTCCTGTGCCGCGAGCAGTTGCCACAGTAGGTCCGGCGCAATGCGGTGGAGCAGTGCGACCCCGCCGGTTCCGGCGATCAAACCGGCGCGGGCCCATCCCTGCATGAGGAATCCGTCAGGGCCGACGAACCGCATGTCGCACGCGAGCGCGAGATCCATCCCGAGCCCGACAGCCGCGCCGTCGACGGCGGCGATCGTGGGGATCGGACAGTCGCGCAGTGCGCGCACCATGCCCTGCACACGGCTGTAGATGGTGTGGTGAATCTCCTCGGGCGTCAGCGTGCGGCCGAGTTCGGCGAAGTACGGCAGGTCCCCACCCGCGGAGAAGGTGCCCTCCCCGGTCAGGACGAGTGCCCTGGCATCTGGCTCGGACCCGGCGGCGGTGATGGCATCGGAGACGATGACGGCGTCGTCCGCCGACAGGGCGTTGCGCTTGTCCGTCCACCGCAGAGTCACTACAACTGCACCGTTACGGAGTTCGGTGGTTACCGGCATGTGGTCCTCGTTCGTGCATGTCGTAGGCGGATATGGATGACCCGCCGGGGCCGTCTGAAGGCCGTGCCCCGGCGGGTTGATCGGGTGGAACGATCAGACCTGTGCAGCCCGACGCTTCTCCGCACGCAGTTCGCCGCTGCGCTTGAGCATCTGCGCTGCGACACGCTCGAGCTCCACCGGTGCGGTCGGCAGGACCGCCAATCCGGTTTCGCGGCTCGGCAGCGAGATCGTCGCGGTGGCCGGGCACGTGACCTCACCGCGCTGGCTGGTGCCACGCAGTTCCACGTCGACGAGGTAGCGGTCGCCCTCGACGCGCTTGCCGACCACCTCGCCCGTGAAGGTGTGGGTGTCGCCCAGGTAGTTGAACTTGCGCATCTGGCTCGACATGGACTCGAGCCATCCTTCGTCACCGATCCAGTCGGTGAGATAGTGCGTCAACCAGCAGTCGCGCATCATCCCGTAGTCGTAGGCGGCAGGCAGACCGATCGAGCGGGCATACTCGCTGTCCCAGTGGATGCGCTGCGCCACGTCCGGAATGCCCTGCTCGTTCGGGATGTAGAACGGAGCGATGCGCTGGCGGTTCTTGTAGGCCAACCGGCTGGACGACGGCGTGTACGGCGCGAAACCGTAACCACCCGAATGGAACACGACCATGTCCGTGGTGGTCAGCGGCCCCTTCGCCATGGTGCCGAGGCTCGCACCCACCTCCACGTCCTCGAAGTAGCGGGTGTTCGCACCACGTCGGACCTCGGCCGCGTAGATCTCGTCGATCTTCGCGATGTCCTCGGGCGTGTAGGACGCCGGCTCGATGGCATCGTACTTCTTGCGCTTCTTCGACTCGTGGCGCTCGGTGTGGATGGTGATCACACGCTGCGTCTGCACGACCTCGGCACGCTGGTTGAACTGCACGTGGATGCGCGTGACGATGAGCGAACGGCCGGCGAACTCGGATTCCTTGAGTTCGACGTTCTCGAAGCCCTGGAACGAGTAGAGGGTATCGCCGTCGTAGACCGGCCGGTACCAGTCGGTGGTGGTGCCCGAGACGAACACGTGGATGCCGCGGAACGACGGACGACGCTGCTCCTTCGGCACCGGATCCGCGAGCAGGTCCTTGGTGAGACCGATGTTGATCATCGGCGGTGCAATCTGCCCACCCCAGCGGGTGTCGAGGCCGTATTCCTCGTCGACGAACAGCGGATTGTCGTCGCCGTAGCTGCGTGCAAAGTTGCGCATGATGTCCGGGGTCGCACGGGTGTACTGCTCCCGCTGCGTCACCGCGTGATAGACGCCGACCAGATCGCGCGCGCGCTGGATGTCCTCCTCGCGGAACGTATAGATCTCGGGCTTGGAATCCGTCGTCTGCGACGAGCTCATGGAGTACCTCCGTGGTCGATGGAGCGCCGCGACCGTGCCCGGCGCTTCGAAGCGGCTGAGTGGACGGGCGTGTGATCCGCCTCGCCGGTCGCTCCTACAGTAAGTGTACTTAGTCATAGATGTAAAGCTATTGAGGAAGATAACCCGAAGAGGCAGGGGCGTAAGGACGTAACCTCGCACCATGAGCAATCGAGAAGCGTCGCCCCTGGGCGCGAGTTCGGGGTCCGTGCGCATCCCGAAAACGGCGGAACTCATCGCCCGACGCCTCCGCACCGAAATCGCACGGGGCCACCTGAAAGAAGGTGACACCCTCCCGCCCGAAACCACACTCATGGAAGAATTCGGGGTCTCCCGCCCCACCCTGCGGGAGGCATATCGGCTCCTCGAAGCCGAATCGCTCATCCAACTCAAGCGCGGTGCGCGCGGCGGAGCCGTCGTGTCGGTCCCCGACATCTCGGTCGCGTCGCGATACGTGGGCCTGATCCTGCAGATGAGCGGTACCACTGTCGACGAAATACACGCGGCACGCATCATTTTCGAGCCCGCCTGCGTGCGGATTTTCACCGAACGCTGCACCGACGACGACCTCGACGAGTTGCGCGCGTGCATCGAACAGATGCGGGACGTCACCGAGAAGGACCTCGACTCGGACAAGGCGCCCGAATTGTGGGCCGAGCTCACCGGCAGGTTCCAATCCACCATCACCGACCGATGCGGCAACAAGGCACTCAGCGTTCAGGCCGGCGTGTTACGCGACATCGTCAGAACGCACCAGAGACACACCCTTGCGCGCGGCGCACGAAGAAAAGGCACCTGGCCGGCCTTTCGCCGCAACCTCCGGTCGTACGAAAAACTCGTCGACATCATGGCCACCGGCGACGGAACTGCAGCCGAGGAACACTGGGCCACACACCTGCGCTCGATAGCAAAGATCCTGTTCGGACAAGGTGCCGGGCGTGCACCCATCGTGGATCTGTTCGGCTGAACGAGACTGATACACCGAACAACGAACATCGGCCCGGTCGGCGCACACCGACCGGACCGATGTGTGATCGTCACACCTTTGCGGACTGCTCCTGCTTGACGAGACGGTCCACCACGTGCCTGCGTACGAGCTTCCCGGTCTCGGTCCGAGGAAGTTCGTCCCAGTACACGATGCGATCGGGGGTTTTGCTGCTGCGCAGCGAATCCCGCACGAACGCACGTAGATCTTCGGCATCGACCGGGGCGCCGGGCCGGAGAACGACTGCCGCCTCGATGCGCTGTCCCCACTCGTCGTCGGGAACGCCGACAACGGCAACATCCAGGACGTCCGGATGTCGCAGGATGACGTCCTCGATCTCGGCGGGCGCGATGTTCTCCGCGCCGCGGATGATGGTGTCGTCCACCCGGCCCCCCACGAAGAGGAAGCCTTCCTCGTCGACATATCCCTTGTCTCGGGTATCGAAGAAACCGCGCTCGTCGACCATCCGGCCGATACCGGCGTACTCGGCGGAGACCTGGTCGCCGCGGACGCAGATACGTCCCATCACACCCGGTTCGAGCACGCTGTCGTCGAAGTCGCGAATCTCGAGGTCGATACCGGGCACGACCCGCCCGACCGAGCCGAGCCGCGCCCGCACCGCCTCGTCGTCGCTCGCGAGCGCCGCTCGATGGTCGTCGGGACCGAGCACCGCGATGGTGGAGCTGGTTTCGGTGAGACCGTACGCGTTGACGAACCCCGTCTCGGGCCACATCTGCAGGGCACGCTCGATGACCTTCGCAGGCATGGGAGCACCGCCGTACGCCAGACCGCGCAGGCTCGGAACACTCTTGTCCGCGTCGGACTCGACGATGCGCGCGAGCATCGTGGGTACCACGAGTGCGTTGGTGATCTCCTCGCGGCGAACCGTGTCGAGCCACTGATCCGGGGTGAACTGCTCGAGCACCATGGTGCGTCGTCCCGCGTAGAGGTTGGTGATCACGTTCGCGACCGCAGCGATGTGGTACGGCGGGACACTGACGAGCGCGGCGTCGGTCTCCTCGGCCGAGGCGAACTCGACCGACCCGAACACATACGAGGTGAGATTCTCGTGCCGGAGCAACACGCCTTTCGGCGCCGAGGTGGTTCCGGAGGTGTAGATAACCACGGCTGGCGCGTCGGTATCTACATCATCGTCCTCGTCGAACGCGGTGTTCGTCGACGACGCAAGGCTCTGGATCCATTCCTGAGGTGAGAAGACCGTCAGTCCTGCTCGCTCGAGCGCCTCCGCCTGAGTGATGTCGGCGATGCCGAGTGCACGGGGGTGGTTCGCGAGCAGCCCGTCGAGCTGTTCGCGGCCGAGCCGGTAGTTGACCGGAACGAGCGGAACACCGGCGCGGGCTGCCGAGAACATGGCCACGGGGAACGCCGGGCCGTTGACCGCGAGATACACAACGGAGTCGGCTCCCGCTTCACGGATCGCGGCGGCACCGGCGACCGAGAGTTCCTGCAGTCGCGCCGCCGAGATACCGAGATCGCGGCTTCCGACCACGATGCGGTCGCCGAAGCCGTCTACCGCCATGTCCAGCAACATCGTGAGATTCATTCGTCACTCCGCTCGAGGAATCGATTCACCGACACCGGTGTCAGTCCGAGGACGGCAGCGGCTTGGCCGCCTTCAGGGGCAGCGCGCGGCCGTCGAGTTCGAGCCTGCCCTTTCCGGGCTTGGTGCACAGAATCTCGATTCCGGCTTCGTCATCGGCGTAACGCTTGCCCAGTTCTGCGCCACCGATGTACGCGGGGTCGATCGACGAGCCGTCCCCTTCGCCCTTCTTGCCGACTACCATGTCGACCCCGCCGCAGGTCAACGACACATCCGTCTTGGGTGCGCGGACCACGATGACGGTGGTGGTGTCGACGGAACTGGCCAGCGACTGACCGACTTTGAGAATCACGATTCCTCCATTGAGCAAGTTCTGCAGTCAAGCCGCATCTCCGGCTCGACGATGTCACTTCGGTGGCTGTTCACTACTGCCATTGTCAGAGTAGCGTCCGTCACATAGTTTAGATAGTACTATAAGTGACCTAACATACGACCAGTCACCACACACAAGATCCCGGCACACCACCACCTTCGCGTGGCGACCCGAACCGTACATACCGACACCAGGAGTCTGAATGAACATCAGCGGAAAGAAAGCCGTCGTCGTCGGAGGCGCCTCCGGAATGGGCAGGGCCACCGCGGAGGCACTCGCCGCACAGGGCGCCCAGGTCGCGATCCTCGATCGCGAGAGCAGTAACGGCAAGGAGATCGCCACCGCACTCGGCGGCACCTTCCACCCCGCCGACATCACCGACTTCACCGGCGTCGAGGAAACACTCGCCGCGGCCGTCGCCGAGCTCGGCGGGCTCCACGTCATCGTCACCACCGCGGGCGGAGGCACAGCCAAAAAGACCCTCGGACGCGGCGGCCCGCACGATCTCGAGACCTTCCGCCAGGTCGTCGACCTCAACCTGATCGCCACGTTCAACCTCAACCGCCTCGCCGCCGCCCACATGGCGAACAACGAACCCGAGGACGACGAGCGCGGCGTCATCATCAACACCGCCTCGATCGCAGCCTTCGAAGGCCAGATCGGACAGGTCGCCTACACCGCCGCCAAAGCCGGCATCGCCGGCATGTCCCTCACCATGGCCCGCGACCTGGGCTCCTACGGCATCCGCGTACTCGCCATCGCGCCGAGCCTGTTCGCCACCGGTGCCACCGCCGCAATCCCGGACGACCGCGTCGCGCCCCTGGTCGAAGATGCGGCTTTCCCCAAGCGCATGGGCCGCCCCGAGGAATACGCGAAACTTGCACTCGCAATCGTCGACAACGCCATGCTCAACGGACAGTGCCTGCGTCTCGACGCCGGCCAGCGATTCGCACCGCGCTGATCGAGACCAGCACTCGACGACAACACACCTAGGAAGAGCCCTCATGCCACTCGCGATCACCGACGACCACCGCGACATCGCGGATGCAGTCCGGTCGTTCCTTACGGGCCACGACGCCGCGACGCTCGCACGCCGCGTACTCGACGACCCGAACACCGATACAACCTCCCTCTGGAAGCAGCTCGCCGAACTCGGCTGGCTCGGCCTGCACCTGCCTTCCCGCTTCGGCGGCGAAGACGTCGGTCTGCCGGAAGTGGCGATTGTTGCCGAGGAGCTCGGCCGCTTACTGGTCCCCGTCCCGTTCCTGGCATCCGTAGCAACCTCCGCGACCGTTGCCGCCGCCGGGAACGATGAGCAGAAGTCGCGTTGGCTGCCGGGTCTTGCAGATGGCTCGACCCTTGCCGGGCTCGGCATTGCCGGGTCGCTCTCCGCATCCGGCACAACGATCTCCGGTGACGCCGGCCTCGTCGTGGGTGCCGTCGGTGCCGACGTGCTCGCCCTCGTCGTCGGGGACGACCTCGTGCTCGTCTCGCCCGACGACTCTGCCGTCACCATCATCCCGGCTTCCGATTTCGAGCCGACGCTGCGTCTTGCGCACGTACTCCTCGACAACGCGACGGCATCAGCCGTCGTGCCGGGTGCCGCCGGCCGGGCTCGCCACATCGCCCGGACACTCGCCGCAGCAGAATCCGCAGGTGGTGCCCGCGCGACACTCGACGCGGCCCTCGACTACGCGAAGGTGCGGGAGCAGTTCGGGCGGGCCATCGGCTCGTTCCAGGCAATCAAACACCACCTTGCGAATATGCTCGCGACCAGTGAGCTCGCAGTCGCCGTCGCATGGGATGCCGCACGCGCCGGAACGGAAGGCGAGCAGGCCGTCCTCGCCCTCGACGCCGCTCGCGTGCTCGCGTTCGACTCGTATATTGCGAATGCCGAGAAGAGCATTCAGATCCACGGCGGTATCGGGTTCACGTGGGAACACGACTGCCACCTGCACCTCCGCCGCGCGCAGACTCTGCGTGCACTGTTCGGTGAGCCCGACTCCGCGCTCGATTCGATCGTGGAGTCGGGGACGGCAGGGGTGCGACGCCATTTCGCGGTGGATCTGCCTGCCGAGGCCGAGACCTTCCGTACCCAGGCCCGCGAATTCGCCGAGCAGTACCACTCGGCGTCGGAAGCGGATCGCCGCGCGCTGCTCGTGGATTCCGGCTACCTCATGCCGCACTGGGCGAAGCCGTACGGTCGCGCCGCGTCCCCGGTCGAACAGCTCGTCATCGACGAAGAATTCGACGGAATCGATCTTCCCAACCTGGGTATCGGTGCGTGGATCCTGCTCACCCTCACCCAGCACGGCAATGCCGAGCAGATCGAACGGTGGATCCGGCCGGGTCTGATGGGCGATCTCGTCTGGTGCCAGCTGTTCTCCGAGCCCGGCGCGGGGTCGGATGCGGCAGCGGTATCGACGCGCGGTGTGAAGGTCGACGGCGGTTGGCGGATCACCGGGCAGAAGGTGTGGACGTCCAACGCGCAGAACTGCAACCGTGGCCTGGCGACGATCCGCACCAACCGCGACGTCCCGAAGCACAAGGGCATCACGGCCGTGGTCGTCGACCTGCATGCTCCCGGTGTGACGGTGCGGCCCCTGCGCGAGATCACAGGCGATGCGGTGTTCAACGAGGTGTTCTTCGACGACGTGTTCGTCCCCGACGAGGACGTGGTGGGAGCGGTCGACAACGGGTGGGCGGTTGCGCGCGCGACTCTCGGCAACGAGCGCGTGTCCATCGGTGGCGGAAGTACGGGCGGCGAGGAACGCTCGGCCTACATGCTGCTCGACGTCGCCGCCAAGTACGCTGCGGGTGATGTCGCGACGACTCGTGCTGTCGCGGCGCTCGTGGCACGTGAGCAGGCGATGGGTGTGCTCAACGTCCGGAATGTCGTGCGTGCCGTCGCGGGCGGGGAGCCCGGCCCGGAAGGCAGCATCAGCAAGATGCTCGTCGCCGAGCATTCCCAGCACGTCGGCGAGCTGGCCCTGCGCATCGCCGGTCCCGCGGTGGTGGCCGGGGACGAGCCGCAACTTGCGTACAGCTACCTGTTGTCTCGGGCCATGACGATCGCCGGTGGCACTTCCGAGGTCAACCGCAATGTGATCGCTGAGCGGATCCTGGGCCTGCCGCGCGAGCACATCGCGAACTAGGCCGTGTTTCAAAAGGTGGCTGATCGCAGCCACAGATTGATAGCGGCGATGCGCACGGTGGTCGCGTAGCGGACCGCGAGCTTGTCGTATCTCGTTGCCACAGCGCGGTT
>Ga0182738_1000441_pt1 | contig 59908 bp, 60 predicted proteins | sample eDN5th30CBELigMG_FD_128876 | JGI IMG/M metagenome (GOLD analysis project Ga0182738, IMG submission 128876) | Enriched Miracle-Growth compost microbial communities from Emeryville, California, USA - eDNA 5th pass 30_C BE-Lig MG (version 2)... ... | reverse complement strand
GGCGTCAACATCGTCATGTACATGCTGACCGGCAACTACAAGTCCGACCAGGTGCATGTGCCGATCCTGCTGGAAAGGCTGGGGCAGTAGGATGAACTGGTCCGTCTCCTTCGAACCGCTGTTTTCCTGGCCGCTGGTGGTTGCCGGGCTGGTGCCGCTGGCCCTGCTGGCGCTGGTCGGCCTGTGGCTTCGTCAGCGCGGCGCCTGGTTCAGACTGGCAGCCCTTGCAGCGCTGGCGCTGGCGCTGGTCAATCCCGTCTTCCTCGACGAGCAGCGCGAACCGCTGAAAAGCGTCGTCGCCGTGGTGGTGGATCACAGCCAGAGCCAGGACATCGGCGACCGCGCTGAACAGACCGACGAGGCCCTTGCCGGTCTGAAGCAGCGGCTGGCGCGCTTCCCGCAATTCGACGTGCGCGTGGTGGAAGCCGGCAAGGCCGAGGCCGCCGAGGACCGTACCGAGACGCGCCTGTTTTCCGCCCTGAACGGGGCCTTCCGTGACGTGCCGCCGTCGCGCATCGGCGGCGCGGTGATGATCACCGACGGCCAGGTGCACGACGCGCCCGCAGGCACGCCGGAGTTCGCCGCCCCGCTGCATGCGCTGATAACCGGCCACCAGCAGGAAAAGGATCACCGCGTCCGCTTCGAGAAGGCGCCGCGCTTCGGCCTCGTCGGCAAGCCGCTCGACATGACCTACCGCGTCATCGCCTCGGGCGGCGAGAGCGGCCCGGTCGAGGTGCGCGTCTCCGTCAACGGCGAGCAGGTGGCGCTGGAGCGCGCCTTCATCGGCCAGGAAATGCCCCTGCAGGTGACGGTACCGAATGCCGGCCGCAACATCATTGAACTCGCCATCCCGAAGGAGGAAGGCGAACTGACCGAGGCCAACAACCGGACGATCGCCCTGGTCGACGGCATCCGCGAGAACCTGCGCGTGCTGCTGGTTTCCGGTGAACCGCATGCCGGCGAGCGGACCTGGCGCAACCTTCTGAAATCGGACGCCTCGGTCGACCTCGTCCACTTCACCATTCTCAGGCCGCCGGAAAAGCAGGACGGCACGCCGATCAACGAACTGTCGCTGATCGCCTTCCCGACGCGCGAGCTTTTCGTGGAGAAGATCGACCAGTTCGACCTGATCATCTTCGACCGCTACCAGCACCGCGACGTGCTGCCGATTCTCTACTACGACTACATCGCCGAATATGTCGAAAAGGGTGGCGCGCTGCTGATTGCCGCCGGGCTGGAATATGCCGGCCAGCAGACGATTGCCCGCACGCCGCTGATGTCGGCGCTGCCGGCGCTTCCCGACGGCAACGTCATCGACAAGGCCTTCTATCCGCGCCTGACCGACCTCGGCAAACGCCATCCGGTGACGCGCGGCCTCGACGGCTCGGCCAGCGAACCGCCGCACTGGAGCCGCTGGTTCCGCACCATCGGCGTCGACAACCCGGAAGGCGAAGTGGTCATGAAAGGCGCCGACGACCGGCCGCTGCTTCTTCTAGACCGCAAGGGCGAGGGCCGCGTCGGCATGCTTCTGTCCGACCAGGGTTGGCTGTGGGCGCGCGGCTACGAGGGCGGCGGCCCGCATGTGCAGCTCTACCGCCGCATCGCCCACTGGCTGATGAAGGAACCGGAACTCGAGGAGGAGCGGCTGACCGCCGACGGCCGAGGCATGGTACTGGAGGTCCGCCGCCAGACGATGAGCGACGATCCGGGTGCCGCGCGCGTCATCACCCCGTCCGGCAAGGCGCTGACGGTGAATCTCGCGCAATCCGAGCCTGGCGTCTTCACCGGCTCCGTCGAAGTGCCCGAAATCGGCCTCTATCAGGTCGCCAACGGCGATCTCACCGCGCTTGCCCATGTCGGCCCGGTCAATGCGCCGGAATTCGCCGATGTCGTCTCGACCGGCAACAAGCTGAAGCCCGCGGCAGACGCGACCGGCGGCAGCGTGCGCCGGCTGGCACGCGAGGGCCTGACCGGCAGTTCCGTCGCGCTGCCCGCCATCGTGCCCGTGCGCGCAGCGGCGCAAGCCTCCGGCGATGACTGGATCGGGCTGAGAACCACCGACGACAGCGTGCTGAAAGCGGTCAGCCGCGTGCCGCTGTTCGGCGGCTTCCTCGGCCTCGGCCTGCTGCTGCTGGCGCTTGGGTCGATGTGGTACAGGGAAGGCAGGTAAGGCAGTAAGGCAGTAAGGCAGTAGGAGAATAGGGGGCGCCCTATCGTATGTCGTTACGCAAGAGCGAAAACCATTTATTCCCTATTCCCCAACTCACGTATTCCCTTACTGCCCCTACTCCTCCGGCTCACCGTGAACATCAGTGGATAGCCTGCCGCCTTGCCGGCGTCGGTGGCGCGGGTGGCCTTGGTTTCGGCGACATCTCTGGTGAAGACGGCGACCACGCACACGCCACGCCGGTGCGCGGTGATCATGACGCGATGCGCCTGGTCCTCGCTCATGCGGAACTCGGCCTTGAGCACCCGCACGACGAATTCGCGCGGCGTGAAGTCGTCGTTGAGCAGGATGACCTTGTAGAGTTTCGGCCGCTCGACCTTCGGCTTGCTGCGCACGCGCGGCTTGACGACGGTGTCACCGCCTTCGCCTGCCATGCGTGCAAAGTCACCGCCCACGATCCGGTCCGGTTTCCGTCAGCAAAAAGCCGCCCTGCCCTCGATGCCGGCTGGATCATAGCATAATTCGCCAACGAGCTACGCGATTGCTGGCCAGGTCGATCGCATCCCGGAAAAGCAAAAGGCCGGCCCGACGACGGACCGGCCTTTACCTCGCAGCGAGGGTGGAGCGATCAGTACTTGGGAGCGCTGACGTGCTTCTTGTGATGCACGACCTTCTTGTGGTGCACGACATGGTGGGCCTTATGGTGCACGACGTGATGGACCTTGTGATGATGCACGATGGGATGCTTGTGGTGCATCGTCGCGGCATCCGCGCTGGCAATCGGCGAAAGCGCGAAAGCGGCGGCGAGGCCCAAAGCGGGCAGAATGATCTTCTTCATGGCTCAGTTCCTGTCTGTCTGGTCGACGATGGGGTCGAAGGGGCGGGGGTCGGGAGACAAGGCGCGGCGATCCCGCCGCCGCGCCTCGGTTTTGTCGCGGAGCTTCAATGCTCCGCGATGCAGGCGGCTGCCTACATCGTCTTCTTGGCTTCGGTCTTCTTCGGAGCGGCCTTCTTGATGATCTTCTTGTGCGCCGGGGCGCGCTTGTGGACCTTCTTCTTCACGACCTTCTTGACCGGCGTCGCAGCGGCGGCGGTGTTGGCCGTCGTCGTGCTGGAGGAAGTGGCGGCGCTGGTGGCGGCCGCGTTGGCGGTGCTCACCATCGGCACCGAGAAAGCCATGGCGACGGCGAGGCCGAGGGCGGAAAGCAGGGTCTTGTTCATGGGTTCGTTCCTTTCGCGCAGGCTTGAAGGGGATCACCGGTCGGGATCGACCGGCGTCACCCCAAGGAGCTTCAGCGCATTGGCGAACATCCTGATTCCCTGTGCCTGCTTTCTTTCGGCACAGTAACGGACCGCCTTCTTCTGAAGCGCCTTCGCCTCGGCGGCCTGCACCGCCTTGGCATGGGTTTCGATGGCTTCGTCGACCTGTCGACTGAGCCGGCTGCAGAGCTCGTTCCGGGTAAGGCTGACCTTGGTGTGCGATTGCACGGGCGAGGCGATGGCGAACGACGTGGCGACAAGCATTCCCATCAGGGCGACCGAAATTGCACGCATGGCCGGTTTCCAAAGTCCGGAACGATTTGCCGCGACCGCTCGTCTGATCGCGACGGCACCGTTATGCCGTTGATTCTTTTCGCTGGTTTTTCCGGTTTGTTGAATTTTGTTTCTGGAGTGTTTCCAGAGCATCGGACCGCAAAGTGGAATCCGGTTTTCGGATAAATCCGTTGCTCCATCAAAGTGCCGATCGCGCGTGGGCGGCCTAAAATATGCCCGAAATGCGGCCGCAATGACGGTCACGCAATGGATTCGGGCATGACCGCCTCGGGCAAGAAAGAACCGCACATCCTTGTCGTCGACGACGACAAGGGCATCCGCGACCTCTTGCAGGAATTCTTCCGCAAGCGCGGGCTCACCGCCTCCGTTGCCGGCGACGGCACCGAGATGGAGGCCGTCATGCGCCGGGCCACGATCGATCTCGTCGTGCTCGACGTCATGCTACCCGGCAGAAGCGGACTGGACCTGTGCCGGGACTTGAGGGCGCGCAACGCCTCGATCCCCATCATCATGTTGACGGCGGTGAACGAGACTACCGACCGGGTCGTCGGGCTGGAAATGGGCGCCGACGACTACGTGCCGAAACCCTTCGATCCGCGCGAACTGCTCGCCCGCATCCGCGCCGTGTTGAGGCGTAACGGCGGCGGCGAAGCCAAACGCCTGCCGCAGCGCCAGATCTGGCGCTTCGCCGGCTGGACGATGGATTGCTCGCGCCGCCGGCTGGTTGCGCCCGGCGACGTGCGCGTGGACCTGACGGCGGCGGAATTCAACCTGCTCGCGACCTTCGTGCGCAGCGCCCAGCGCGTTCTGACCCGCGACCAGCTGATCGAATTGTCGGGCGGCGACGGCGCCATCAGCTACGACCGCTCGATCGACATCCTCGTCAGCCGCCTGCGGCGCAAGATGGAGGACGATCCGAAATCGCCGAAACTGATCCAGACCGTACGCAGCGGCGGTTACCAGTTCATCCCCGAAGCGGTCGCCGAATGAGACGCTTCCTGCCGCAGACCCTGCCCGCCTGGGTGCTGCTCATCGTCATCGCCGGCCTGCTCGCCGGGCAGGTCGCCACGCTCTACATCGTGGCGCAGGATCGCGCCGCCTCCAGCGACGTGGTCAATTATTACCGGCTGAACGAGCGCGCCTTCTCCATCGTACAGCTCATGCAGCAACTGCCGCCGGACGAACGCCGGCAGATGGCTTTCGGCATGTCCAACCCCGACTATGCTCTGGCCGTCGCCGATCAGCCGGCCGTGACCTCGCCGATCGCCCAGGACGACCAACTGGCCGAACTGGAGGACATATTGGTGGGGCGGCTGTCCAAATTCGGCGTCACCCAGGCGAGGGTTCGGCGCGATCCCGCCACGCTGGACGACAAGGTGCCGCATCACCGCCCCGAAGACTCCGAGATCGGCGAAGTCGAGGGCGAATTGCTGGCGCTCGCCGCCGGCTTCGCTCGCAGCGACAAGCTGACCGCCTCCATCCAGTTCGCCGACGGGCAATGGCTGAACTTCACCGAGCCGATCATTCCGCCCGGACCGGTGCTATCGCTTGCCAGCCTGCCGCTCTACGCCGTGGTGGCGGCCCTTGTGGCGGCCATGGCGGTATGGTCGATAAGAAGGCTGACCGCGCCTTACCGTATCATGGAAGGCGCCGTCCGCCGCATCGGCGACGACCTGAAAAGCCCGCCCCTCGACGAGACCGGCAGCCGCGAAATCCGCAGCGCCGCGCACGCCATCAACACCATGCAGGCGAGGCTGCGCGCCTATGTCGAAGACCGCGAGCAGCTTGCCGCGGCACTCGCCCACGACCTGCGCACACCGCTGACGCGCATGCGGCTCAGGCTGTCGCTGCTGCGCAGTTCCGGCGTGCGCACGGCCCTTGCCGCCGATCTCGCAGACGTCGAGGCCATCGCCAGCTCGGTCATCGATTTCGCCACCTTCGAGGTGGCCGAGGAAGCCAGCGAACGCGTCGACCTCCTGTCGCTGGTGGAATCGGTGGCGGACGGCCACCCGCAGGCGACGCTGGAAGACGGCGCCGTGCAGGCGCGCGAACTGGTCTGCGAAGCCCGTCCCGTCGCGCTGAAACGCTGCATCGCCAATCTGGTGCAGAACGCCATCGCCTACGGCAAGCAGGCCGAGATCGGCCTTGCCCGGTCTGGGGATTTCGCCGTCGTTTCTGTTCGCGACGCCGGCCCCGGCATTCCGCAGGCACGGCTCGACGCGGTGTTTTCGCCCTTCGTGCGGCTGGAGGCCTCGCGCAACCGCGAGACCGGCGGGCTCGGCCTCGGCCTCACCATCGCCCGCAACATCGCCCGCGCCGCCGGCGGCGAGATCGTGCTCGCCAATCATCCCGAAGGCGGCCTGCTGGCGGAACTGCGCCTGCCGCTGGCGGCATGACGAGGCTTCCTTCTCCCCGCTTACGGGGGAGAAGAAGATAGCCTCACGCGCCCGTCCAATCGGCAATGGCCGATGCCGCCTGCCCGAGATTGTCGTCCAGCCTCACGCCGTCCGCCTTCCGCGGCTTCAGGTCGTGGTCGCCCTCGAACCAGTGCAACGCAATGGCCGCCGAGAGATCATAACCGGCCACTTCCTCGTGCGTGCCGAACGGATCGCGCGTCCCCTGGCAGATCAGTGCCGGACAGCGCAGCGCTGCCAGATGCGCGGCGCGCAGTTTTTCGGGCGAGCCCGGCGGATGGAAAGGATAGCCGAGGCAGACCAGCCCGGCGACCTTGCCCGCCCGGTGGAGGTCGTCGGCGACCATCGAGGCGACGCGCGCTCCCAGCGACTTGCCGCCGATCAGCAGCCCGCCTTGCGGCGCCAGGGCGTCGACGGCCGTGCGGTATTCGTCCAGAAGCCTCTCGGCGCGCGGCGGCGGCTTTCGCTGGCCGGTCCGCCGCGCCGCCATATAGGCGAACTCGAAGCGGGCGACGCGGATGCCCTGCCCCGCCAGTTTCGCAGCCATGGCATTCATCCAACCAGAATCCATCGGCGCGCCGGCACCATGGGCAAGCAACAGCGTGGTCGAGGCGTCGCGCGGACCGTCGTCGAGAAAGGAGATCATGGCCGCTCCGTTGTCCTGTTGGCAAAGCACCTACCGGTGGCAGACGCATGAAAGACAAACCGCCACCGTGAATCCCGTAGCGACCACCTGTATTTTCAACGGGTTGAACCGCATGGATGAATCAATCTGCGAGCAACTTGATTCAAGGCCTGAGGTCGATCGCCCCGGACAGGGTTTGCCGGATTACCGCCGCAGCACAGCCGACAGCACGTCCCTCACCCCGATGGCGCCGACGAAGCGCGACTGATCGTCGAACAGCGCCACCGGCGCGGTCTGCGAGCGATGGATGGCCAGCATCACCGTCTTGAGCGAGGTGCCGGGCGTCGCCCAGAACACCTGGCCGTCGTCCGATGGACGCTGCTCGATATCCTCGCAGGACACCCAGTCGACCGGCCTGCCCTCGCGCTCTGCCGCAGCCACGAGGCCGTGCTCGTCCAGCCGGAAGCGGGTCGTCTGGCGCCGGTCGAGCCAGATCCAGCCGTCGCCGTCCTTCTCCAGCTCATGCTGGGCGCGCATCACGTTCCAGGCGGTCAGCACCGACAGCGGGTTCACGTTGGCAATGAATTCGCGCACGTAGTCGTTGGCGGGCCGAAGCACGATGTCCTCGGGCGCGCCGGTCTGGACGATGCGCCCGCCCTCCATGATGGTGATGTGGGAGCCGATCTTCAGCGCCTCCTCCAGATCGTGGCTGACGAAGACGATGGTCTTCTTCAGCTCCGATTGCAGTTGCAGCAACTCATCCTGCAGCTTGGTGCGGATCAGCGGGTCGAGCGCCGAGAACGGCTCGTCCATGAGCAGGATCGGCGCTTCCGTGGCGAAGGCGCGCGCCAGTCCGACGCGCTGCTGCATGCCACCGGAAAGCTCGTGCGCGTATTTCTTCGCCCACTGGTCGAGATTGACCAGCTTCAGCTGACGTGCCACGCGTTCCTTGCGCTCGGCATCCGGCACGCCGGCCAGTTCCAGCCCGAAGCCGACATTCTCCTCCACCGTGCGCCACGGCAAAAGGCCGAACTGCTGGAAGACCATCGCCACCTGCTTCTGGCGCAGCCGCCGCAAGGTGGCGTCGTCGCAGGAGACGACGTCGACGCTTCTGTCGCCGTCCTTCACCAGCACCTGCCCGCGGCTGACGATGTTCAACCGGTTGACGGCGCGCAGCAGCGTCGACTTGCCCGAGCCGGACAGACCCATGAGGACGGAAATCTCGCCCTCATGGACGGTGAGGTTGGCCCCTGCGCAGCCCAGCACATTGCCGGTCTTTTCGAGGATTTCGGCGCGCGTGGCACCTGCATCCACCATCGCCAGCGCCTCGCGCGGGTCGGAGCCGAAGATGATATCGACGTTCTTGAAATCGACCGCGACGTTCATTTCCTGCCTCCCACGCCGATGCGCGTCATGCGGTCGAGCACGATCGCGAGCACCACGATGGCAAGCCCGGATTCAAGCCCGAGGTCGATGCGGCGCGAACCCAGCGCCCGGTTGATCTCGGTGCCAAGACCGCCGGCGCCGATCAGCGCCGCGAACACCACCATCGACAGCGACAGCATGATGCACTGGGTCAGGCCGGTCATGATGGTGGGCAGCGCCGAGGGCAGCTCGACCTTCCACAGCAGTTGCCGCCTCGTCGCGCCGAACGCCTCGCCGGCCTCGATGATCGACTTGGGCACCGAAGTGATGCCGAGATGGGTGAGGCGCACCGCCGTCGGGATGACGAAGATGATGGTGACGACGAGGCCCGGCGCGTTGCCGAGGCCGAACAGGGTGAGCACCGGGATCAGATAGACGAAGGTCGGCAGCGTCTGCATCATGTCGAGGATCGGTTGCATGACGCGGTAGACCTTGGGCTTGTGGCCGGCCCAGATGCCGAGCGGCACGCCGATCAGCATCGAGAAGAACGTCGCCGCCACCACCAGCACCAGTGTCTCGACCGTCTGCTTCCAGAGGTTCTGGTTGAGGATGAAGATCAGGCCGATGAAGACGCCGATCGACAGCGGCTTGGAGCGCTGCAGGAACCAGGCAAGCAGCGCGATGACGAGCGCCAGCAGCACCGGCGGCACCGTCAGCAGCAGATCCACCGCGCCGCCGAGCACGAAATTCAGGCCGCGCGAGAAGCCGCGGAAGATGGTGTCGAAATTGTCGGTGAGGAAGGTGAAGAAGTCTTTTCCCCATCGCCCGATGGGAATTTTCCACGCCGTCAGGAATTTCGAAACCGGATCCATCACGCTCCCCTCATACGTCCTCCCACCCATGGCACCGGGCGGCGGTCAACGCATGTTTCCCCAAAACGGGAACCGATGCCGGCACAGGGCCATGCGTTGAATCAAAACCTAAAGCATGTCTCCCGAACGTGGGAACCGGTTTTCGGGAAAAAGACATGCGAAAAATCAGGAATCCAAAGCGCACGAGGCGAATCCGGAAGATCGCGGCGCACTTTGGCTTCGCGCGAAACGAAAAGGGGCGGCCCGACCGCGAGCCGCCCCCTTTTCGGATCACGCAGCAGGCATGCCGGCTCAGCCGCCCAGCGCGGTCTCGACCGCCGCGGCCGCGTCGCTGCCGTCGAAAGCGGTGACACCGTCGAGCCATGGGCCGACCACGTCCGCATGCTTCTTGAGATAGTCGGTCGCGACCGTATTGGCGTCGCCGCCCTTCAGGATCGCGTCCATCATCTCGCCTTCCATGTCGAGATTGAACTTGAGGTTCTTGACGAACTTGCCGACGTTCGGGCACTCGTCGAGATAGCCCTTGCGCACGTTGGTGTGCACGGTCGCCGCGCCGAAGCCGGAATCGCCCATGCCGTCGAGATAGGTGATCTTCATTGCGCCCATCACCGGATGCGGCGTCCAGCCGAGGAAGGCGATCCACTCGTTGTTCTTCATCGACTGCTCGGCCTGCGTGAGCATGCCGGCCTCGGAGGATTCGACCAGTTCGAAGCCGGCGAGGTTGTCGGCCGGGTTCTTGATCATGTCGAGGATGATGCGGTTGCCGTCGTTGCCGGCCTCGATGCCGTAGATCTTGTGGTCGAACTTGTCGGCGAACTTGCCGATGTCGGTCAGCGTCTTGACGCCGGCATCCGCCACATAGTTCGGCACGACGATGCCGTAGCCGGCGCCCGTCAGGTTCTCGCTGATCGTCTCGACCGAGCCGTCGGCGGTGTAGTCCTTGATGTCGTTGGTCATCGACGGCATCCAGTTGCCGAGGAAGACGTCGAGGTCCTTGTTCTTCAGCGAGGCATAGGTAACCGGCACGGAAAGCTGGATGACCTGCGGCTCGTAGCCGAGCGCGGTGAGCAGCACCGAGGCGACGCCCGTGGTCGCCTGGATGTCGGTCCAGCCGACGTCGGACAGGCGCACCGTCTTGCAGCTGTCGGCATCACCGGCAAAGGCGGCGCCCGTGGACAAAAAAGTCGCCAGGCCGAGGCCGGCGACGATTGCTTTCATACGCGACATGTATTCCTCCCATTGCGGCCCGGCAGCGGACCTTCGCGGTACGCACAGCCGAAGCGTCTCCCCCGGCTTTTGCCAAGCCAAACATCATTTTCGTTTGGGTTCAAGCACTAACACATGACCGACGGCGGCGCGCTCTGGCCGATCAGCGACACTGCGTTTCGTTTTTCGGGTTTCGTTTTCAGGTTTTGTTTTTGGTGGATGGCGCCCGCCTGCCCCTCCCCGCCCGCAGGCGGTTCGGCTTAAAAGAACGGATGGCCAAGCTCTACTTCCACTACGCGACGATGAACGCCGGCAAGACGACCATGCTTTTGCAGGCGTCCTACAACTATCGCGAAAGCGGTATGACGACGATGCTGTTCGTCGCCGGCCACTACCGGCATGGCGACACCGGCCTGATCTCCTCGCGCATCGGGCTTGAATCGGAAGCCGAGATGTTCCGCGACGGCGACGACCTCTATGCCCGTATCGCCGACCATCACGAGCACACCACCGTGCACTGCGTCTTCGTCGACGAGGCGCAGTTCCTGGAAGAGGAGCAGGTCTGGCAGCTTGCCCGCGTCGCCGACCGGCTGGGCATCCCGGTCATGTGCTACGGCCTGCGCACCGACTTCCAGGGCAACCTCTTCACCGGCTCGCGCGCGCTGCTGGCGATCGCCGACGATCTGCGCGAGGTGCGCACCATCTGCCGCTGCGGCCGCAAGGCGACGATGGTGGTGCGCCTCGGCGCCGACGGCAAGGTGGCCAGGCAGGGCGAGCAGGTGGCGATCGGCAAGGATATCTACGTCTCGCTCTGCCGCCGCCACTGGGAGGAGGAAATGGGCCGCTTCGAAGCCGACGATTTCATCGGCTTCGTCTCGCCCTGACGCGCCCGAAACCGACGATCCGTTCACGGACATTCGGGGGGGTGCATTGTGCGCACAACCTGTTAGAAGGGGTGCCGTCACCCTATATGTCGGGTCAGGCGCGGTCGCGGTTTCGCGGCCGGTTGCCGCTATTTTCAACACAAACGACAGAAGGAAGTCCATTGCAGGTACTTGTACGCGACAACAACATCGAACAGGCCATGAGGGTCCTGAAAAAGAAATTGCAGCGTGAAGGCGTCTTCCGCGAGATGAAGGCGCGCCGCGCCTACGAGAAGCCTTCCGAGCGCCGTGCCCGCGAAAAGGGCGAAGCCGTGCGGCGCAACCGCAAGGCGGCACGCAAGCTCGCCATCCGCGAGGGGCTGATCGCCGCGCCGCCGAAGAAGACGCCGCCGCCGCGCCGCCCGGCCGCTTCCGCCGCCACGCCCTCCACGCCGCGGACCTGATTCGCCTGATCGGGCAGACCCGGTTGCTTCCGCAAGGCCGGAAGACCGGGGCTGCCGGCACACTCTTCTGCCTTTCCTTCCCCAAAAGCGACACATATATTGGCCGCTGCGCGCCGCGCGCGGGATGATGGGTCCAACGGAGAGATACCATGGCGACGTTGCAGAATTTCGATGCCGAGATCGCGAAGACCAAAAAGGTCGTCGAGGACATGCGCTCCAAGATCGACCAGTCGGGCACCGTGCTCGACACGCTGGCCAAGGCCGACAAGAAGATCGGCGATGCCAATTTCGACATCGAGAACGCCCGCATCGAGGACGTGCTGAAACAGCAGAAGGTGATGGAAGGCAACATCGCCGACCTGATCATCGGGCTGGAAGACGCCACCAACGTCTTCGGCGCCGAGTTCGAATCGATGAAGAACTACACGGGCTGGGAAAAGTTCATCGGCATCTTCTCCAAGCAGCGCCAGCAGCGCATGCGCTCCGACCGTGTGCGCAACATGTCGCTGGCCGGCAACCTGCAGGAGTTGCTCTCCAAGTCCGACACCATCGTCGGCATCCTGAAGGCGCAGAAGAGTATCCTCGACCAGCGCTACAAGACCTCCGAGACCAGCCTTGGCCAGGTGATCGAGCGCCGCAAGGCGACCATCGAGAACCTGACAGCGACGCAGAAGCGCATCGAGGAACTGAATCCTCTGCTGCTCGACATCGAAAACAAGATCGCCTCCTCCACCAGCCAGACCGAGCGCACCAAGCTGGAGGGCGAGCGCTCCAAGATGGCGACGGAGTACAACGAGAAGCAGGCCAAGGAGCAGGAGTTGCTGGCCGAGAGCCAGACGCTGGAGCGCTACACCTCCATGTTCCAGACCTTCGTCGATTCGCTCAACAACCAGATCGCCGCGCAGTCGACGCTCATCAACAAGCTGACCATCGATACCGAGCAGCGCATCGTGCTTTACAAGGCGCTGGAGGATTCGTTGAAGACCGCCGCCCAGCAGGACGTGGCGCACAAGATCAACACGCTGGGTTCCAAGGTCGACACGACGGCGGAAGAGACCATGGCCGGCATCGGCGCCGCCTCGCAAAAGCACATCGGCGACCTGCTCGAACTGCACGAGAAGAACATGGTGGCATCGGCCGACATCCAGCGTCGCAAGAAGCTGGCCGACGACGCCTTCGCCCGCCGCTTCGAGGAGGTGCTGAGGAAGCACAACGCCGCGGACTACGTGCAGCAGTCGTAGACGGCACGCGCCCTTCCTCATGACCCCCGCCGACGATCCCGCCGAGCGCTATTTCACCGCCATCACGGCGGCGCTGTCCGGCCTCGAGATCTTCATGCGCGACGACCGCTCGCCGCTCTACCGACATGGCATCGTGGCGAAAATCGTCGCCGAATACATCGCCCGGCTGGACAAATCCTTCGCCTGCTGGCGCAACCGGCTGGGTTTTCAGGACACGTTCCGCATCTCGCGCGCCGAAAGCGGTTATCCCGTCTTCCAGAACGTGCTGGAACTGGAGAATGACCGCCGCTCGGCCGACCAGCGCCTCGCCGGCATTCCCCTGCCCGGCGAGTTGCGCGCTGAGATGGCCGACTTCATCCTGCGCCACAAGGACTTCCCGGCCGCCTTGCAGAAGTCGATGGCCGAGCGGCTCTATCTGGAAGACGTCAAGAGCAAGCAGACCTTCGGCCCCTTCACGCTGGCGCAGACCGCCAAGGTCTCGGTCAATCCCAAGACCGGCCGCCCTTATTACCTCGTCCACTGGGCGACGTTCGACGGCAGCGCCAACCTGCCGCTGGTCTACATGGTGACGGTGGAGGACTCGTCCGAGGCGATGATCGACCAGCTCGTCACCAGGGACGGCAAGCTGAACGACAAGGTCGACATCCCGCTTCCCGTCGACGGCCTGCTCAATCCCGACCTCGCCCACCGCTTCGACGACTACACCGAGAAGAACTCGGCCTATTCGCTGTCGCCGCTGACGATCGCGATGAACCTCGACAAGGATTTCCCCGACCTGCACCCCAAGCAGTTGCGCCGCGTCGTGCTGGGGCCGTTCTATTCGGCCGGCATCACCGAGAACAATTCGACGGTGCAGGAGGTGCTGTCCAAGGTGCGCAAGCCCGAAAACGCCTGGCTGCTGACCTGGACCATCCAGGAAGTCTATTCCAAGGGCGAGACGCCCGGCCGCAAGGGCCTGTGGTCGAGCCAGCCGGCGCAGGAGGAATTCTTCATCGACACCGCCGACCTCGAAGCCACCCGCCAGGGTGTCTCCTCCTACGAGAACCACGCGCTGGTGCCGCACGAGGCCTATCAGGCGCTCTACGCCGCCGGCGAGGCCGACAAGACCTTTGCCGGCTACAAGGTGCATATCCTGTCAAACGGACAGGTGATCAGCGATGTTTGAGCCCGAGCGGAGGGATTGAATGGACACCGGCCTGACCACCATTCCCGAAGCGGCGATCGAGAAGCATCGCGCCACCGCGCAGAGCTTCATCACCCGCGTCGTCGTGCTGGAAGACCCGTCGCGCGAATCCGGCACGGCACTTGCCGGCACCAACCGCCGCTTCGTCTCGACGGTATCGGTCGGCTCGGTGCGCCGCACGCGCGAGGTCGAGCTTTCCAGGACTGTGCAGGCCGTCCACCCCGACGACCAGCTTTTGACCATCCCGCAGCATACCCTGCTCTACCGTGCCCGCCGCGGCATCCAGATCGCGCTTGCGGTCAGCGATGCCTTCGCCGAGGGCACCGACCTCGAAAGCCTGCAGGCGAAGAACACGCGCGCGCCGCTGCAAGGCGACGAGGCGGCCGCCTTCAAGAAACTGCTGACCGCCTCCGGCTACATCGCCGCCTTCGCGCTCTCAGCCTATCTCTTCCAGTTGATCGATGCTGACGGCGAGGCGCCGAACGACGTGGCCGAGCCCGACTTCCTGTTCGACACGCCGCAGGATGCGGTGAAGGCGCTGATCGCGGGACTGGACAGCACTATTGCCGGCGCCAAGGACGATGCCGATCTCCTCACCCGCGCCCGCGCCTTCGCCCGCACCGCCATCGACGGCCTGCTCCAGCGCAAGGCCCGCTTCGACGGCACGCTCGGCGCCTTCGAGAACACCCACATCCGCATCGATGCCGACGATTTCACCCTCGACGGCTTCGACGTCGCGCCGGGCAAGAAGTCCAAGCCGCTGGTGATGACCTTCAAGAAGCCGGGGGAGGTCGTCGGCAACCACATCGCCAAGTACCAGTCGGTCAAGCTCGCCAAGATGCTGATGGCCTACGACTTCGACCGGCAGATGAACCCCTTCGTCGAGCTTGGCGGTTTCCTCTTCACCTTCATCGGTGACGGTGCGCCCGGCACCGGCAAGACGACGCTGATCCAGATGATTGCCGGCCTGCTCGACGGCTACTGCAAGGTCGCCGGCTACCCCTTCGTCTACGAGAATTTCGGCGTCGACCAGATCTCGTCCTATCAGGGCAAGTCCGGCCAGAACTGCCGCCAGTTCATCGACGACGTGTTGAACCCGCGCGCCATCGGCTTCGGCACCATCGACGACATCGACCAGGTGGCCGCCAAGCGTTCCGACGACCGGGCGTCGGCCGGACAGCAGGAAATCACCGGCGTCCTGATGGATGCCTTCGCCGGCGCCTCCACCGTGGTGCGCGGCAACTGCTCGTTCGGCATGTTCTCCAACTATCCCGAGAACGTCGACGACGCGCTGCGCCAGCGCGCCGGTGCCCGCTGGCTGGTCGACGGCCCGCAGACGCTCGACGACTACATCGACATTTTCGTGCTTCTTGCTGGAAAGAATCATGAAATCCCGCTGGGCGACCACAAGCTCTACGCCGCGCAGGAGATCCAGCGCGCGGTGGCGGAAGAATACGGCTCCTACGCGAAGCCGCACGAGGACGGGCTGAAGAAAGTCTACGACCGTTTCGTCAAGGAGGTTGGCCAGCCCAAGACCATGGCCGACATCGGCAAGTACCTGCATCTCATCAAGGAGGCCGAGCCGCGCTTCACCGGCCGCGCCATCAAGAACGTCACCGACGCCATCAAGATGCGGGCCATGGACATCGAACTGCCGGACGACTGGTTCGAGAAGCCCGAGACGTTCATGCACAAGAGCTATGACGACAAGAAAGCCATGATCGAGGAACTGCGCGGGCCGTTCGACATGGCGATGGTCATGCAGGAGATCAACCGCTACGCCGATTCCGAATTCCGCTACTCCGACCGCTCCGACGATGCGGCGGTGGAAAAGATGCTGCGCGACGCAAGGCTGCGCGAGCGGGCGGCACGCGAGATGGAGGAATTGAAGAAGAAGGGGCTGTGGAATTGATCTTCCTTCTCCCCGTTCACGGGGAGAAGGTGCCCGAAGGGCGGATGAGGGGCGGCGCAATGCGTGGAGGAAATGAACCGAAAGTAGCGAAGTCCCAAAAGCTGCGTCAGGTCGAGAACGATGCGGAAGAAAAACTTTGGCACGAATTGCGCGGTCGACGGCTCAATGGTTTCAAGTTCGTCAGGCAGCTGCCGATAGGACCGTACTTTGCGGATTTCGCCTGCCGTGACGCGAACCTCGTGGTGGAGGTTGATGGTAGCCAGCATGCGGATCAACGCCGCGACCGATACAGAGATGAAACGATGAACGGCAACGGTTGGTCGGTGCGGCGCGTGTGGCATATAGATGTCTTGAAGGATCGACGCAGCGTGCTTGATACGATTTTGGCAGCGCTCAGCGGAAACATGACTAGCAAAATCATTGCACCTGATTTGAAGTTTCTGCCCTCGGAGCAACTTTGCAAAAGTCGGCGTAGCCCCTCATCCGCCCTTCGGGCACCTTCTCCCGGTGAACGGGGAGAAGGAAGATGAGCCCCGCGTCCAAATTTCCTCTGCTGCGCGACAACGACCTCATCTTCGGTCGCCTGCTCACGGTGGACGAGCCGCATCTGATCGAGCGCTACAACAAGGCGATGACCGCCTTCGGCCTGAAGCCGACGAAGCTGAAATCCTTCCAGATCGACCGCACCGGCTTCTCGCCGGAAATCGCCGAGGAATGCGGCGCCGACTATCTCGACCCCAACGAGGTCAACCGTCGCTTCATCATCCTGACGCCTGCGCAGATCAGCCTGCCGGTGGTGCACACTGCCTTTTCCAACACCTCGCAGCTGATGTTCGAGTTCATGACGAAGAACCAGCGCGCCATCGATGCGCTGACCATCAAGGATGTCATCTACGGCGAGATCGAGGATTCCGTTTCCAAGGTCGAGGACATCGAGGACCTTCTGTCGATCAACCAGGTCGAGTTCAAGGTGCTGTCGGCCGAGGACGTTCTCGGCAAGGCGGCCGAACTCGGCAAGATGGTGGACCGGCTGAAGCAGGAACCCGACGCATGGCGCGACGACGCCATGCTGAAGCGCATGGTGGAACTGGCCAAGGTCTGCGGCGACATCCGCGAGAACGCGCTGGTGCCGGACCAGGTCATCTTCCGCCACAACGCCTATTGGACGTCGCATTTCGGCGGCCTGTACGTCTTCATCGATCCCGACGTGACGACGGTGATCTCCGACCCCGCGGCACCCGGCTTTCGCCGTTCGCGGCCCTGGCAGGTCAGCTACCTGTCGATCCGCGACGCCGACGCCGTGTTTCGGTTCCTCGCCTCTACCGGCCGCATTGAGCTGCCGCGCGCCTCATGGATCGAGCAGTCCGGCTATCTCGAACATCGCGCCGAGATGATCGTGCGCGGCCTGATCCGTGACAAGGAGCCCGGCAGGAATCTGTCTGACGTCGACAAGATCTGGCTGCAGACCTGGATTCACGGCCACGCCGACCTGATCGCCAGGGACGGCAATTTCCCGTTCCTCAACGCAGCCAAGCGGGAGATCAACCAGCTCGGCCAGTTGCGGATCGAGGACATCGCCCCGCAACAGCGCTTCCTGGTGGTGCGCGCCCGGCCCGACCATCCCGACGTCTGGCTGACCAACCGGCTGATCTCCGATTTCGTACCCTCCGATTTTGTCTCCCGCTACATCTTCAACAAGCAGGGCTTCTACCGCGACTACGAAGGTTTTTCGCAAGCCTGGCGCTCGCATGTTGTGGACGTGCTGAAAACCACATATCTCAACGACAAGGCTGGCTTTCGCGCCCGCCTCTACGGCCTGACCGACTGACCTGACGAGGGGGATGCCATGCTCGATCCGATCGTGACCTTCTTCACCCGCATCTTCCAGTGGATCGGCCGCGGCATAGGCTTCGTCATCGGCATCATCCTGTGGCCCTTCATGTGGGCGGGCCGCTGGTACACGCAGCGCGGCTGGATTCTCAGGGCCGTCATCGGCCTCGTTATCCTGATCGTCCTGGGTTTCTACGCCCGCTTCTTCTACATCACCCAGTGGTGGAACGGCTTCAATCCGGATTATCCCGCCGCCGAAGTCGCGGCCGCCGGCGCCACCGGCGCGGGCGAGCCGTTGCAGCCGGCAAGTAACGTCCAGGGACAGGCGGTTACGTCCCAGCCGACAAGCTGCAAGCCTTCGGCAATAGCCGCCGTCGCCGCCGATCTGGTCGATTTCAACGTCAACCAGAATGCGTGGATATCCTCCACCCTCCTGTCGAAAGCCGGCCTGTTCGGCCTGGACTGGCGCCGCACCCCCTTCTTCGACAACAAGGCCGCCTTCCAGCTCGGCATCAACCAGGTCCTGCGGCGCACGACGACCGAACTCGTCGACACGCTGGGCCGTGTGCGCGGCACCTCGCAAATCGACGAGAACCTGCAGAAGGCGCGCACCGCGCTGGCCTGGGACGAGACCGCCTGGTACATCGGCTGGCGCGGCCCGACCCGCCCGACCCCCAGCGTCTACCGCGAGGCCATCGCGGACCTGCGCGCCTTCAACACCAGCCTGGAGCAATGTCGCGCCACGTTCGACCCGCGCGCCGACAACCTGTTGTTGTTCCTTGACCGCATCGCCTCCGACATCGGCTCGACCTCCGACATCCTGCGCGCCCGCATCGAGGCCTCCGACGCCGGCTGGTTCGATCCGCGCGCCGACGACCGCTTCTGGTTCGCCTACGGCCAGCTCTATGCCTACTACGGCATCCTGACCGCCACGCAGGCCGATTTCGCGAACGTGATCGCCGAACGCAACCTGAAGACCCTGTGGGACCGGATGGAAAGCCAGTTGCGCGCTTCGCTCGACGTCCAGCCCTGGATCATCTCCAACGGCAACGAGTCGAGCGCATTCTTCCCCTCGCACCTCGCCACCATGGGCTTCAACCTGCTGCAGGTGCGTTCGAACATCGTCGAGCTGCGGTCCATCCTCGACAGGTAGCGGACGAAGCCTGTCGTTTTTCGCGCATTGCGCGCCTGTTTTGAGATTGCGCGAGCGCGTCCGCTCGCGCTTCTATGCGCGGCCTGAAGGGTGCGTCGCCATCCTCGCCGAACGACGAACAATGGGAGCGCCGTCATGGCCGAAGTGAAATCCGACATCGCAATCGCGCGCGCCGCCAAGAAGAAGCCGATCCTGGAGATCGGCGCCAAGCTCGGCATTCCGGCCGAACAGATGGTGCCCTACGGCCACGACAAGGCGAAGATCTCGGCCGACTTCATCAAGTCGGTGCAGAAGAACAAGGACGGCAAGCTGATCCTCGTCACCGCCATCAACCCGACGCCGGCCGGCGAAGGCAAGACCACCACAACCGTCGGCCTCGGCGACGGCCTGAACCGCATCGGCAAGAAGGCGATCATCTGCATCCGCGAAGCGTCCCTCGGCCCGAACTTCGGCATGAAGGGCGGCGCGGCGGGCGGCGGCTATGCGCAGGTCGTGCCGATGGACGACATGAACCTGCATTTCACCGGCGACTTCCACGCCATCACGACCGCCCACAACCTTCTGTCGGCGCTGATCGACAATCACATCTACTGGGGCAACGAACTCGGCATCGACACCCGCCGCGTGACGTGGCGCCGCGTCATGGACATGAACGACCGGGCGCTGCGCGAAATCGTCTGCTCGCTCGGCGGCGTCGCCAATGGCTATCCGCGCGAAGCCGGCTTCGACATCACCGTCGCCTCCGAGGTGATGGCGATCCTGTGCCTGTCGCGCGATCTGAAGGATCTCGAAAAGCGCCTCGGCGACATCATCGTCGCCTACCGCCGTGACAAGACGCCGGTCTACGCCCGAGACGTGAAGGCCCATCGCGCCATGGCCGTGCTCTTGAAGGACGCCATCCAGCCGAACCTCGTGCAGACGCTGGAGAACAACCCGGCCTTCGTGCATGGCGGCCCGTTCGCAAACATCGCCCACGGCTGCAACTCGGTGATGGCCACCACCACCGCGCTCAAGCTCGCCGACTATGTGGTGACGGAAGCCGGCTTCGGCGCCGACCTCGGCGCGGAAAAGTTCTTCGACATCAAGTGCCGCAAGGCGGGCCTCAAGCCGGCGGCGGCCGTCATTGTCGCAACCGTGCGCGCCATGAAGATGAACGGCGGCGTCAAGAAGGAAGACCTCGGCGGCGAGAACGTCGAGGCCGTTAAGAAGGGCTGCCCGAACCTCGGCCGCCACATCGAGAACGTGCACCAGTTCGGCGTGCCGGTGGTGGTGGCGATCAACCACTTCCATTCCGACACCGACGCCGAGATCGAGGCGCTGAAGGCGTACGTCAAGGGGCTCGGCGCCGAGGCGATCCTGTGCAAGCACTGGGCGCAGGGTTCCGCCGGCATCGAGGAATTGGCGCACAAAGTGGTTCAGCTTGCCGAGTCCGGCGCCTCGCAGTTCGCGCCGCTCTATCCCGACGACATGCCGCTGTTCGAGAAGGTCAACACCATAGTCCAGCGCATCTATCGCGGCTCGGAGGCGATCGCCGACAAGTCGGTGCGCGACCAGCTGCACGGCTGGGAGAAGGCCGGCTACGGCAACCTGCCGGTGTGCATGGCCAAGACGCAGTATTCCTTCTCGACCGACCCGAACCTGCGCGGCGCGCCGACCGGCCACACCGTGCCGGTGCGTGAGGTCCGCCTCGCCGCCGGCGCCGGCTTCGTCGTCGTCATCTGCGGCGAGATCATGACGATGCCGGGTCTGCCCTCCAAGCCCTCGTCGGAAAACATCTTCTTGAACGACGACGGCAATATCGAAGGCCTGATCTGAGCGAGGCACCTACCGGCCTGATCTGATCGGAGCCGCCTGCGGGCGGCTTCTTTCATTTCGGCCAGATCGGCCGCGCCGGATTGCCGGCCACCGTCACGCCCGCCGGCACATCGCGCGTCACCACGGCTCCCGCACCGACGATGGCGCCGTCACCGATGGTCACGCCGCCGAGAATGATCGCACCGCCGCCGATCCAGACGTCGTTGCCCACCGTCACCGGCCGCGCGATCTCCAGCCCAGCACGACGGCCTTCGACGGTCCGATGATGATCCGCGCAATAGATCTGTACGGAGGGACCAATCATCGTGTCATCGCCGATCCGGACCGGCGCCGTGTCGAGAACGGTGCAGCCGGCGTTCAGGAAGGTTCGCCTGCCGAGAAAGATGTTGAAGCCATAGGGGCAATAGAACCGCGCCTCGATACGGGCACCCTTGCCGTCCGAACCCAACAGGCCGCGCAAGGCAGGCCCGACATCGCCGCGCTCCGTCGGCGGCAGGCAATTGTGCTCGAACACAGCCGTCTGCGCCGCCGTCCTGAGAGCGTCGAGCTCATCGTCGACGCAGGCATACCATTCGCCCGCCGCCATCTTTTCCCGTTCGGTCTTCTCCATGCGCGTATCCTGCCTCCCCTGTTGCAGCTTCGCCTATCAAACCGTGCCGGTCCAGAAGAGACCGTCCGGCTGCGGTGAACTGTCAGCAAACTTTCACGATCCCTTCATGCGGCTGCAACATCGCTTGCGCATTGCAGGCTGTTTCAAACGAGAGGGATTTTTCGATGTCCATCAAGCCAAGCCTGCTCGGGCTGGCCGCCGCGCTCGCCGTCCCGGCCATACCCGCCCATGCCGACATGATGTTCAACCGCATCGCCACCTTCGCGGTCGCCGACAACCTGCCGAAGGACGCGGATCCCAAGACGGCCACCTCGTCCGAGATCATTTCCGCTTCGGAAGACGGCAACACGCTGGTTTATTCCGACAGCCCCTATGGCGGCATCGGCTTCATCGATATCACCGACCCGAAGGCACCCAAGGCGGGTGGTTCGATCAAGATGGACGGCGAGCCGACCTCGGTCGTCATCGTCGGCGGCAAGGTCCTGGCTGCCGTCAACACCTCCGAAAGCAAGGCCGACCCGTCGGGTCAGCTTCGCGTCGTGGACATCGCCACAAAGGCGATAGAAGCCTCCTGCGATCTCGGCGGCCAGCTGGACTCGGTCGCCGTCAGCAAGGACAAGGCCTGGCTCGCCGTCGCCGTTGAGAACGAACGCGACGAGGACCTGAACGACGGCGCGCTCCCGCAGATGCCGGCCGGCAACCTGAAAATCGTCGCGCTGAAGGACGGCGCACCCGATTGCGCCACGATCCGCACGGTCGACTTGACCGGCCTCGCCGAAGTGGCGCCGGAGGACCCGGAGCCGGAGTTCGTCGCCTTCAACGAAGCCGGCGAGATCGCCGTCACGCTGCAGGAAAACAACCACATCGCCATCGTCGACGCTGCCACCGGCAAGGTCACGGCGCATTTCTCCGCCGGCTCTATCGCGCTGGAGAACGTCGACACCAGGAAGGACGGCGCACAATGACGGCGTCGACGATTCCTCCGGCGAGACGCTCTTCCTGCGCCTCGGCAACATCGCCGCCGTGAACTGATCCTTGACGGAGCGGGAGGCGCCAGGCGGCTCCCGCAATCGTCACCGGCGGACGGTCAGCACAAAGCCCACCTTTGGACCACTCGACACCGGCCTCACAAACGGGCAAGGCTTCCCGCCGAACAGGAGGCCAAGATGAAGAAGTCCGTCGAGCGTATTGAAGGCGACACCGAAGGCGTTGCCTACGAATTTCCGGTTCTTCGTTTCGAGGGTTCGGACAAGGCCGCTCCCCGCGCCTATCTGCAAGCCGCGCTGCATGCCGGCGAACTGCCGGGCACCGTCGCCATCGACGCGCTGATGCCCATGCTTCTCAAGGCCGAGGCCGAGGGCCGCATTCGCGGCTCGCTGACCATCGTGCCATGGGCCAATCCGATCGGCCGCGCGCAATACCAGTTCGGCGACCATCAGGGCCGTTTCCATTCCGGCACCCGCGTCAACTTCAACCGCGATTTTCCGCTGGTCGAGCGTCCGGACCCGGCCCTGCTGCCGGACACCACCCACGCCACCGTGGACCAGAAACTGAAGGCGCGGCTGCTGTCGCTGTCGCTCGGCCACGATATCGTGCTCGACCTGCATTGCGACGACGAAGGCCTGCCCTATCTCTACGTGCCGGCGGAACTTTGGCCGGCCATGGCCGACTGTGCCGCCGCCATGGGCGTGGCCGCCGTGCTTCTGTGGCAGGGCGAAAGCGGAGCCGCCTTCGAGGAGGCCTCCGTCCACCCGCATCTCGCGGCAGGCGGCCCGCTCGACCGCGTCGTCGTTACCACCGTCGAATATCGCGGCGTCGCCGATGTCGACCGCGCTACCGCCGAAAGCGATGCCGCCGGCCTCTACCGCCTGCTGGTGGCGCGTGGCGTCGTCGCCGACCCGTCCGTGCCCGCGCCCGGCCCCTTCGAGGGCGTGGTCACGCCGCTGGAAAACATCGACATGATGCCGGCGCCGCAGGCCGGCGCCGTCCTTTACGACGTCAGGCCGGGCGATCGGGTGAAGAAGGGCGACCGCCTTGCGACGGTCGTCCACCGCCCCGGCGAGCAGGGCGGCCACGCCGAGGTGTTCGCGCCGCAGGACGGCACCATCCTCACCCGCCGCTCGCACCGCATCACCCGCGCCGGCGACGATCTGGTGAAGCTGCTGGGCGGCGCGCGCAGCACGGACGCACGCGCCGGCGCGCTGGAAGACTGACGACGCGCGTTTCTTCACGCGAAATCGCGGTGGTTTACAATTCCGTGAGCGGGTGGCGCTCGCACGGGATTTGCCGCATTCGTGCCACAAAGCGGTCCATCCTCCGCTCGGGACGAAGTCGCCAAGGCTTTGCAAACAAATGTGATTTCAACTTTATGCGGGGAGGCACGCGTGGTTCCTGCACGCTTTCGTTCGTCTTTAAATACCCCTTCGAAATTGCTTGCTGCGACCGTCGTGGCCATCGGGCTCGGCCTCGCAACGGCACCGCCGGTATGGGCCCAATCGGCCGGCGCCGCAGCCGCCCAGCAGGCGCCCACCGGCCTGTGGCTGACCACCCGCTATCCGGACTTTTCCGCACAGGCGGGCAAGACCGTCTCCGTCGACCTCACCCTTTCCAACCACGGCCTGCCGCCACAGCGTATCGACCTCGGCCTCGACGGGCTGCCGGCTGGCTGGACCTGGGAGATCGACGGCGGCGGCAAGCCGGTGCGCGCGGCGATCGCGGCGGCCGATTCCACGGTCGACCTGACGCTGAAGCTCACCCCGCCAGCCGATGCGAACGCCGACAAGCCCGTCGCCTTCACGCTGACCGGCAAGGGCGACGGCCAGTCGCTCAGCCTGCCCTTGTCGCTGACGCTGACGAAAACCGAACCCGCCAAGCTCACCATGGAGCCGAAGCTGCCGGCGCTGCGCGGCACCGCCAAATCCGCCTTCGACTATCAGGTGGACGTCAAGAACGACGGTCAGGAAGACACCACCGTCAATCTCTTGTCCAAGTCGCCGGACGGTTTCCAGGTCACCTTCAAGGAAGGCTACGGCTCGCAGGAGCTGACAAGCCTGCCGCTGAAGGCCGGCGAATCGAAGGAGCTCAAAGTTTCCGTCCAGCCGCCCGACAGCGCCCAGGCAGGGCAGTATCCGGTCGAAGTGGCGGCGGCCGCAGGTGACATTTCGGCCAATGCCAAGCTGATGCTCGACATCACCGGGCGTCCGACCGTCGCGCTCACAGGCCCCGAAGGCAGGCTTTCCGGCGACGCCACCGCCGGGCAGGAACGAACCTTCACCTTCACCTTGCAGAATTCGGGCTCGGCACCGGCGCGCGACGTCGCCCTGTCCGCCTCCCCACCTTCCGGCTGGAAGGTCGCCTTCAACCCCGAGAAGGTGGACGATATCGAACCTGGCCAGAACGCCAGCGTCGCCGTCTCGATGACGCCTTCGCAGCAGGCCATCGCCGGTGACTACATGGTCTCGGTCCGCGCCAACGGCCCGGGGGCTTCCGACAGCGCCAATTTCCGCGTCACCGTGCGCACCTCGACACTGTGGGGCGTCACCGGGCTGGCCGTCATCGGCATCGCGGTGCTGGTGCTGGGCTTCGCCGTCGCCAGGTATGGCCGCAGATGAGCGCCGCCGGAGCACCCGTCATCGAGGCCAGCGGCCTCACCAAGCGCTACGGCCGCTTCACCGCCGTCGACGGCATCGATCTTGCCGTGAACAAGGGGGAGGTGTTCGGCCTGCTCGGGCCGAACGGCTCGGGCAAGACCACCACGATCCTGCTCCTGCTCGGCCTCACCGAGCCAAGCGCCGGCACTATCCGCGTGCTGGGGCTCGATCCACTGCGCAAGCCGCTGTCGGTCAAGCGCCGCGTCGGCTACCTGCCGGACCAGATCGGCTTCTACGACCACCTGAGCGCCGAGGAGAACCTTGCCTATTCGGCGCGGCTCGCCGGCCTTGCATCCGCCGAAGCCAACAGGCGCATCAGCGAAGCGCTGGCGCGCGTGCGGCTGTCCGACGTGCGCGGCAAGCGCGTCGCCGCCTTCTCGCGCGGCATGCGCCAGCGGCTCGGCCTCGCCGAAGTGCTGGCCAAGGGCTCCGAGATCGCCATCCTCGACGAGCCGACTTCCGGGCTGGATCCGCAATCGACACACGAGTTGCTGGAACTCATCCGCGAACTCGCCGCCGACGGCGTCACCATCGTCCTGTCGTCGCATCTTCTGTCCATGATGCAGTCGCTGTGCGATCGCGTCGCCCTGTTCAGCCGCGGCCGCATCGGCCTGATCGGCAAGGTGGCCGACCTGACCGCCGACGTGCTGGGCGGCACGCATGTGGTCGAGGTCGAGGCCGACGGCATCGATCTCGCGACAGCGCTGAAGGAGGCACCCCACATCGCCGCCGTAACACCGCTCAAGGCCGGCCGCTGGCGCGTCGACGCCGATGCCGACGTGCGCGCCGACATCGCCCGCCGCGTGGTGCAGGCCGGCGGGGCGCTTTCCGGGATGACCATCCGTCAGTCCAGCCTCGACGAGGTCTACGCGCGTTTCTTCGAGGGAGAAGACCATGACCAGGCAGCGTGAGGGCTCGCCCTTCGCCGGGCTGTCGACGGTGGCGCTTAAGGAAGCCGCCGATCACATGAATTCCGCTCGCATCCATCTCGTGATGCTTCTGGTGATCCTCACCGCCATCGGCTCGGTCTATGCCGCGATCGGCCAGATCAAGGCGACCATCGGTGAGGACCAGTTCCTGTTCCTGCGCCTGTTCACCACCGCGCAGCAACCCTTGCCCTCTTTCGTCTCCTTCCTCGGCTTCCTCATCCCGCTGGTGGCGATCGCGTTGGGCTTCGACGCCATCAACGGCGAATACAGCCGCCGCACGCTGTCGCGCGTGCTGTCGCAACCGATCTACCGCGACGCGCTGCTGACGGGAAAATTCCTCGGCGGCCTGATCGTCATAGCCATCTGCCTGCTGACGCTGTGGCTGTTGGTGACCGGGCTCGGCATCCTCTCGCTCGGCCTGCCGCCGGGCGGCGAGGAGATCGCGCGCGGACTGGCCTTCCTGTTCGCCTCCTTCGTCTATGCCGGCGTGTGGCTGGCCGTGGCGATGGCCTTCTCGACGCTGGTGAAATCGCCCGCGACCTCGGCGCTGTGCGCGCTGACGCTGTGGCTGATCTTCACTGTGTTCTGGCCGATGCTGACGCCGCTGGTCGCCGGCGCCGTCGCGCCCGTCGACCTGCTCGATCCGATGACGGCTGTCCACCAGATCGCCGTAGAGCAGGGCCTGTCGCGCATCTCGCCCAACGTCCTTTACGGCGAGGCGACGCTTGCCCTGCTCAACCCGGCCACCCGATCGCTCGGCCTGCTCTTCCCTTCGCAGCTGAGCGGAGCGCTGATGGGCGCGCCCTTGCCGCTGTCGGCCAGCCTCGGCCTCGTCTGGCCGCAGATCGCCGGCATGATCGCGGCTCTCATCGTGCTGTTCACCATCGCCTACGTGTCGTTCCAGCGGCAGGAGATACGAGCGTAGCCTTCATTCAAATCCCTTGCCCTCCCCCGCATTCGCCGCTAAGGAAAACCCATGAGCATTCGTTCGATCAACTCGATCTGGTGGTGGGCCTGCTGACAGCGGCCGCCGAACGCATGCGCGTGAAAATCAGGGATGGCCGCAGGAGAAGTCCGGCGGCCTTTTTGTTTCCAGAATCGCCTCCGGACCTCCACGGCGGAACAAGGAGACGGCAATGACGGTGGAAATCCTGGAAAACGGCGGCGAGCGATTCGTCACGGCCGGCGGCATAGCGATCACCCGCGAACGCCACGAAAAACCCTATGCCGGCGCCATCGACGCCTATCTCGACGGCCTCAATTCGCGGCGCGGTGCGGTCTTTTCCTCAAACTACGAATATCCCGGCCGCTACACCCGCTGGGACACCGCCATCATCGACCCACCGCTGGTGATTTCGGCGCGCGGCCGCGCCATGAAGATCGAGGCATTGAACAAGCGAGGCGAGGTCCTGCTGCCCGCCATCGAGCGCGTGCTGCGCAAGGAAAAGGCCGTTGCCTTCACCGATGCGACGAAGCGGCTGCTGGCGCTGACCGTAGCCGAGCCGGGCCATGTCTATGCCGAGGAGGAGCGCAGCCGCGCGCCCTCCGTCTTCACGGTGCTGCGTGCAGTAACCGCCCTGTTTCACACCGACCAGGACGCCAATCTCGGCCTCTACGGCGCCTTCGGATACGATCTCGCCTTCCAGTTCGACCCCGTCGCCTACAAGCTCAAGCGGGCTGAGAGCCAGCGCGACCTGGTGCTTTACCTGCCCGACGAGATCCTCGTCGTCGACCACTATTCGGCGAAGGCCTGGACCGACCGCTACGACTATGCCGGCGAGGATTTTTCCACCGCCGGCCTGCCGCGCGATGGCGCCGTCCAGCCGTTCAAGCCGTCCGACCGCATCCCGCCGCGCGGCGATCATGAGCCGGGCGAATACGCCAATCTGGTCCGGCGCGCCTTCGACAGCTTCAAGCGGGGCGACCTGTTCGAAGTCGTGCCCGGCCAGATGTTCTACGAGCGCTGCGAGACGGAACCGTCTGCCATTTCGCGGCGGCTGAAGACCATCAATCCCTCGCCCTATTCCTTCTTCATCAACCTCGGCGAGAACGAATATCTGGTCGGCGCCTCACCGGAGATGTTCGTGCGCGTCAACGGCCGCCGCGTCGAGACCTGCCCGATCTCCGGCACCATCAAGCGCGGCGACGACGCCATCTCGGACCATGAGCAGATCCTGAAGCTGCTCAACTCCAAGAAGGACGAGAGCGAGCTCACCATGTGCTCGGACGTCGACCGCAACGACAAGAGCCGCGTCTGCGAGCCCGGCTCGGTGCGCGTCATCGGGCGGCGCCAGATCGAGATGTATTCGCGCCTCATCCATACCGTCGACCACATCGAGGGCCGGCTGCGCGAAGGCATGGACGCCTTCGACGCCTTCCTCACCCATGCCTGGGCCGTCACCGTCACCGGCGCGCCGAAATTGTGGGCCATGCGCTTCATCGAGAACAATGAGAAGAGCCCGCGCGCCTGGTACGGCGGCGCCATCGGCATGGTGCATTTCAACGGCGATTTGAATACCGGCTTGACGCTGCGCACCATCCGCATCAAGGACGGCATAGCCGAGGTGCGCGCCGGCGCGACCCTGCTCTTCGATTCCGTCCCCGAGGACGAGGAAGCCGAAACCGAACTGAAGGCATCCGCCATGCTTGCCGCCATCCGCGACGCCAAAGCCGGCAACGCCGCCGCCACCGAGCGCACCACAGCGCGCGTCGGCGAAGGCGTCACCGTCCTGCTGGTCGACCACGAGGACAGCTTCGTCCATACGCTGGCGAACTACTTCCGCCAGACCGGCGCCAACGTCTCCACCGTGCGTTCGCCGGTGCCGGAGGACCTGTTCGACCGGCTGAAGCCCGACCTTGTCGTGCTCTCCCCCGGCCCCGGCACGCCGAAGGATTTCGATACCGCGGCCACCATCAGGAAGGCGCGCGAGCGCCGGTTGCCGATCTTCGGCGTCTGCCTCGGCCTGCAGGCGCTGGCCGAAGCCTATGGCGGTGAGCTACGCCAGCTCGCCGTGCCGATGCACGGCAAGCCTTCGCGCATCAAGGTCTCGAAGCCGGGCATCGTCTTTTCCGGCCTGCCCAAGGAAGTCACCGTCGGCCGCTACCACTCGATCTTCGCGGATCCGGCCAGGCTGCCAGCGGACTTCGAGGTGACGGCGGAAAGCGAGGACGGCACCATCATGGCCTTCGAACACCGCAAGGAACCGGTCGCCGCCGTGCAATTCCATCCCGAATCGATCATGACGCTGGGCGGCGACGCCGGCATGCGCATGATCGAGAACGTGGTCGCGCACCTGTCGCGCAAGGCGAAGGAAAAGGCGGCATAGTGACCGACATGGCTGCGGCGATACCCCTGGCAAGAGCAGCGGCGAAGCGGCGCATCGCCGCCCTCGCCTTCTGGTCGATCGTCGTCGCCTTCGTCGTGCTCGGTCTGAAGGCGGTGGCGTGGTGGATCACCGGTTCGGTCGCGCTCTATTCGGATGCGCTGGAATCCACCGTCAACGTGATCGCCGCGGCCGCCGCCTTCTGGGCCATCCGGGTGAGCCAGAAACCCGCCGACGAGGACCACCCCTTCGGCCACCACAAGGCGGAATACTTCTCCGCCGTTCTGGAAGGCGTGCTGATCGTCGTGGCCGCCCTGCTGATCCTCAGCGAGGTCTGGCGCTCCTGGCGCAATACGGCGCCGCTGGAGCAGCCCTGGGAGGGCCTGGCCGTCAACGGCGTCGCCACCGTCATCAACGCGGCCTGGGCGTGGGCGCTGATCCGCGCCGGCCGCAACGCGCGCTCGCCCGCCCTCGTCGCCGACGGCCAGCACATCATGACCGACGTCATCACCTCGGTCGGCGTCTTCATCGGCCTCGTCGGCGCGATTATGACGGGCTGGCGTATCCTCGACCCGGCGCTGGCCGTCATCGTCGCCCTGAACATCCTGTGGCAGGGCTGGCACGTCATCGGCGCATCGCTGAATGGCCTGATGGACCGCGCCGTCGACCTGCACGACAACATGCGCATTCGCGATATCATCTCGACCAATTCCAAGGGCGCCATCGAGGTGCATGACCTCAAGACCCGCATCGCCGGCCGCGCCACCTTCATCGAGTTCCACCTGATCGTCGACGGCGACATGCCGGTGCGCGAAAGCCACGTCATCTGCGACCGCATCGAGGACGCGCTGAAGGCTGAAATCCCCTCGGTGCGCATCACCATCCACGTCGAACCCGACGACGAGGCGAAACTGCCGAAAGGCACCGCCGCCGTACCGTTCGCGTAGAACGAGACTGCTTCACAATCCGCACTCGGCCGGTTGCATCGGCTCGAGCCGGTAGATTCTGTCGTCGGAAGCCGTCGCTTCCGCCGCCTCGGCGGAGCATAGGTCGATCAGCGGCAGCCCGTTGGCCGGATTGGACAGCATCATCGCACCCTTGGCGCCGCGCCTCAGATAGATTTCACGCGAGGAAATGTCGCAATCGGCGTCGCTGGTCTTCGTCGTCGCCACGCAGCGCCACTGGTCGCCTTCGCCATCGCAGGAATAGCTCTGCATCGACGTGCCGGACGCCTTGCGCGTGGCGACCGAGACCATGATGTCGGCGCCGTTCGGCCAGTTGTCGAGGTCGCGGCCGGCGGCCGCGTAAGACGCCAGTTCGGAAGGACCGCGGAAGACGCGGATGGTCTTCGTCACCTGTTGCGGGTTCGAGGCGAGGTGCGCGGCCGTGTAATCGCGGCCATAGCAGAATGGCTGGCCCGGCTTCAGCCGCAGCCTGAGCGGCTCGCCGAGCGCCGGGTCGATCGGATCGACCTTAGCGAACTCGGCCCGGCATTCGGCCGCCGGGCGGCGCTCGAGCGCGAAGCCGTCGTCGTCAGTGCCCAGCGCCAGCTTCTCGTATTGCTCCTCTTCGAGTTCCGCCGTCTCGGAAGGATCGAGATAGACGTAACGGTCCAATTTCTCCACGATCAGCCGGCCCTTGGCGTCGAACCGGAGCGAGGCGAGCGTGCGGTCGCATTCCATGCCGCAATGGATGCCCTGGGGATTGCCGTCCTCGTCGACGCCCGCCCCGCACCAGGCACCGACCCATTCGGGCTTCTTCGCCCCACGCTCCGTCGTCGTCAGATAGCTGTCGTAGCTGGACCCGGAACTCGGCTCCTCGTTCGGATGGCTGACCGGATCGTCGCCGCGATAGAAGAAGATGCGCTGCACCTTCTGGTTCGGATGCGCCTTCAGATGGGCCTTGTCATAGACGCGGCCGAAACAGGCTTCCGCGCCACCGGCCTCGAGCGCCTGCCAGTCGGACGCCTTGCCGCTTTGCTGGCCCGAGGCGGATGCCGCCAGAGCCAGCCACAACGCCGCGCCGGCTCCAATGCCCGCCAGTCCCCTCACCGCCGCCATGCCCGCCTCCGCCGCAACAGGATGGCGGTGATTTTATGCTAGGATCGTCGTCATGACCATGCGTCCACCGGACAGGAGAGGAGCCGCCATGCTGCGCCGAGACATGTTCCGCGGACTGTTCGCCTCGGCCGGCGCGCTTTTCGGCCTCTGCCAAGCGCATGCGGCCACGCAGCAAAGCCCCGCCAGGCAAAGGGTCGCCTACCATCTCAGCGATGCCGACAAGGTCGCCTTCGTGCTTGGCAACATCAGGAACCACTACGACGGCACCGGCGGCAACGTCGAGATCGTGCTGGTGGTGCACGGACCGGCACTGGCCGCCTTCCGCACCGTCGGCGCTTCCGCCGCCGTCGCAAGCCGTTTCGCCGGCCTGGTGAAAGACGGGCTCGCGCCGCAGGCCTGCGCCAACACCATGCACGGCATGGATATCGGCCTCGCAGACCTGCTTGACGGCTTCGTCAGCGCCGAGCAGGGCGGCGTCGTCAGGCTGGCTGAGCTGCAGAGAGAAGGCTACGCCTATCTGCGGCCTTGAACGACGTAGGCCATCACCACACGTTGCCGGAATCCGATCATGCTCTAAACTAGCAGAATCGGACCCGTCCGGCCCCGGCGGCGCGGCCGGCCGCCAGGACAAGGGAGGCGCGTATGTATGGCCTGATCGGAAAGATGCGTGCGGCGACCGGCAAGCGGGACGAAGTGCTCGCCATCCTCCGCGAAGCGACCACCGGTTTGCCGGGCTGCCTGAGCTATATCGTCGCCCGCGATCCTGCCGACACCACCGCCATCTGGATCACCGAAGTCTGGACCGACGCCGAAAGCCACAAGGCGTCGCTGGCCCTGCCCGAAGTGCAGGCGGCGATTGCCCGAGCCAGACCGCTGGTTACCGGCTTCGACATCCAGATCGAGACGGAGCCGGTCAGCGGCGTAAGCATGCCGGCGGGTTGACCCGCCGCAATGGATGACATTTCGCAAGCGCCGCCCGGCCATCTTACCGCGCGCGCCCCAACCACCCAATGGCTGTTCATCCTCGTCCTGTCGCTGCTCGGCGCGGGCGCGCTGGAGGCGGCGGCCCTTCCGGCCGCACTGCTGATCGGACCGATGCTGGCCGGCATCGTGGCCGGCATCAACGGCGCCACCGTCCGGGTGCCGCGACTTGCCTTCGGTGCCGCGCAGGCGATCGTCGGCTGCCTCGTCGCGGCTTCGATCTCGCCCGGCATCTTCCCGACCTTCGCCGCCGACTGGCCGCTCATCCTCGGCGCGGTCGCCGCCACGCTGATCGCCTCCAGCGTGCTCGGATGGCTGATCAGCCGCTGGCGCATCCTGCCCGGCACCACCGCCGTCTGGGGCTCCTCGCCGGGCGCAGCCACCGCGATGGTTCTGATGGCCGGCGCCTTCGGGGCGGACCAGCGGCTGGTCGCCTTCATGCAGTATCTGCGCGTCATCTTCGTCTCGATGGCCGCCGCCGTCCTCGCACGGCTGTGGGTGGACACGTCCGGCGTCGAAGTGCCCGCGACCGTCTGGTTTCCGCCCATCGATCCGAAGTCCTTCGCCGCGACGCTGCTGATCGCGCTGATCGGCGCCAGCGCGGGACGGCTGTTCAAGCTGCCGTCGCCCTACTTCCTCGGCACCATGATCCTCGGCACCATGCTGCACCTCGGCGCCGGCATAGACTTCCAGCTGCCCCAATGGCTGCTGGCCGTCAGCTACGCGGCGGTTGGCTGGGCGATCGGCCTCAACTTCACCATGCCCATCCTGCGCCATGCGACACGGGCGCTGCCGCAGATCGTCGCCGCCATCCTCGTGCTGATCACGATATGCGGCGGCGTCGCCTGGCTGATCAGCCGCACGCTCGGCATCGACCCGCTGACGGCCTATCTCGCCACCAGTCCGGGCGGCATGGACTCCATCGCCATCATCGCCGCCGCCGCCGACAACGTCGACATCTCCTTCGTCATGGCCTTGCAGACGGTGCGCTTCCTGATCGTGCTCGTGCTGGGTCCAAGCATGGCCCGGCTGATCGCGCGGACGGTCAGGGAGTAGGATCTTCCTGCGCATCGAGGCCGAGCCCGGCCCGCTCGCGCGGCACGCCGAGCCCCGTATCGGGCGCCTCTCCAGCCGCCGGACGCTCCTGCTCGATCATGTGCATGGAGCGCCAGCCGCCGAAGCGATAATAGGCGAGGCCGAGGAGCAGCGAGCAGATCGAACCGGCCGGGAAACTCCACCACAGCGCATCCTGCCCCATGACGTCGCGCATCCAGTAGGCGAAGCCGGTGCGCACCAGGAGCACCGAGAAGACCAGGATGATGAGCGGCGGCATGACCGCGCCGGTGGCCCGCACCGTGGCGAACAGAACGATGGTGATGCCGAACAGCACGAACGACCATGAGGCCATGTCATTGACATGCACGGCGATGTCGATGGCCGCCGTATCCTGCGCCAGGAACAGGCCGAGCACCGGCCGGTCGAACACATAGAGCACCGCCACCAGCACGCCCGTCAGCACCATGTTGAAGCCGACGCCGGCAAGCGTGATGCGGTCGATGCGGTCCCAGCGCCTGGCCCCGACATTCTGCGCCGCCATCGAGGAGACGGCGGCGCCGATGGCCAGCGCCGGCATCTGCACGTAGGTCCACAACTGCGCGGCAATGCCGTAGGCGGCTGTCACCCGCGAGCCGTAGCTGTTGACCAGCCCCATGATGGTGAGCGCCGCCACCGAGATGACGATCATCTGCAAGCCCATCGGCACGCCCTTGGCGACGACGATCCTGAGCAGCTTCGGGTCCGGCCGCAGCAGCGCGAGATCGGCGCCGGCGAGGGTGAGGGGATGCTTGCGCGCGTAGAGAAGAACGAGCAACGCCGCCACGCTCACCACCTGGCCGATCAGCGTCGAGGCGGCCGAGCCGGCGACGCCGAGCCGCGGGAACGGACCGATGCCGGCGATCAGCAGCGGATTGAGGGCGATGTCGAACGCCACCGCCATCAGCATGAAATAGAAGGGCGTGCGCGAATCGCCGGCGCCGCGCAGCACCGTCATCAGGAACGTCAAAAGGTTGGCCGCCGGCACCGCGACGAACAGGATGCGCAGGTAGGAGCGCGCCAGCGGCAGCGCATCGGCCGGCGTGCCGAGCAGCCCGAGGATGCCGTCCACCCAAATCCAGCCGCAGACGGCGAACAGCGCCGAAATGGCGAAGAAGAAGGTGGCGCTGGTGCCGACGATGCGCCGCGCATGCGCCCAGTCGCGGGCGCCGACCGACTGCGCCACCAGGATGGTCGCCGCCATGCCGATGCCGAAGACGGTGCCGAGAATGAGGAACAGCACCAGGTTCGCGTTGGAGGTGGCGGCAAGCGCCGCCTCGCCGAGGAAACGGCCGACCCAGATCGAATTGACCGAGCCGTTGAGCGATTGCAGCACATTCGCGCCCAGCACCGGCAGCGCGAAGATAAGCAGCGTGCTGGCGATCGGACCGGAAGTCAGGTCGCGAGAACGGCCGCGTTTTGTCTCGTTCATGGCAGGTCGGCCCCGTGTCGGAGGATTCGGCACCCCGGCAGGCTACCGCAAGGCGCTGTCTTGTGCACCGTGGGTTGCACGGCGTCAATATTATCCGGGTAAAATAATCAAACAGGCTACCGTCTCCGAATGTCAGCAGAGAGCCGGACCGATTCCCCGCGAGCGGATTGACCGGTAGGAATGGCAACCGCCCATGAACCGGAGGACCCGTCATGCAATTCCGCCGAGGCCGCCTGATCGACCATATCCGTCTGCGCGCCCGCGATCTCGAAGCGAGCAAGCGCTTCTATCGCGCCGTGCTCACCGCCATCGGGCGCGGCGACGCCATCCACGAAAGGGAAACCTTCTTCAGCGCCGACGAGTTGTGGATCGACGCCGCGGACGACTATACGTCGCGCGTGCATCTGGCTTTCCAGACGCCGGACCGGGAGACGGTGGCCCGCTTCCACGCCGCCGGGCTGGAAGCCGGCGGCCGCGATAACGGGGCGCCGGGCGAACGCCGCTATCATCCCGGCTACTACGGCGCCTTCCTGCTCGATCCCGACGGAAACAACGTCGAAGCGGTCCATCACGGCCCGGCCGAGAGATCGGTGGAATCGGTCGTGCTGACGGTGGGATGAGAGCCGGGCGCTCCTTCGGAGAGACGTCCTTCTCAATCCAGCCGCTGCTTCAGGTCCTCGTCCAGCCAGCGGCCGAAGAAATAGGCAAGCTGCTTGTGCCACCACGGCCAGTCGTGGTCGACGTCGCCGCCCCAGTAATCGACCCAGGCCGGGATCTGCTTGGCCTGCAGCACCTTTTCCAGCGCGCGGGTCTCGACCAGCATCGGCTCTTCCCATTTCCCCTGCCCGCAGCAGAACACCATGCGCAGCGCCCGGATGCGATCGAGCAGCGCTCCCTCGATACCCGGCAGGTAGTCGAGCGGCGAGTTGTAGTAGACCGCGCCTTCCAGCGTGTCGCCGAGGAAACCGCGCGTCGAATAGACGCCCGACAGCGAGATCACGCCGCAGACCAGTTCGGGAAAGCGGAAGGTGAAATTGGACGAATGAAAGCCGCCCATGGAACAGCCCGTCATCAGCGGCTTCAGCATGCGCCCGCCGTTGGCGCCCGCCGCGGTGGCCGCGAAGACGGGCAGCGCCTCCTCGCGCACATAGGCGAAATAGGCTTCGTGCCGGCCGATCCGCTGCCGGACGTCGCCGCCCTTATCGAAGAAGCTTTCGGAATCGACGCCGTCGACGGTGAAAAGCTGGATGCGGCCGGTATCGACGAATTCGGCCAGCGCGCCGACGCCGCCCGAATCCTCGAACTGGTAGAAACGTCCCTGCGAGGTCGGAAACACCACCACCGGCCGCCCTGCATGGCCGTAGCGCTTGTATTCCATGTCGCGGCCGAGGCTACGGCTGAAATGCCTGTGGTAGGAGATGTCCATCGGTTCAACCCTTGAGGGCGTGGATATAGGCGACCGCGTCCTTCAGCGCCCGCGGGTCGGTCGACCGCATCTGGTAGGCGTAGTTGCCCATGGCCCGGCTGAAGACCGGCTCGATCGCGTTGTGGCGCATGATCTTGTCGGCGTGCGCGGCTAGCACGTCGGCGTGATCGTGCAAATAGGCGATGTGGTCCTTGCGGCTGGCATAGGCGGTGAAATATCTGCCCTTGTGCGGCCCGCAGGTGGCGTTCTTCACCACCATGTTCGCCCATTCGGCATAGATGTCGATGTCGAAGGAGTAGTTGATCGCATCCGTCATCCACGCCCCCGGTGGGCGGATGTTGACCTCCAAGGCGACGATGCGGCCGTCCTTCGTCTCGAACAGCTCGATGTGGAAGAAGCGCTCCTTCAGCGCGAAGGCCTTGACGATCTTCCTGCCTGCTTCCTCCACCTCCGGCGGCATTTCGGGCCGGCAGGTGTAGCTCATGTGCTTGTTCTTGTTGACCACGTCCATGATCGAGTCGTCGTATTTGGTCGAGGCGGCGAAGACGATCTCGCCGTCGCGGTCCACCAGCCCGTCATAGGTGACGACAAGCCCGTCGATGAATTCCTCCATGACGAAGCTCATGCCGGGCGGCTTGATGCGGAAGAATTCGTCCAGTTCGGCGGCGTTGGAGATCTTGTAGGTATGCGCCGCGCCCGCGCCGGAATCGGGCTTGACCACCACCGGGTAGCCGGTCTTGCGGATGAACTCCATCGCGCCGGAGCGCTCCGAGGTCTTGCGCTGCGCGATGACGTTGACGCCGGCCTTGCGGAAGGCGGCGCGCATGCGGCTCTTCTTCTTGATGTTCTGCACGTAGTCGAGGCGGATGCCCTCGATGTTGAAATCGGTGCGGATGCCGGCCTCGAGGTCCAGCCAGTGCTCGTTGAGGGATTCGAAGCGGTCGACGCGGCCCCACTGGTGGATAAAATGCCCCATCGCCCGGTAGGTCCGCTCGTAGTCCTCCATATCGGCGATGCGGTAATATTCCGCCAGCGCATCCTTGAGCTTGCCGGAGAGCGAGTCGTAAGGCGCGTCGCCGATGCCCAGCACCGTGGCGCCCGCCTTCCTCAGCCGGTCGCAGAATTCGGCGCCGGTGGCCGGAAAATGCGGCGAGAAGAACACGAAATTCATGGGCATCCCCCTGAACGATCGGCGCGTTCGCGAGTGTGGCGCATTTGCGCGAACCGGGAAAGGGTTTCGAGCGCCCGGCAAACGCTTGCCTCCCGCCGATCCCTCCTGTAAGAGAGCCGCCATGATCACGCGCCGCACCGCAGCACACCGTCCGACCGGTTTCGCCGGCGAGACCCTGCGCGCGCTTTCCGCGACCCTTCTGCTTCTCGGCCTTATCGGCGATCGCCGGGCTCGCTGAAGGAGCGCCCGGCGGTCGTTTCGCCGCACGGCACCCATGCTCCTTGGCAAATCGTAACCAGCGAACCACAATCCGATAAGGCAATGCCTGTCACCGCGACGGCCTCGTGGCTGGTCCGGCAGGCAGCCGGGAGAACAAGACGATGAACGCACGACAGGAAATCCACGCCGATAGGCAATCGGCGGCCAAGGGCATGCCGAACGCCGCCCGCAAATATGCCCCCTACCCCACCGTCGGCCTCCGGGACCGCACCTGGCCCGACAAGGTGATCGACAAGGCGCCGATCTGGTGTTCGGTCGACCTGCGCGACGGCAACCAGGCGCTGATCGACCCGATGGGGCACGAGCGCAAGGCGCGCATGTTCCAGTTGCTGCTCGACATGGGTTTTCGGGAAATCGAGGTCGGATTCCCGTCCGCTTCCCAGACCGATTTCGACTTCACCCGCTGGTGCATCGAGGAGGGCAATGTGCCTGACGACGTGGACTTGCAGGTGCTGGTGCAATGCCGGCCGGAGTTGATCACGCGAACCTTCGAGTCGCTCCAGGGAGCCAAGACTCCGATCGTGCATTTCTACAACTCCACCAGCGAATTGCAGCGCCGCGTCGTGTTCGAGAAGGACGTCGGCGGCATCAAGAAGATCGCCACCGATGCGGCCAAGATGATCACCGACATGGCGGCCAAGGCGGGCGGCGGCTACCGCTTCCAGTATTCGCCGGAAAGCTTCACCGGCACCGAACTCGAGGTGGCGCTGGAAATCTGCAACGCGGTCACCGAGATCGTAAAGCCGACGCCGGACAACAAGCTGATCCTCAACCTGCCCTCAACCGTCGAGATGGCGACGCCCAACACCTATGCCGACCGCATCGAGTGGATGTGCCGCAATCTCGACAGGCGTGACTCCATCATCGTCTCGCTGCACCCGCATAACGACCGCGGCACCGGCATCGCCACCACCGAGCTCGGCCTGATGGCCGGCGCCGACCGCGTCGAGGGCACGCTGTTCGGCAATGGCGAGCGCACCGGCAACGTCGACATCGTCACGCTGGCGCTCAACATGTACACGCAGGGCGTCGATCCGATGCTGGACTGCTCCGACATCACCCGGATGAAGGACGTCTACGAATACTCCAACCAGCTGAAGATTCCCGAACGCCACCCCTATGTCGGCGAACTGGTCTACACGGCCTTTTCCGGCTCGCACCAGGACGCCATCAACAAGGGCATGAAGGCCCTCAAGAAGGCCAACAAGGAATTGTGGGAAGTTCCCTACCTGCCGATCGATCCGGCCGACGTCGGCCGCTCCTACGAGGCGATCATCCGCATCAACTCGCAGTCCGGCAAGGGCGGCATCGCCTATGTTCTTCAGGCCGACTACGGGCTCAACCTGCCGCGCGGCCTGCAGGTGGAGTTCAGCCAGGCGATCCAGGCCATCACCGACGCCGAAGGCAAGGAGGTGCCGGTCAAGCGCATCTACCAGCAGTTCCTCGAGACCTATGTCGAGCAGCGCGGCGGGCGGCTGAAATACATCGAGCACCGCACCTATCCCGATACCGAGGTCAAGGGCCGCCGCATCGTCGAGGCGACAATCCTCGACGACGGCAGAGAGGTGACGATCTCGGGCACCGGCACCGGCCCGATCGACGGCTTTGTCGACGCGCTGTCCAAGCATGTAGGCGTGGCGATGTCGGTGCTCGACTATTCCGAGCATTCGATGCAGCGCGGCTCCAACGCCTCGGCCATCGCCTATGTCGAGATGGAGCATCCCGGCGGGAAGCTGTTCGGCGCCGGCATCAACACCAACATTTCCGCCGCCTCGCTGGAAGCCGTGGTGTCGGCGGCAAACCGGATTGTCGGACAAAGCCGTTAAGAATCGGCCACTTGCCGGAAACCGTCTCCCGGCCGGAACTTTTCGGCCGGGGGAAACAGGCATTTCCAATGGTAAAACGCTTGTCGCTCTGGGCTGGCGCCATATAAGATTGGACTCCCTCTGTGCCGACTGGAGAGGTCCGACACTTGCGGCATTCCACGCCTGCTGCCCCCGCAGTGCGCGAGACGCTGGAACGGGTGCTTGCCAGCGAAACGTTCGCACGCTCCGAGCGTGCGCGCGACCTTTTGCGATATCTGGTCGAACGCGAGCAGGCCGGTGAAGCCGACCGGCTCAAGGGCTTTGCCATAGCCGTCGACGTCTTCGGCAAGGACGCCGATTTCGATTCCGCGACGGATGCGGTCGTACGGGTGCAGGCGGGACGCCTGCGCGACCTGTTGCAGCAATATTCCGAAACCGAAGGCGCCGGCGACACCTTCCGAATCACCGTCCCGCGCGGTTCCTACGTTCCGGTCTATGAACCAAGGGCGGATCGCTCCTGCCCGCCGCCGGCCGATTCACCCGATGTCCTGACGGCCCCTCTGCCGCTGCCTGCCGGTGCCGCAGCCGCGCAGGCCTCGCCGCTTCTGATGCGCCAGATCCAGTTCATCTGGCTCGCCATCGCGTTGGTCATCGCCATGCTCGGCGTGCTGATCGTACGGCAGGGCAGTTTTCTTTCCGACACGACGGCAGCGGCGGAAGCCGAGGCTTCGGAGGCCACTGCGAGCATCAAGGCAGCGGCCGCCATGGAGGCCCTCCCCACCGTCTACCTCGCCGTGAAGGCGGGCGGAACGGAGGCGGACAGGGTTGCCGCCGCGCTGCGGGCAGGCCTGACGAGCTTCGAGACGATCAGGTTCATCGGCCGAGACGTCAGCGCCGACCGCGACCGTTCGGCCGACGCCTCCAGCTTCGTCTACGAGTTGCTGCCCGGCCCGGAGGCGGGCAGCGTCACCATCGAGTTGCAGAACGTCGCGACCGACCGCGTCCTGCTGTCGCGAAAGCTGAGCCGGGCCGATGCCGCTCCCGCCGTGGTCGAAGACCACATCGCCGACTTGCTGAGCACCACCGCCCCGGCCTCAGGCACCATCTACACGGCTATCGAGGAAAGCGGCGCACAGACCGGGCTGGTCCGCTGCCTGCTGCTCAACGAGGACTATTACCTGGATCAGAACGAAGAAACGCACGATGCGACCTACCGCTGCCTGCAAGCGCTCGCCGACCAGAACGCCAAATCCTCGCTGGTTTATGCGGAACTGGCATCGCTGCATGTCGAGACAGTGACCGACCGCTACCTCTATCCGCCGAACGCCACCCTCGAGCAGGCAATGGTTCTGGCGCACAAGGCGATCCAGAACGGAGCCACCAGCCCCGACGCGCACCGGATCTACGGCTACGTCAATGCCCGGCTGGGCAGGACCGACGAGTCGATCCGCTGGATGCGCAAGGCCTACGAGCTCAACACCTACGACCTGTCGATGGCCGCATCCTACGGCTATGCGCTGATCTTCGCCGGCCGCTACCGCGAAGGCACGCCGATCGTCACCCGCGCGGTCGAGGCCTCCAGCAGCCATCCGTCATGGTGGGATTTTGGCCTGTTCGTCGGCGCCTTCATGCAGGGCGACATGCGGCGCGCGGGCGATGCCGCCGAGGCGCTGACCAGCGCGTCCACCAAGTCGCACTATCTCGCCGCGCGCCTCATCGTCGCCGACGCTGCCGGCGACGACAAAGCCAAGCGTACGATCATGGCCGAACTGACGAAGGATTATCCCAAATTCGTCGCCAACCCACGCAGAACCTTCATCCAGCGCAAATATCCCGCTGACCTGACCGACCGGCTGGTGGACGCCCTGCGGTTGGCAGGGCTCGGAGGCGCCTCTTGAGGCATCCGCCCTCTCCTGCCAGCGGCCCTGACCATCCATGACGGCATCGCTTTTCGCATCCGAGCGCGGTACCGGCAGCCGCACGATCGTCCTGCTGCACGGCTTCGGCGCCTGCCATCGCGTGTGGGACGACATCGCCGCCGAGCTTGCCGGAGCGGCTCGCATCCTCGCCTACGATCTTCCGGGCCATGGCGCCTCGCTCGAAGTCCCCGATGCCGGTTCTCCACGCAAGGCGGCGCAGGCCATCGCGGCGGATATCGCGACGCGCGGCCTGCCCCTTGTCCATCTCGTTGGCCACTCGATGGGCGGCGCGGTCGCCATGCTGACGGCGCTGGCAACGCCCGGGCACATCGCCTCGCTGACCTTGCTGGCACCGGGCGGCTTGGGACCGGAGATCGACGCTCCGCTGCTCGCCCGCTACGCTCTCGCCGACAGCGCCGATGAGCTGGCCGCGTGCCTCGCCGCCATGTCCGGGCCGGACGCCAAGTCCCCTGCCGCGACCATCGAGGTCTTGCTGGCGATGCGCGGCGTGCCGGGCCAGACCGGCAGGCTGGCCGGGATCGCGGCGGCGATCACCCGCGACGGGCGCCAGGGCGTCATCCCGGCAAATCTTCTCGCTTCGCTCGCCATGCCCGTGCAGGTGTTGTGGGGAACGGACGATCCCGTCCTTCCCGCCGCGCAGGCGGACCGGCTTCCGGCGGCCTTCGCCGTCCGCCGGCTGCCGCGCGCCGGCCACATGCTGATCGAGGAGGCGCCGCAAGCCGTCGTCGAGGTGATCCGCTCTGCCCTGTTGCAAACCGCGCCTTGACCGCCATGAAGAGTGCATTGGCCGCGCTTCTGTGTTAACTCTCCGTTAACCGAACCGGGAGGCAGCCCGATGCAGGACGCAGGCGAGAATGTGACCCCCATCGATCCGTCGCGAAAGCTTTCCGACGCCGTGCGCGAGGTGAAGAATGCCCTCGCCGACCGCGACGACGTGGTTGTCGACCTGCGCGAGGCCCACCGCATGCGCCTCGACCTGCTCGCCGCCGAACTGGCGCCGGTCTTCGCCGACGTGCCGGCCGACAACGACAGTTTCGATTTCGCCGTCTCCTCGGGCTTGCAGCCGCGTTTGTGGATCGACGCCGTCACCCATGTCGCCATGGGACGCGACCGCCGCACCTACCGTTTCCTCAAGGATACCCGCATCGGCCGCGTGGTGCTGGCCGAATCGGCCGACATGAAGACCGTCGCCGATCATGTGACGCGCTATGTCGCCGAGCGCGTGGTGGAGCGCGAGCGGATGATGGAAGGCGGCGCCGAACCGGCGGCGGGTCTTTCGCGACCGCAGGTCGCCGAGGCCGAGCCGCCGATGCGACTGGCCGGCCAGGGGAACGCCGGCTTCTGGCCGACCGTCTTCTCCACCCTCGGCATCGTCACCGCCGGCGCCCTTGTCGGACTGGCGCTTGCAGCCCTCCTGTTCTGGGACCGGCTGTCGGCGATCAAGGTCAGTTTCTGACCCCCTCGGGCTCGACGCCGAGTTCAACCGCCTCGAGATCGGCCGGCGGCAGCGCAGGTCCCGAAAGGCCGCGTCGCGTCAGCCGGATACGCCAGGCTCCTGGCGATCCGTCGATCTCGAAGAGGTTGTATTGCGAGGCCGGATGCCGGCCTCCAGGCGCCTGCCCGGCGGCAGCGACACCGACCGCAGGAATGCGCGCGCCGCGCTTGCCCAACCAGCCCAGTGTCGGCAGGTGCGAATGGCCGTGCAGCACCAGTTCGGCGCCGTGGCGGGCCAGCGTCTTCTGGAAGCGGGAAATGCCGAACAGGCGCTTTTGCGGCGACACTGCCCCGCGCAGCGGCGGATGATGGATCATGACGACGCGGAAAAGGCCCTGCCTGCCCGTCTCTTCCAGTATCGTCCCCAAGCGCGCCGCCTGCCCTTCCTTGAAGAAGCCGTTGGCCATGAAGGGTGCGGTGGCGCGCGCGGTCGAGACGCCGATCAGCGCCACCGGCCCGCGCACGCGCAGATAGGGAAAGCCGTTGCGGTCGACCGGCGCAGGGCCGTCGTCGCCGGTCATCCACGCATCCCACGCCCGGCAGGCTTTGTGGAAGGCGCCCGGAACATAGGCGTCGTGGTTGCCCGGCACCACCGACACGTCGGCGGGCGAACCCAGCGTTTCCAGCCATAACCGCGCCATCTCGATCTCGCCGTCCAAAGCGAGATTCACCAGATCGCCGGTGACGGCAAGATGATCCGGCCCGGCCGCTCTGATGTCGGCCACCAGCGTCTCAAGCACGCTGTCGTGCATGTGCCGGCGACGGTTGCGCTGCCAGTTGACGTAGCCGACCACCCGCTTGGAGGCGAGGTCGCGATAGGTTACAGGAGGCAGGGGGCCGAGATGGACGTCGGAAATATGCGCAAGCCGGAACATATCCCTTTCTTACGGGACGGATGCGCGCCTTTCCACACATGGTTTCGCACCCAATGACGGATAGCCAGGTGGAAACGGCATTTCGCCAGACCGGCTGGCCGGGCCTGCGCGCGAAACTGTTCCATCTCTATTTCGTGCTGAGCCGGCCGATGACGCTCGGCGTGCGCGGCCTGATTTTCGACCGCGCGGCGAACGCGGTCTTCCTCATCCGCCACACCTACGTGCCCGGCTGGCAGCTTCCCGGCGGCGGCGTCGAGCGCGGCGAGACGACGGAGGAGGCGCTGACGCGCGAGATCGCCGAGGAGGCCAACATCACGCTGACGGGACAGCCGCAGTTGCGGTCGATCCATTTCAATCGCCGCTCCAGTCCGCGCGACCATGTCGCCTTCTACCTCGTCGAGGCGTTCAGCCAGCCGTCGCCCAAGCTGCCGGACCGCGAGATCGCCGAAGCTGGTTTCTTTTCTCTCGACAGCCTGCCCGACGGCGTGACGCCCGCGACGCTCAGGCGCATCGCCGAGGTCTTTGGCGGCACGCCGCCATCACCCGATTGGTAATAGGCCTACTACTCAACCGGCGAACAGGCTTCCACGGTCGTGCGGCGCCGTATAGTCTATCTCCGGCCCCACCGGCACGATGCCGGTCGGGTTGATGGTCTTGTGGCTGCCGTAATAGTGCCCCTTGATGTGGAGAAGGTTCACAGTCTCGGCCACGCCCGGCATCTGGTAAAGCTCGCGCAGATAGTTCGACAGGTTCGGATAGTCGGCGATGCGGCGCAGATTGCATTTGAAATGGCCAACATAGACCGGGTCGAAGCGCGCCAGCGTCGTGAACAGCCGCCAATCCGCCTCGGTGATGCGGTCGCCGACGAGATAGCGTTGGCGTGACAGCGTATCCTCGATCCGGTCGAGCGTCGAAAACAGCTCGCCGAACGCCTCCTCATAGGCTTCCTGCGTGGTGGCGAAACCGGCGCGGTAGACGCCGTTGTTGATCGCCGGATAGACGACCGCGTTGACCGCGTCGATGTCCGCGCGCAACGCTTCGGGATAGAGATCGATACCGGCATCGCCCCATTCGTCGAAGGCCGAGTTCAACATGCGGATGATCTCGGAGGATTCGTTGTTGACGATCGTCTGTTCCTGCTTGTCCCACAGCACCGGCACTGTGACGCGGCCCGAATAGGCCGGATCGGCCTTGGTGTAGATCTGGTGCAGGAACTCCAGACCGTAGAGCGTGTCGCCGGTCGCGCCCTCCGTGGCCAGGAACGTCCAGCCGTTCTCGCCCATGTGGTAGTGGACCACGGAAACCGAAATGACGTCCTCTAGCTTCTTGAGCTTGCGGAAGATCAGCGTGCGGTGCGCCCACGGACAAGCCAGCGAGACGTAGAGATGATAGCGCCCCGGCTCGGCCTTGAAGCCGCGCGTGCGGCCCTCGGCCGGCTTGCCGTCGGCCGTCACCCAGTCGCGCCACTGCGACTGGCCGCGCACGAAGCGGCCGCCGCTTTCCTTGGTGTCGTACCAGCGATCCTGCCACTTGCCGTCGACCAGAAGGCCCATCGTCGTTTCCTTTCTTTTGGTGCCATCCATGTAGGCCATCGCCCGACACGGCAAAAGCGTGGCCGGGGAAACGCACCGTCAACCGATACGCCCGCGCAAAAGCCCGATTGCGGGCACCGGAATTTGATGCTAGCGGAGGCCATCATGTTCGATGTCTTTGCCACGCTCCGGTTCGACCGACGACGAAAGGACGCCCGCGCCTGAGGCGCGCCATTGGCGAACGCTGCCTTCGCGCAGCAATCCTTTCCCGTACCCCGGAACGCAAAGACCATGAGCCTTGCCGACATCGCTTACCTGCCGGAAACCCCGGCGCACGACCCCGAAATCGACGTCATCAACGAGGAAGCCTTCGGGCCGGGGCGTTTTACGCGCGCCGCCTACAAGATCCGCGAGGGCGGGCCGCACGAGCGGGCGCTGTCCTTCGTGGCGATGGACGGGAATGCCGTCGTCGCATCCGTACGCATGACGCGCATCGCCGCCGGCAAGGGAAGCGCCGTGATGCTCGGGCCGCTGGCGGTGCGCCCCACGCACAAGAACGTCGGCATCGGTCGCCGGCTGGTGGCGATGGCTCTGGAAGCCGCCGCCAAGGCGCATGTCCCTGCCGTCATCCTCGTCGGCGACGAGCCCTATTACGGGCCGCTTGGCTTCACCCGCATCCCGCGTGGCCAGATCGCCATGCCGAGGCCCGTCGACTACGACCGCGTGCTGGCCCATGAAATAAAGCGCGGCGCCGTGGCGGAGCTGACCGGCATGGTCCACCACGCCGACGCCGTGCCGACCGACGAGTTGGCCTGACCGTTTCTTCCGGTTGCGCCCGCGCCTGCGCCCCCATAGCATCGGCATTCATCATCGGGAGAAGACGGATATGAACCCAGGCGGCCAGACAGCGATCGTCACCGGAGGCGGCTCCGGCCTCGGCGAAGCCACGGCACGGGCACTGGCCGCGCGCGGCGCCAAGGTGGCTGTCCTCGACCTCGGCGCGGATCGCGCCGCCAGGGTCGCCGCCGAGATCGGCGGCGTCGCCGTGCAATGCGATGTGTCCAGCGCCGACAACGCCGCCGCTGCAATCGCCGAGGCGACTGAAAAGGCCGGCCCCGCCCGCATCCTCGTCAACTGCGCCGGCATCGCCATCGGCGTCAAGACGATCGGCAAGGACGGCCCGCACCCGCTCGACCAGTTCCGCAAGGTGCTCGAAGTCAACCTCGTCGGCACCTTCAACATGATCCGCCTGTTCGCGGACCAGGCGTCGAAGCTGGACGCCCTGGAAGGCGGCGAGCGCGGCGTCATCGTCAATACGGCCTCCGTTGCCGCCTATGACGGCCAGATCGGCCAGGCCGCCTATTCGGCCTCGAAGGGCGGCGTCGTCGGCATGACGCTGCCGGTGGCGCGCGACCTCGCCCGCTCCGGCATCCGCGTCTGCACGATCGCGCCCGGCATCTTCAAGACGCCGATGATGGCCGGCATGCCGCAGGAGGTGCAGGATTCGCTCGGCGCCGCCGTTCCCTTCCCGCCGCGCCTCGGCGAGCCTTCGGAATATGCCGCCCTTGCCCTGCACATCGTCGACAACCAGATGCTGAACGGCGAGACGATCCGCCTCGACGGCGCCATCCGCTTGGCGCCGAAATAGCCGGCATGCCGGCCATGGGGCTTGTCCCGCAGAAATCCGGCCCGCTGGCCGGCCTGGCCGTGGTGGAAATGGCCGGTCTCGGCCCGGTGCCGCTGGCCGCCCTGATGCTGTCGGAAATGGGCGCCGAGGTGTTGCGCATCGAACGCGCCGACGCCGGACGGGCGTTCCTGTCGCTGCCGCCCGAATTCGACCTCGACCGCCACGGCCGCACCATCCTCAAGCTCGATCTGAAGCGCCCTGAGGGACGGGCCCTGATGCTGCGCCTGCTTGGCAAGGCCGACATCCTGATCGAAGGCTTCAGGCCGGGCGTCATGGAACGGCTCGGCCTCGGACCGGCCGAGGCCGCGGCCGCCAATCCCGGCCTCGTCTATGGCCGCATGACCGGATTCGGCCAGGACGGCCCGCTCGCCGGCCGCGCCGGCCACGACATCACCTATCTGGCACTGTCGGGAGCCCTGCACGCGATCGGCCCGCAGGACAAGCCGCTGCCGCCGCTCAACTTGGTGGCCGACTATGGCGGCGGCACCATGATGCTGGTCGCCGGCGTGCTGGCGGCCTTGATCGAGCGCGGCCGCACCGGCAAGGGTCAGGTGGTCGACGCGGCCATGGTGGAAGGCGCGGCGATGTTGTCGGCGCCGCTGCACGCCTATATGGCGGCTGGCCTGTGGCAGGATGCGCGCGGCGTCAACCTGCTCGACGGCGGCGCTCCGTTCTACGACACCTATGAGACGGCGGACCGGCGCCACGTCGCCGTCGGCTGCCTGGAGCCGCAATTCTTTGCCGAATTCGCCCGCCTGCTACCGCTGGACGAGCGTTTCGTCCACGGCCAGTACGACCGCGGCCTATGGCAGGACATGCGCGCGGCAATCGCCGGCCGCTTTCTCGTGAAGACACGCGACGACTGGACAAAGATCTTCGCCGACAGCGATGCCTGCGTGGCACCGGTCCTGAGCCTAGCCGAGGCGAAGGACCATCCTCACAACCGCGCCCGCCGGACATTCGCGAAGGCCGGCGCGCTGGAGCGCCCGGCGCCTGCCCCACGCTTTTCGCGAACCCCCTCCGCGATCGCAGACCCGCCGGGAGACAACCGCGAATTGCTGGCCGCCGCGCTGAGGCGCTTCGGTCTGACCGCGGAGGAAACCGAGGGGCTTGTCAGCAGCGGCATACTTGTTCAATAACTGGCCAATAACTGGATTGAATAAGTAGACTTTACGAGGACCGCCGTGCAGGAACCGAAGAAGGACGTCATCCGCGAAACCGACGCGGCGGCGATCAGACAGGCCAGGACGCTGGTGCGCAGCGCCCGTTTCGGCGCGCTGGCAGTGCTGGAGCCGGAAACAGGAACGCCGCTGGCAAGCCGGGTCGGCGTCGCCACCGACCTCGACGGCGCGCCGCTGATCCTGATTTCCATGCTTTCCGCCCACACAGGCGCGCTGCTTGCCGATCCGCGCTGCTCGCTGCTGGTCGGCGAGCCCGGCAAGGGCGACGCGCTGGCGCATCCGCGCATCACGCTGGTCTGCCGCGCGGCCAGGCTGGAGCGCGGCACGCCAGAGCATGCCCGCGCCGAACGCCGCTACCTCAACCGCAACCCGAAGGCCAAGCTTTACGTCGGGCTGGGCGACTTCTCCTTCTTCCGGCTGGAAGTCGAACGCGCCAGCCTGAACGGCGGCTTCGGCAAGGCCTATCTGTTCAAGCGCGACGACCTCGTCGTGGCCGGTCCGGTGACCGAGGCGCTGGCCGCCAGCGAGCAGGGCGCGCTCGACCACATGAATTCCGACCATCGCGAGGCCATCGACATCTATGCCAGCCACTATGCGGGCGCCACCGGCGACGGCTGGGTGCTGACCGGCTTCGATGCCGACGGCATGGACCTCGCGCGCGGCGACGAGGTGCGGCGCGTCTTCTTTCCCGAACCGCTCGCCGCCGCGCAGGACCTGCGCGTCAAGCTTGTCGAAATGGCCAAGGCCGGCCGCGCCGCACAGACGGCCTGACCACGACGTTTCGATCATGGGTTGAGATTTGAGCGGAATGGTCTACGGTTCGAAGCGCACCTGCCGATGGCAGCGTGATGCGGCACACAATCTGACCAGCGGACGCCAGCGCCCCCATGGCATGCCGGGTCATTGAGGCTATGGGGCAACGATGGCTTCCGACAAGCTGATCGCAGACACCGAGGCAGCGGCAGCATTTCTGGCCTTGATGGCCAACGAAAAAAGGCTCGCTATTCTGGCCCACCTTATCGACGACGAACTGTCTGTGGGCACCATCGCCGAGCGCGTGGCGCTCAGCCAGTCCGCCTTGTCCCAGCACCTGGCAAAACTGCGCGGCCTCGGCCTGGTCGAGACGCGCCGCGACCGCCAGATGATCTACTATTCCTGCCAGTCCGATGCGGTACGGCAGTTGCTGGACCTTTTGGCGACGCTGTTTTCCGCGTCGGGCCACGAGGCGCCTCCGCTGCATCTGAACGCGACGGGAACTTGACCGCCCGGCGGCGTCGGCCCTATCCGGCGGCACGAACTGCTGGACCGCGATGGAACCGATTCGCATAGACGATCCCGACGACCCACGGGTCGCCGCTTTCCTCGACATACGCGAGCGCGACCTCGCCGGGCGGCAGGGCCGCTTCGTCGCCGAAGGTAAGGTCGTGCTGGACGTCCTGCTGACCGGCAGCCGCTTCGAGGCCGAATCGGTACTGGTTCTGGAAAACCGGCTGGCCGGCATCGCCGGCATTCTGGGAAAGGCGCCGCCTGCCTTGCCCGTCTACGTGGTTTCGGCAGCCGTCATAGACCGCATCGCCGGCTTTCACATGCATCGCGGCATCCTCGCCATCGGCCGCAAGGGACAGGAAACGCCGGCCGCGGACCTGCTCGCCGCCCTGCCCGAGCGCGCTTTGGTGCTGGTGCTGGTCGGCATCGCCAATCATGACAATATCGGCGCGATCTTCCGCAACGCCGCTGCCTTCGGCGCCGACGCGGTGTTCCTCGATCCGTCCTGCTGCGACCCGCTCTACCGCAAGGCGATCCGCGTCTCGGTCGGCGCAGCCCTCAAGGTGCCGTTCGCCGTCATCCCCGACGTCGGCGCCTTCACCGGCTTGCTGGCGGAAAATGGGTTCGACAGCTTCGCTTTGTCCCCGCGCGGCGACCTCGACGTCCGGCAGGCCCGGCATGGCGGCAGGGCAGCGCTCTATCTCGGCACCGAGGGCGAGGGCCTGCCCGAATCCCTGCTGCGGCAGATGCGGACGCTGCGCATCGCTATGGCCAAAGGGTTCGACAGCCTCAACGTGGCGGCCGCTTCCGCAGTCGCGCTGCACCACTTCTTCGATGGTTCCGACTGACGGAAACCGGCGCAGGGACTACGACCGGGAAGGTTTCCCCTGCCCTTCCTTTTGGAGCGCCCGTACGCGGTCGGCCAGGCTCATCATCCGCGCGCCGTCCTGGGCGCCGGCCGGGGTTGCAAGCGCCTTGGCGATCGGCGAATCCGGGCCGTCCAGCTTCATGGCGAGGGTGACGACCTCGGCCGCCAGATCGTGCATTTCCTCGCGCAGCGCAGCCGCGCCGCCGCTCGCCGGCATCCGCTCGGCCTTGCCTGCCGTGGACGCGGCGAGATCGGCCTTGAGGCGCTTGTTCTCGCGCAACAGCGCCGTCAGCCTCGCCTCCAGCCGCTCGCGCTCGGCCTCGCCGCCTTGCGGCGTTTGCCTGGCGGCGCCAGCATCGCCGCGTGCCGACCCGCGCAGGCGCGCCAGTTCCTTTTCCTGGCGGTCCAGCTTGTCGTCGCGATCGGCAACCGTCGCCATCATGCGATCCAGTTTCTTCTCTAACTCCGCCGCCTTCTTCCGTTCGGCCGCCAATGCCTCGCGGCTCAGCTTGCTCTCGGCCAGTGCGTCGTTCCTGGCCTTGTCGGCCTCCTTGCGCTGGTTGCGCAGCGCGGCGATCTCGGCGGCAAGCTTTTCCAGTTCCGCTTCGCGCGCGACGAGCTCGATCTGCCGGTTCGACGACGAGAAGCTGGCCTCGTCGTACATCTGGCCTAGCTTGTCGAATTCCTTGGCGCGTTCCTGCAGCAGATGCTCCGTCTCGCCGATCTTGCCGGTAAGATCGCGAAGCTGCTCGTCACGCTCGGCGAGGGCTTTTTCCACCTGTTCCTTGCCGGCCTGAAGCGCGGCAAGGACGCCGTCCTTGCGCTCGCCCTCGGCGGCCAGCACCTTCAGGTCTTCCCTGGCACGGCCGATTTCGACCAGCTGCGCCGCCAGCTTTTCCTTGAGGGCCTTCGTCTCGACTTCCAGCTTGCGCACGGAAACGGCGAACTCGGCGCGAACGCGATCCTTGTCGGCCTGGATCTCGGCCAGCGTGAGCGGCATCGTTGCCTCGATGCGCTTGCGCGTCAACGCCACCGCCCGGCGCCAGACAGCCGGCGCGACCAGGACGGTCAGGAAGCCGGCACAAAGCAGGCCGAGCACGAAGAACAGGATCGACTGGACCAACACGCTTTACCCCTGGGACGGCCGGCGATCCGCCGGCACCCGTCCTTCTGGCATGGCCGAAATCGGCCGCCCCGGCAAGAGCGGATGCCAGGCTTGAGTGCCGGTCAGAACGGATTCCAGGTCGGTTGTTGCGTCAGTTTCAGGTAGCCTAGGTTGACACCGAGGCGCGCGCCGACGCCGGTGCGGATCGGTACCAAGAGCACGTTGCCGGCCTTGAGCACGTTGAAGCCGATGCCGGCGACGACATAGGCCGAGCCCGATACACCGCCGAAGCGATTGTAGAGACTGCCGACATCATCGAGATTGTAGACCAGCATCATCACGCGCGAGCCGTTGCCGCCGAAATCCCAGCCAAGCGAGGGCCCCTGCCAGTAGACCTTATGGTCGCCGGCATTCTTCGTGTAGAGCGTGCCTTCGCCGTAGGTCAGGCCGCCGATGATCGCGCCGGAGCCCTCCTCTCCCAAGAGATAGCCGTTGGGCAGGCCGTAGGAGGCGAAGATCTTCTCCACCACCGTCGCCAGGCCGCCCGATGTCTCGCCGAAGAAACGGTGGCCGGAATCGACGATCTCCTGCGCCGTATATTCCTGCGCCCGCGCCGCCGGCGAAAAAGCAACCAGCCCGCCAAGGGCAACCATCAGGGCGATGAAACGCAAAAGGCTCGGAGAGCCGAATCGGGAAAGCATGCTTCCAATCTCCGTCAGGGAGCACCTTCGCCGACGCCTCGCACCTTACGGCTCTTGAGCGGCCGCTTACGGTGATTCTGGAACGGTAAACTAGGCCGTAATCCTTTTTCAACCATTAAGCTCTCACATGAACATGGCGGTTCGAGGGCCGCACGTCCTGTCGCCTGCCGAATGATTTGCAATTTCGGCAATTCCAGATTTACTCCTGTACACATATGTATCGTACATCGAGGAACCCGAGGGGAAACGGTATCCGTGCGGGGACCGCGACGACGTGCCGTCGTTTTGATATCGTCTGATTTTGCAAGGACCTTCGCCTATGGCCGACCTTTTCTCGCTCTCCGCCACAGATCTTGCCGCGCTCCTGTGCAGCCGCGTCTGCCACGACATTATCTCTCCGGTAGGAGCCATCAGCAACGGCCTTGAGCTTCTTGACGAGGGCGGCGCCGACGAAGACGCCATGAACCTCATCCGCCAGAGCGCGCGCAACGCCTCGGCCCGCCTCCAGTTCGCCCGCATCGCCTTCGGCGCCGCCGGCTCCGCCGGCATGCAGATCGACACCGGCGATGCCGAAGCCGTGGCGACGGCCTTCCTGAAGAACGAGAAGCCCGAACTGACATGGACGGGCGCACGCGCCCTGCTGCCGAAGAACAAGGTCAAGCTGCTGCTCAACCTGATCCTGATCGCCAACGCCGCGATTCCGCGCGGCGGCAAGATCACTGTTGCGCTCGAAGACCTCGACACCCAGCCGCGCTTCACCTTCACGGCCAGCGGCCCGATGCTGCGCGTGCCGCCGAAATTCCTCGAGCTCCATTCCGGCAACCGTCCCGAGGAGCCGATCGACGCCCATTCGGTGCAGCCCTACTACACCCTGCTGCTGGCGCGTGAAGCCGCCATGGAAATCACCATCCACGCCACCTCCGACGAGATCGTCCTGACCGCCGCCTGAACCGGCGGCCTTCGGATAGCGTCCCTCCCGCTTCTTCACCTCCCGGTTGCATCGACCGCCCTTGCCGGCGGTCTTTGCAAAAATTTTACCCAAAGCCTTTTCAGCTTTTTTACCGGGACTCGCCTATCCTGTGCGGAGGACAAGGCATCGCGCCGGAAAGTGAAGGCCGGTTTTCGGTAAAGGCGATGCGAAAACAAAAGTTACGGCAAGCCGTCCGATCCCGGTATCGGGCGGCTTGCCGTTACCGGTTTCGACGGGCCGGTCAGGTGAGGCCGGTCGAAATGCGGTTGGTCAAGAGGGGTCCGCACATGAAACGTTGCATGTTCGTCGACGCGTCGAGCGTCATCCGCAAAGTGGCCAAGCGCATTCTCGGCGGACCGGACCTGCTCGTGGTCGAGGCCGAGAGTGGCGCCAGCGCGCTTGATATGTGCGCTGCGGAGATGCCCGACGTCATCGTCGTCGACGGCACCCTCCCCGACATGCAGACCGCCGCCTTCATCCGCTCGGTACGGTCGATCGAAACCCCGGTGGTGCCGCAGATCCTGATTTCCCTGGTCGAAATGGATGTCGGCGCCATCATGCGCGCCAAGCGCGCCGGCGCCCAGGGTTACATGCTGAAACCCTTCAACCGGGCGCAGTTGCTGGAGCGGTTCCGCTCGCTCGACGTGGCGGCTTGAAGCGGGCAGCCAAAAAGCAGCAAGGCCGCTGACGATCGTCGACGGCCTTGAAAAGATTTGGCGAGCTCAATTGGCCGCCCGCCATTGCCTGTTCGGTTGTCAGGCGCTTTCGCGGATGTCTTCCGGCTCGCGCAGCACATAGCCGCGGCCCCACACCGTTTCGATGTAGTTCTGCCCGCCCGAAGCCGCGTCAAGCTTCTTGCGCAACTTGCAGATGAAGACGTCGATGATCTTCAGCTCCGGCTCATCCATGCCGCCATAGAGGTGGTTGAGGAACATCTCCTTGGTCAGCGTGGTGCCCTTGCGCAGCGAGAGCAGCTCCAGCATCTGGTATTCCTTGCCGGTCAGGTGCACGCGCTGGCCGCTGACCTCGACGGTCTTGGCGTCCAGGTTGACGATCAGCTCGCCGGTGGCGATGACCGACTGGGCGTGGCCCTTCGAGCGGCGCACGATGGCGTGGATGCGGGCGACCAGTTCGTCCTTGTGGAAAGGCTTGGTCATGTAGTCGTCGGCGCCGAAGCCGAGGCCGCGCACCTTGTCCTCAATGCCGGCCATGCCCGAAAGGATCAGGATCGGCGTCTTGACCTTCGAGAGCCTGAGCGTGCGCAGCACCTCGTAGCCCGACATGTCGGGCAGGTTCAGGTCGAGCAGAATGATGTCGTAGTCGTAGAGTTTTCCGAGGTCCACGCCCTCCTCGCCGAGATCCGTCGTATAGACGTTGAAACTCTCGGATTTCAGCATCAGTTCGATGCTCTGTGCGGTTGCACTGTCGTCTTCTATCAGCAGAACACGCATGTCATTCCCCTTTCTGCTGCCGAACCCACGTCGCGCCCCATCCGGGACCGGAGCAGTGATTGCCTGAACCGAAGCTGCCACTCAATGGTTAACAAAACATGATTCCCTATGCGAAGCGATATCAGATTTTTTAACCATCTTCTACACTCACTTGAATCCAAAGCTGAATCACCGGGGTCCATGACCGATTCGACGCATTAAGAAACGCGCCTAAGTGATTCAACTGACTCGCCCAATCCCCTCGTCCAGCGGCCGAAATTTTTACCGGCCCTTAAGTCCTGACCCGTATGATTAACAATGCCCGTAAACGAAAGGTTACCGGCAGCGAAAAACTTTAGGATTTCGTTTCCCATAGCGAGGGGAAGCTTGGGGAACACCGGTGCGGCTGCAGCTTGCCAAGCCAGGGGACGTTATGTGCGAGGTGTGCGTGCACAGGAGTATCGAGTCATGAAGTCACGGGAAAACCTCGTTCGTCTGAAGACGTTTCAGGTGAACGAGAAGCGGCGTCAGCTCCTGCAGCTGGATATGATGATCGCCGAATTCGAGCGGATGGCCACCGAACTGGACCTGCAGATAACGGCCGAGGAAAAGAAGGCCGGCATCACCGACGTCAATCATTTCGCCTATCCAACGTTCGCCAAGGCGGCGCGCCTGCGCCGCGACAACCTGCGGGATTCGCAATCCGATCTCGCCCAGCAGCGCAGCAATGCCGAATCATTACTCGCCGAAGCTGAAGCGGAGCTGTCCAAGGCCGAGATGCTGGAATCGCGCGATTCCAAGGTCCGCGACATGGATGCGGGCGGCCGCAGCGCCATGATCGGCTGATTGCGGCGACTACGCCGCGCTTCGCAAGACCGATACCGGGCGATACGCAAAGGGCGCGGCCAGGCCGCGCCCTTTTTCATTTCGTCGAAAGCAGGGCTTCAGCCCGCACGGCGTCGTGCGACGATCTCCGGTCACATGCCGGATCCGCCATCCCGTCGATCGCCAAGAGCAGCGCCCAGCGCAGCAGGCAGCGGCCCGACGGGTTCATGCGCGGTGATGCGATTGCCGACAGTTCAGGGATGCGACAACCGCACCCCTGTCATCGAAGCCGGATCAGTGGCGATATTGCTGGATGCGCGTGGTGCGCAAACCGGCCAGGCCGTATTCGTCGATGGAGGCCTGCCAGGAAAGGAATTCCTCGGTCGTCAGCTTATAACGCTGGCACGCCTCGTCGAGGCTGAGCAGGCCGCCGCGCACAGCGGCCACCACTTCGGCCTTGCGCCGTATGACCCACCTGCGCGTATTGGTGGGAGGCAGATCGGCAATCGTAAGAGGGCTGCCGTCAGGCCCGATAACATATTTGACTCGCGGTCTAACCAGATCGGTCATCGTACTCTCTACTGAAACTCGCGGACCTAATCACCGCCACGTTACCGCCGCAGCTTTAAAAATTGCCTAAGCGTTCCCTAATCGATAGGTAAGGTTCGTGAACGTCACGTTAGGAATGGTTTCCGCATTTGAGACAAATGCCCGGCACCGCCGCTGCGGAGGCCATCCAGGCCAATCGGAAGCTTGCAAGCTGGCGCGACCGGAAAGCTTGACCTATATTGTCCGCATTAGCCGGGCTGGCACCATTGCCCGGCACAAGCGGTATCGCTGAGCCGACTTCGGAATGCATGACCATGAACAGCCTTGACCTGCCCGGCCTCCCGAAGGACACGCGCGTCGTCGTCGCCATGTCGGGCGGCGTCGATTCCTCCGTCGTCGCCGGGCTCCTGAAACGGGAAGGCTACGACGTCGTCGGCGTGACGCTGCAGCTCTACGATCATGGCGCCGCCACCCATCGCGCCGGTTCCTGCTGCGCCGGCCAGGATATCGACGACGCCCGCCGCGTTTCCGAAACGCTGGGCATCCCCCACTATGTGCTCGACTACGAGGAGCGTTTCCGCAAGGCGGTCATCGATCCCTTTACCGAGAGCTACGTGGCCGGCGAGACGCCCATCCCCTGCGTGTCCTGCAACCAGACGGTCAAGTTCGCCGACCTTCTGGCCACCGCCCAGGAGCTCGGCGCCGACGCGCTGGCCACCGGCCACTATATCCGCAGCCGCGCCAACGGCGCCCATCGCGCTCTCTATCGGCCAGTCGACGCCGACCGCGACCAGAGCTACTTCCTCTTCGCCACCACGCAGGCGCAGATAGACTATCTGCGCTTCCCCCTGGGCGGCCTGCCGAAGCCCGCGGTTCGCGCCATTGCGGAAGAAATGGGGCTGGCCGTCGCCGCCAAGCACGACAGCCAGGACATCTGCTTCGTGCCGCAGGGCAAGTATTCCGACATCATCGCCAAGCTGAAGCCGGCCGCCGCCAATCCGGGCGAGATCGTTCACATCGACGGGCGCGTGCTCGGCCGCCATGAGGGCATCCTGCGCTATACGATCGGCCAGCGGCGCGGCATCGGCGTGGCATCGGGCGAGCCGCTCTACGTCGTCCATCTCGACGCCGACCGCGCCCGCGTGATCGTCGGGCCGCGCGAGGCGCTGGAAACGCACAAGATCTTCCTGCGCCAGATCAACTGGCTGGGCGACGGCGCGCTCTCGGAGATCGGCGAATCCGGCATGGAACTGTTCGCCAAGGTGCGCTCGACGCGCCCGCCGCGACCGGCCACGCTTCATCATCGCGACGGCGCCACCTGGGTGGAACTGGCCGACGGCGAGTCCGGCGTCGCGCCCGGCCAGGCCTGCGTGCTCTATTCCGACGACGGCAACGACGCCCGCGTCTTCGGCGGCGGCTTCATCGAGCGCTCGGAACGAGGCGCCGAGGCAGAGGCCATGCTGTCCAGGCTAAAGGCCCGCCCGGCTCCGGAACCGGCTCAGTAGACCGCCGTCATAGCCGCCAGATCAGGGAATCAGGCGCTCTTGCTCTTGTCGCGGAACCTGTCGTGGGTGACCGTGCCGGCCGTCAGGATGCGCAGGACGCGGATCGCCTCCTCGCCATCGGTCGCCGGCTCCTTGCGCGTGCGGATGCACTCCAGGAAATGCTCCAGTTCGCGCGTCAGCGGCATGCCCTGTTCCACCGGCACGTAGGTGGGTTCATTGGCGGTGAAGGCCCAATGGCCGCTGTCCTGCCAGACCGCATGGCGGTAGACGGCAAGCTTGCGTTCCCACGGCTCGACATCGTCGAACACCGCCATCGCCTTGGTGCCGACCACCGTCAGCCGCCGCTCGCGATAAGGGTTGAGCCGCGAGGTGAACAGATGGCCGCGCAGATTGTTCGGAAACACCATGTGCAGGTGTGCGAAGTCGCTCAGGTGATCGAGCAGGGCGGCCCCCTCCCCGCGCACCTCGATCGGTTCGGTGCCGGTGATGGCGAGGATCATCGACAGGTCGTGCGGGGCAAGGTCCCACAACGCGTCGTTCTCGGTATGGAACTTGCCGAGTCCCAGCCGGTGCGAATGGATATAGCGCACCTCGCCGAGTTCGCCGGTGTCGACCAGCGACTTCAGCTTCTCGAAGGCGGGATGGAAGCGCAGCACATGCCCGACCATGAAGATGCGGCCGGCCGTCTTGGCGGCGGCGACCGCGCGCTCGGCATCGGCCACCGTCAGGGCGACCGGCTTTTCGACCAGCACGTCCTTGCCGGCTTCCACCGCGCGGGTCGCCATCTGGGCATGGAACTGCGGCGGCAGCGCCAGCACGATCGCATCGACGTCGTCGCGAGAAAACAGCGCCTCCGGCCCGATTGCCAGGCAATCCTGTTCGCTGGCAAAACCTTCGGCGCGCGCCTTGTTGAGATCGGACACCGCATGCAGCACGCCAAGTCCCTTCAGCGTGCGGATGTGGTTGGAGCCCCAATATCCGCACCCAAGAACTGCCAAACGCGGTTTCATCAATCCGAGAACTCGAAAATTTCGTGGCTGAGACATAGCGGCGCACATGCGCGAACTCAACCCCGCCGGGCCAAGAAGCCGCAGCAAATCACGATGCACGACCGGATCGGCGCCACGCCGTTCCGTCGCCCTTCACCGACAGAGACCCGTTACGAAGGTCAAAATGGAGGTCGGCCGCGCGATTGCACTCAAGATCAAGTCGTGCGTCCGCAACCCTGGTGCAATCCCTGAAAGACGGTCGGTCAATCGGCTTGACACATCCGGCGGCTCAACCTTATATCCGCGCGACCTCGCCGAGATGCCAGACAGACCATGGCTTCGGCCCGGGGCGGAGTAGCTCAGTTGGTTAGAGCAGAGGAATCATAATCCTTGTGTCGGGGGTTCAAATCCCTCCTCCGCTACCACTTAAAAATCAAGCACTTAGCGGCAATCCACCCTGTCCAAACCGTCGATTTCCGTGTGACAAATAGCGGAACGTGTGCCAAGCAATTTCAATGGGTTACAAACCGCTGAATTGAGTACACGGCACATAGCCGTCACATGAAACGCGACATGGATTGACGCCCCGCACCGTCGGCGATCAAAGTTCGCAAGGGGGGGGGCAGCTCATGGATGCCAAAGCTTTCGCGGAGTCCGCATCGCCTGGAATGTGGTTGCAGGTTGCGGTCGAGTTGTTTGACACAGCCGTCGAAATGCGAAAGCCGGGCGCGCGCTCGCTGATCGGCCAAAGGGTCGACGGCGGACCATGGTATCAAAAGGATGGGGCAAATCGAACACTGTTCTTATTGAGCGGATTTGCCATGGAGAACGCGCTAAAGGCGTTCCTTGTATACGAAAATCCGGCTTGGGTTTCGAATGGTCGTCTCGCTCGACCACTTAAGTCACATTCGCTGACGGAACTACGTGAGCGATCCGCCCTTGCCCCTCACCGAAAAAGGCTGGCTTGGGTGCTAAGCGCCATGGAAGACGGGTTGGAAAGCTGGGCCCGCTATCCGTGCAGTCTAAAAATGGAGACGATCCGGTCGGAAAGGTTCATGACTGACGCCATTTGGGCCGGCTATCTGAAAATTATGTCCGAGTATGGAGCGAAATTGACGAAGCTGATCGCCCGGAAGCCTTGGAAGGGACCGCATGGGGTTGGAGGTGCTTGGTCGTTCCATGGGGAATATCTCGGCGCCTTGGTAGACATCGAAGCGAAACAACCGGCTCACTCCAAACGTAAAAAGGCACCTGCCAAAAGGGCCGCAATCGGCAAGCAGGGGTAGGAAACCGCCGAGCTTGACGCATCGCCCGGCCGGCGCGAGGTTACGTGGGGCTGGGGACAAAACATGCGTCGGTTGCTTTTCGCAGTATCACTGACACTGATCGCGTCGCCTTCTCTGTCGAAAGAGAAGGAGTTCATCGAGATGGCCGCGCTGATGGGCGTCTTGTCCGGCGTCAGCACTGATGGGACCAAATCGGCTTAACTGAGAACGGAGGATTTCTGGTTCATCGTAGCCTTTCAAAGGAGCGAAGATGAGACAGAAATCCGGAACCGGGAAAGCGCCG